>Ga0114951_10003123_pt1 | contig 17543 bp, 16 predicted proteins | sample AM7aDNAmetaG_FD_88677 | JGI IMG/M metagenome (GOLD analysis project Ga0114951, IMG submission 88677) | Freshwater microbial communities from Finland to study Microbial Dark Matter (Phase II) - AM7a DNA metaG | ecosystem: Environmental > Aquatic > Freshwater > Lake | place: Finland: Lake Alinen...
ACACGATCAGGCCGCATAGTTCTTTGGGCTATCGTCCTCCAGCACCAGAGGCAGTACAGTTAAGGTGGTCAAACCGGCAGCCACTCTCTCACTCATGCTGGTACAACTAAGTGGGGCAGGTCACAACCGCCAGCACGAAGCGTGTCTGCCACACTGTCGGACCGAGGCTCCCATCCTTCGCCCGCACTTACCTGGTTTTTCCCAGACCTCTTGCTTTTCGCCAGTGCCGCGTGAGTCTCTTCCAACAGAGAATCAACCGACGCCGTGCGTTTATTTACGCTCATGAAACCCAGACTCGCCGTAACCCGGACCGTATCCCCCCCGGCCACAACAAAAGGCGTCTGACAGATTGCGAGACGTATTCGCTCCGAAAAATGCATCCCCTCCGCCAACCGGGTATTCGGAAGCAGAATAATGAACTCATCGCCACCGACACGGGACACATAGTCGGACGCGCGGACGGTGCGCTTCAGCACTTTGGAAACCTCCTGAAGCACAATATCGCCGACGGCGTGACCAAACGTGTCATTGATTGGCTTAAAATTATCCAGATCCAGGAGAATCACTGAAAGATTTGCGCCTTCGCGTCCGGAGATCTCGAGCTCCCGGGAGAGCGTTCGCTGGAGGCCGCGGCGATTAAGCAACTGGGTCAGAGGGTCGAGAAAAGAAAGCTGCTCGAGATGTTCATTCAACTCTTCGATCTTTTGCTTCTGGCGATGGCGCTCCAGAGCATAGGAAAGAATGCGGGCAAGCATCTCGCCGCGAACCTCCCCCTTCACCACATAGTCCTGAGCCCCTTTTTTGACCGCCTCAAGGGATAAGACCTCATCGTCCGTGCCGCTCAGGATCACGCAGGCGATCTCGGGATGGGCCTCGGCGATCTTTTCAAAAGTCCGGAGGCCTTGGCTGTCGGGAAGTCCAAGATCAAGAAGGATCAGCTGGAAGTTTTCTTTGCGGAGAATATCAAGAGCGGATTGAAGGGTGCTTACCGTTTGGACCTGGAAGGAGACTCTTTTTTCAGCCTTAAGGGAGATCTGAAAAACCCTGGCGAAATCAGGGTCGTCATCAACCAGAAGCATTCTCACCTGGGATAGGGGACGGCTCTCTTCTTGCAAAGGACACCTCCTCCGCGCAACTCCAACTAGCTATTATTCTATACCTCTGGTGTCGGATGGCAAGAGAATCATCCCCGCTCAGGATCCGTCGAGTTTTCACTAACTAATTAAGAATCAAGCAGTTGAAAGAGGCCCGTTCCTCTCCGGCCTCTCGGTTTCACCTAAACACGGATCCTCTTAAAGAGCCAATTTACCTTGACCCGACTTTGGCATTTGTTATGATGCCTGCCTATCCTAACTCTAAGTTTCTTCACAAAGACGGTTATTGGGACAACCCTAATTTTTCTTTCTTTTCCTGAATGGGAATCGTGGCAGCCCCAAGCACAGATTAACTTCGATTGATTGAAGTTGGGACGGCCCCAATTTCTACTTCGTAAAAATTGAAAGGTGTTGGGACTATGGAAATCCTATCGATCATGACACTCTGTCTTCTGCTCTTCATTTTGGCGGGCTGGATCTATCGCAGCGGACGTTCCCTCTCTGAGTTGAAAAACGCCCCCACACTCAAGGTCAGCGGGGCCGTCTCCAAGCGAGGCCGAGTTTCCGTGCTGATTCCCGCGAAGAATGAAGCTATGAACATCGCCGATTGCCTCGCCCCTTTTCTCGCGCAACTCCGGAACGGCGATGAAGTGATCGTCATCAACAATTCTTCCACGGACCGTACCGAGGCAATCCTCAAGGAGCTCGGCGCCTGCGAAATTAAGGGAACCCAGCCATCAACTTCAGCGACCTTTGGCCAGGGACCCTCGTTCCGCTACCTGAACACCCCCCCCACCCCTGAAGGCTGGACCGGCAAGAATTACGCTCTAAGTCTTGGCGTTCAGCACGCAGCCGGGGATTGGTTTCTGTTTACCGATGCCGACACACGCCATGAACCCGGGAGTGTCGACGCCTCGATCGCCTTCGCCGAGGAGAACAAACTCGATCTTTTGACACTACTCCCCCGCTGCCTCGCCCGCGGATTCTGGGAGGAAACAATTCAGCCCTGCGCCATGGCTTACATGGGGCTTTGGTTCCCCATACGAAAGATCAATGATCCGAAATCAAAAGTCTATTTTGGAAACGGCCAATACCTTCTCGTTCGCACAGGGCATTACAGGCTGATCGAAGGGCATGACGGCGTTAAAGAGGCATTCCTTGAGGATTTCGCGCTGATGAAAAAGACCAAGGAATCAGGCGCCCGGGGAATGTGCGCGTTCGGAATGGATATTTACGGCACGCGGATGTACGATTCATTCGATGCTGTTTGGCGGGGCTGGCGGCGGATCTACCTTCACGCGTTCGATCAAAAACCGTGGCCGATCCTGAAGTGCATTCTGAGCGTCTTCATTTTCTCGGTCCTTCCGTTCGTGATACTCCTGCTGATCGCCAACCGCATCACGCTTGCTCTGCTTCTTTGCATCCCGATCCTTGTGATCATTTTCGCGACCGCCGCCACAGCTTACGCGATCGTCCGGGCCCGGAAGCGTTTCTCTTTTTTCCACCCACTCGCATCACTGGTTTTCACCTTCATTCTCGCCGACGCTTTCCGGATGGCGGTCCTAAAGCACCCCACCCACTGGAGATAGAAAAAGGGCCAAACCCCTGTTTCGCAGGAGCTTGGCCCTATCTTTAAAAAGAGATGTTTCTTAAGCGGCAGGCTGCATTGGAGCTTCCGGCTTTTTGGAGTGGGAAGCAGAACTTTTGGAATGAGCCACGGAACTCTTGGAATGGGCTTTCGAATTCTTCGTCTCCAAAGATTTCTTCTTTGAGGATTTTTCAGCCTTCCCCTTCTTCTTGCCTGATTTATTTTTCTTTTCTTCTTTCTTCACTTCCGACTTCTTCTCCAGTCCTTTCGCATCAGCGCTGCTCACGACATTACTGACCGTACCGGCCCCCACACCATTCACGGAACTACCTCCCGTCGTGACGGTTGCCACGGCATCGGGAGAAACCATCGGATCAAGATCTTGCGTCACCTCTTCAGCACTCACTCGCGGGATCCCGCAGAACAATACGGCCATGATTAACAAGGCAGACAAACTTTTTTTCATTTTAATTCTCCTTAAGGTTAAATGACGATGGTGAATTTAGATTGCGAGATAACCGACTTTTACGGCATAACCGATCAGAGTCTTGAGGAACGCTCGATCCGTTTTCGGCATCGAGATCCCCGTCCCACGAAGAATGTCACGGGTGTTGGTGGTGTCAAACGTCAGGTGTCCGTTCAAATACCCAAGATAGGGTTCGAGCATCGCGAAAACCATTTGCTCCTGCCCGTTCATCTGACTCTTCACGAATTTCTTAGGATCAATGACCTCAATGGGAGGAATGGTCTTATAGGTCTGCTGCCCCGTTTCCAGGAGCATCCCGATCGAGGGCGGCTTGGGCGAAACGACATGAAAGGCTTTGTTGACGCTCCGGGGATCCTTCACGATCGCGCAGGTCGCGCGAATCACAAAATCGATGGGGACAATATTGAAGGTATTCTCAAGATGCGTGGGAAGCTTGGAAAGAACACCGTGCGCGAAGAGTTTGATAAAAGGATAGATCACGTTGAACTCGGAGACAACGCCGGTCTCAGAATGCCCCACCACGATGCTCGGCCGGATGATTGTGACCGGCATCCCCTTGGCCATCGCCTCGCGAACCTTCGTCTCAGCTTTATATTTGCTAGATTCGTAATAGTTCGCGAAACCAGGCTTGACCGGCAATTCGTCTTCCTTGGAGCAATGGTTCCAAATACTCCCCGCGACAAAGGCGGTACTGAAATAAACGAACCGTTCGAGTTTTCCTTTCTTTCGAAGATCCCAGGCGAGTTCCAACGCATGCTCGGTGCCGCCTACGTTGATCTGCTGGCATTCCTTTTCCGTACCGTTCAAGGCGGTGAGCGCCGCAATGTGATAGAAAACCTTGCACTCGCGCTCCAGATATTCCAGATCAGCCTTCTTAATGCCGAACTTGTGCTGGGTGACATCTCCTTCGATCACATGAAGGCGCTTCCCGAGGTGGGAATCGAGATCGATCGCCTTGAGGATCTTTTTGACACGGTCAGAATGAGAAGCTCTGTTTTTCGCGCGAGCCAGGATCGCGATATGCGAGTCTGTGGTCTTGAGAAGTTCTTTGACAAGGTCCTGACCCAGAACGCCCGTCGCGCCGGTCATAAAAATCAAATTATTGGGCATCATATCTCCGTAATGCTAAACAAATGTTCTGACCCCCGAACCCAAAGGAGTTCGAGAGGGCCAATCCAACTTGCGTCCGCCGCGCCGCATTGGGCACGTAATCCAGATCGCAATCCGGATCCGGCTCCTCGTAATTGATCGTCGGCGGAATGATCGAATCGCGCATCGCCATAAGACAAATGATCGCTTCAACCCCGCCCGCTGCCGCGATCATGTGACCCAGCATCGACTTGGTCGAGCTCACCGGGATCTTGAATGCGTAGTCCCCCATGACTTTTTTGATGACAAGGGTTTCCAGCGAGTCGTTGACCGAGGTGGAAGTGCCGTGCGCATTGATATAATCAACATTCTGGGGCCCAACGCAAGCTTTTTCCATCGCTATTTCCATCGCACGCGCCGCGCCCTTCCCTTCCGGGTCCATATCCGTCAGGCGATACGCGTCAGCGGTCGAGCCATAGCCCACCACTTCGCCGTGGATAGGGGCCTTACGCCTGAGCGCGTGTTCCAGATCTTCCAGAATCACCACGCCCGAACCTTCCGCGATGACAAACCCATCACGCTTTTTATCGAAAGGCCGCGAGGCCTTTTCCGGCTCCCCGTTCCGCTTGGAAAGCGCCGTGAGCAAACTGAATCCCGCGACGCCCATGGGATAGATCATGGAATGGGAACCGCCGGCCATCATGACGTCCGCGTCCCCGCGTCGTATCCATTCAAAAGCTTCCCCAATCGCCTGAGAAGATGCCGCGCACGCGGTCAGGCAGTTGGATACCGGACCGCGAATATCAAAAAGGCGCGTTAGATGCGTCACCGTCATGAAGGGCTGGTTCTCAAGTTCCCGGAGCGCGCTCATGTTTTCCACAGCGTGACGGAGGTATTGGGCTTTATCCACAACCACCAACGGATCCTTCGTGAAGGACGCCACCATTGTTTTGACGAAAGGAGCAAAATCGATTCCACTGTCCCCCGCGCCAAAATAGATGCCGAATCGGTTCGGGTTCACGGCAAGTGGTTCAAGCCTCGCATCTTTGTAGGCTTCAGCAGCAGCCTGAAGCGCGAAAAAAGTACTACGCCCCGCGCAAGCGAGCGGTGGGTTGCGCTCGAGCCATTTCTCAAAGGAGAATCCTTTGACCTCGCCGGCAATACGCGTGGGAAAGCGGCTTGCATCAAAAAGAGTAATGGGACCGATACCGGATTTCCCCTGCGTCAAACGGAGCCATGTATCGCGCACCGAATTTCCAAGGGGCGTCACGGCGCCCATGCCTGTCACAACCACTCTTCGTTTTAACATTTTTTAAACACCAGGGACGCGTTCTGGCCTCCGAAACCGAATGTGTTGAGGACCGACACCTTCACATCGCAGGACTTAGCTTTGTCTTTGACGAAGGGCAACTCACAATCGGGAGCCGGATCCCTGAGATTTGCCACAGGGGGGACCTGTCCCTTGTAAGTGGTCAGCGCCGCGATCACGGCCTCGACACTGCCTGTGCCATAGACAAGATTCCCGCTCACAGGCTTCACCGCGGTCACGTGAAGCTTCTTGAAAGTTGACGCATAAAAAGAATGGACCGCGAGAGTTTCCTGAATATCTTCCTGAGGGATCCCGCTTCCATTGGCGACAAGAACATCCACGTCGGCGGGTTCGATCGCGGCGTCTTCCAACGCGCGTCGGATCGCCACACGCTTGCCGGTAAAATCATCCGGGTCCCTCGGGTCATAATTAAAATCCGAGGAGGAACCATACCCGGCGATCTCGGCGTAGATCGTAGCCCCACGCTTTTTTGCACTTTCCAGGGATTCCAAAACCAGGATCCCAGAGCCTTCCCCGAGCACGATCCCGTCATGTTTTTTATCAAAAGGACAATAAACTTTTTCAGGGGCTTCATCCCGCGCCGACAAAAGGCCCAGAAGCTGAAACCGTGAGACGCCCATGGCATTCAACTTGGAATCCGTGCCGCCGGCGAGCATGATATCCGCGTCTCCGCGTTCGATCACGCGGTAGGCCTCCCCAATCGCCTGCGTGCTCGCAGCAGAAGAAGTCGTAATGGTATTGCTGGGACCTCGCAGTTCATTCGCGACGGAGATATGGCAGGCTGGCATATTCGGAAGATATTTCAGGAACCAGAGCGGAAAAAGGGAGCCGATGCCATCCTGTCCGAATTTCGGCATCGAGAAATGGCCGTTCTCATCCAAGCCGTTACGAAAACCGACCCCGATCTCATCAAGGTCGTTATTCAGGATCCCGGTGCCAAGCGTCACGCCGATACGCGTCGGATCATAACTTTCCGGCGAGAGTCCAGCATCGCGAAGCGCCAGCCGGCTTGCGGCAACCGCCATCTGGATCTCCCGGGACATCAGTTTGATGGATTTCCGGTTCTCAATAAACTGCTTCGGGTCGAAATCAGCCAACATGCCGGCATATTTGAAAGAGGCGCTATTCAAGCCGAGCGAATCGGAACTCCGGATCATGGAACGCCCATGGACCGCGGCATCCCAATAAGGCTCCCATCCAGACCCGCATGAGGTGATAACGCCGAAGCCGGTGATGACGACACGACGCTTGGAGTTCATGAAGGAAGGATTTTCTCGCGGACTTTAAAGTAGTCCATGAAAGCATCGTGGAATGTGACGGATTTTTTCTGTGTTCCCGAAAGACCCGTCACGGCCATGAGAAGGAGACGCGCTTTCGCGACAGGCCCCTGAGCGCAAGTGATCGTGGCCTCAAGCCATCCTCCATCCGCCCCCAAGCTTTCGGACCCGGCTTCAATCTGGATCGGAGTGCCGGCCTTCGGGACGCTCGCAATGGTCGCGTTCTCGATCTTGGCAAAGATAAGATCTTTCTGGTAATCACTTTCCGCGCCGACTAAAAGACCGCCCGTTTGCGCCATCATCTCGACAAAGAGAACTTCGCTGCTGTAAGGGGCGTCCGGCACCTTGGAAGACGCTACCGCCTTTTTGCCTTTTTGGATCGAATGGACTTTTTCAAGAAGAAGCCAGCGCATATTATCCCCAGATCATGGCTTGAGCACCCACAAGATCACCACTTCGGAAAAAATGGCCTTCCCCGTGATAGTGCCTGCCCGTATGGCCGGGCCGCCAATCCATTTCAAAATGATCGCCTCTGAGGCGTTTGATCTTCATTCCCTGGAATCCCTCAAGCCCCATCCAGGACTCGCCGCAGGCCTTGAAGAACGCTTCCTTCGCCGCAAAAAGTTCGGCAAAAGCTTGAAGGGAAAGATTTTTGAAGGAACGCCTCTCGGAGGCATTGAGGAAGCGATCGCGGACATAGTCGCGGTGGCGCGAGAGAAATTGCTTCACACGATGGCGGGAAACAAGGTCGACCCCCACGCCGCGAAGCGTGGTGTTTTTTTGCTTTACGAGCAACATTGGTCGGAGCAGGAACTCTTGCCCAAACGGTCGTTCAAATAGCGAAGAAGCATCCTCACCGTGAAACAATCCGCCAGCTTCGAGATCTGCGGGTCTTTCGTAAATTCGTCAAGCTCAAGGTAAGGGAGCTTCGCGCGAAGCTCGGCAAGTCCCTCGGCAGTCACAGTGCCTTCTTTCACGAAGCGCTCATCATTCATGAGATTGCTCGGAAAAAGGTCTCCGGCCGGGATCTTAAGATCAAAAGCCTTTTCAAGACGAAAGACGATATCGATAAAATCGATCGATTCCGCGCCGAGGTCCCGCTTTAAAGATGCCTCCGGAACGATGTCCGCCTCATCAACCCCGAGGGCACCGGCGAGCGTTTGCTGAACTTTAGTAAAGAGTTCTTTCTCCATGATCATTTATCGTCCTTCCTAATTTGTTTATGTCAGTGCTGATGATTGCGGATTCTTCACTCTGGCCAGCGTCAGTTTTGCTGACACGGCCACCTCTCCCTTAAAATACAACTTCGCATCCCAGGTCGTTTCGTCATCCATGGCTTGGGTAAGCGTCAAACGGCTTTCCCATTCATCCCCGGGCCTGAGATATTTCGTGAACCGGGTCGCGCGGATCTGTTTTAAAAAATAATGTCGTCCTTCACTTCCAGGGATCGATTCGAGGTACCGTTCCGCGGTTTGTTTCAACATCTCAAGCGCCAAAACCCCCGGCAGCACCGGGAACCCGGGGAAATGATCTTTAAAAAACTCGGAATCCTCGGGGATGCGGCCGCAGGCCGTGATGCCTTCCCCTTCTTTACACCAAAGAACCTTCTCGATCGCCAATCGGCTCATGATCCGCTTTTCTCCAAAACATAGACACCCTGCAGGATGCGAAGCCCCAAAAGCCAAGTATGAAAACTTTTAAAAGAACTCACTACAAATCCCGAAGTCTTGAAGAAATCCCGCCATCCGCTGTCGGTGCGAAACTGATGCGGGTGCGACAGAAACTCAACATTCAAGATCCGATCGCGACATATCGTCCACCACCGTCCAACCGCATGGTGATAAAGATCTTCCACCAAAACGACTTTTTTACGCGTCACGCGTCGCACTTCCCGAAAAAGCCCTTCAGGATCCGGTACATGATGAAGCATGGTGACAAGCACCGTCACATCAAAACTGCCGTCCGGGAACGGGATCCGGGACCCGTCATAAAGAACCACCGGAGCCTTTTGATAGCCTGGCCTTACGACATCCAGGACCAAAGATTCATGGCCTCTTTTTTTAAGAGGCGCCGCATAAAAACCCCAACCACCGCCGAGATCCAGAATGCGACTTTTTTCGGGAATCTCCCTTTCAAAAAACTGTACGATCTTTTCCGCCCTGGCCTCGAGAGTTCCATGGAGGAAATACCTGACAATACCGTCCAAGAGGCGACGTTGAAAATGCTGCAAACTTTGCTTAATGGAATTCACGGTCCCAGTCATGGTGGTTTTGAGCGGCAAATTATAGCATAGCCCCTCTTTGAGTCTCAAACTTTTATTTCTTTGGGTAACAATTTTGAACGGTCCCATCCTGCCTTCGTCGCGGCGGCATAATACGTATTGCCCCCCCCCAGGATCTTTTTTTCTTTTGGATTTGTTCCATTCTCTGGTATCTTATCGCCCACCCTGGCATTTATTTTCATATCATCAAGGGCTGACAGGATTGCCCCAATTTCTACTCCGTATAAATTGAAAGGTATTGGGACTATGACAAACTCAATGAAGGGTAAAGTCGCACTCATCACAGGCGCTTCGCGCGGTATCGGACGCGCCATCGCTCACCGCCTCGCGGACGATGGCGTTCATATCGCGATCAACTATCTTCAAAATGAAGATGCCGCGAAGAAAACCGTCGACGAAATCCTCGCCAAGGGAGTCAAGGCCGCGGCATTTCAGGCCAATGTCGGCGATCTTGACGCACACAAGGCGCTCTTCGAAGGCGTCCTCAGCACTTTCGGGACGCTCGACATCCTAATCCACAATGCGGCCCTAGGGGCCTTCAAGGCCGTGCACAGGCTCAAGATGAATCATTGGGACCTTTCCATGAATATCAACGCCAAGGCGTTCCTGGCGCTTGCTCAAAGGTCGCTTCCAATCATGGAACCCAAAAAGGAAGGCATCATCATCGCCCTTTCAAGCCTCGGGGCACGCCGTTTCATCCCCAATTACGGTGCGATCGGGATCTCCAAAGCCGCCATCGAAAGCACGGTCCGCTATTTGGGCGTGGAATTAATGCCTAAGGGGATACGGGTGAACTGCGTTTCGGGTGGATTGGTGGATACCGACGCTTTAAAAATGTTCCCTTTCTTCGACGAATTCAAAGCTGAGGTTCTCAAAAGAACTCCGGCAGGCAGAATCGGCAGACCGGAAGATCTTGCGCGCGTCGTCGCGTTCCTCTGTTCCCCCGAATCTTCCTGGATCGTCGGCCAAACCATCACCGCTGACGGCGGCCTTTCCCTGATCTGATCCCTACCCATCCCTTCTGATTAATGCTTCGGTGAGGACGCTCGGAATTCTTCCAACGCGGTCTTGATCGAAAATGAGGGTATAGCAATAGTGGTACCGCCACTTCCCACGAGACTGGCAGCCACCATTCCGAGCAAACGCCCCTTCCCGTCTAGCACAGGACAGCCGCTGTCCCCCTTCGCCATATCAAAACTCATTTGTATCGCCGTGGCATGCGGCACGCCGCCTTGAGTATCCCACTGGACCCCCATAATTCTCCCCCCGATCACAGAGCCCTTCAAAAAATCCGAGTGACCGATCGTGTAAACACTCATCCCGGCGACAGCCTTGTCAGAATCCGCGATGGGAATCGTTGCAAGCGGAAATGTTGGATCAAATCTTAGGAAAGCTATGTCGGTTCCCGCCACCAAATGCGCCTCGGTGACCGGCGCGTTTTGCCCATTAAAGAGAGTCACGGCGAGACCTCCAGCCCCCGCAACGGTGTGTGCATTCGTCACGATGATCCCCGAAGGATCCACGATAAAACCGCTCCCGCTGCGCGTATAACTAAGCGGGATCAACCTCTGAGAGATATACACCTCACCGGTCGCTCGGTCGAAATACCCCTGCGGTTGTCCGGACACAACAGTGGTATTCACGCTCATAACATCCACGAGCGCCTTCGCTGTATCCTGGACAGCACTGACGGGATCTTTGGCGAAGACCTCCCCGGCAGAACCCTGGCCCGAAAGGAAAACAACAGTCAGCGCCACCACTCCCCAGAATTTCAATCCTTTATGACCAAACATGAAACTCCTTCTCCTTAAACCTCGCTCGTCCCCGCAGGTCCCGCCGTCGGCTATTAGATCTCTTCGGCTCTTTGTTTCTCACGAACGATTCTCCGCCGAAATATCACGAAACTCAGCATCAGAAAAAGTCCGATGGCAAAATAAGGGAACATCCAGCCCCCCTGGCGATAGAGCGTCCGCACCGTGACAAGCGGCAAGTCGAGCGTCCTCTGTGCCATCACAAAGGTTTCTTCGCCCCGCGCGTCCTTGACCGTCGCCAGCACACGGCCCTGATGGGAGATAAAAGCCGAGACACCGGTATTGGCGGCGCGAACAACCGCCACACCATTTTCCACGGCACGGAACACCGAGGACTGCAGATGCTGGAAAGGCGCCGCCGTCTTCCCGAACCACGCGTCATTGGTGATCACGGTCAGGAATTTCGCATCACGGTCCGCCAAATGGCGCGAGAGATCCGTAAAAACGTCCTCAAAACAGATCAGCACCCCGAACGGCCATTCGTCGCGAGCCCAACGGAAAACAATGGAATCTTTTCCTGAACTAAAATCACTGATCCCGAGCGCTTCCGCGGCAGGCGCCAGCCAACCCAGAAGGAATTTGAACGGAACATATTCGCCAAACGGCACCAACCGGAGCTTGTCGTAACGCTGGATCACTCCACCGTCTTTTTCAAGGAAGTATGCGCTATTATAAACCTCCCGTTCGCTGACCCAGTGAAGTCCTCCGACCAAAAGCGGCGTCTGAACCTGCCGCGCGAGCTGCGTGATCCGTGCGGCCTGAAGATCGCTGTTAAAAAAACCCGGAAAGGCCGCCTCCGGCCAAATGATGAGATCCGACTCTTCCAAAGCAGCAAGTTGGGTCAGCTTCTCATAGATTTCGAGGATCTTATCTTTCGCCATCAGCTCCCACTTCACGGACTGCGGGATATTCCCCTGAACGACTGAAATGCGGAGATATTCCTTGGGTTCGAACGGTTTTTCAAGATTCATTTTCCCGTAACTCCAAAGCCCCGCTAGGACCAGCGCCACAACCGCAATCAACCCAAGAGTTGTCTTCCATTCCTTGCGTCGGAACCACGCATAAAGCACAGATGCGTTCACAAGCACGATCAAAAACCCCAACCCGTAGGCCCCGAGCACATTGGCGAACTGAATGAACGGAACATATGGAGCTTGCGAATTGGCGAGTGAATTCCATCCAAAACCGAAAACCGGCATCTCGGATCTTAAAAATTCCGTAACCGTCCATGCAAGAGCAATCCATAAAACCTTTAAAGCGACGGGGACCTTGGACTTCATCCCAAAATAGACAAGAAGGGCAAAAACGCCAATATAGACCGATTCCATGATCGCCAGCAGGAGCCACCCCACGGTCGTCACATGCGTCATCCAGTGCATAGAGCCGCCATAAAAAATGATGCCAGTGATAAGTCCGAAGCCAAAAGCCTGCGACTTGTTCTGAGCGTGATGCACCGAGGCGAGAAGCGGGATCAAAGCAACCCAGGCGAGGAATCCCCAACCCACGGCGGGGAACGCGAGAACGAGAAGTAATCCGGATGAGATTTGGTAAAGATACGGGGTGCGGAAAACGGAGTACGGAATACCGCGACCTTCTATAGGATTCATCATAGAGCCTCAGCAACAATGAAAGCGGTTACCCAAGGACACAACGCCTGAAGAACTTTTGTCTCATCGCCACTCCGCATCTTCGCCTCTCTATATGTGAACAGAACAGCGTAATCCGAGATCACAAGGATTCCTTTTCGAGATCGCTTAATTCCTTCTGAGCAACGGCGATATCCACCGTGCGCCAGCGATTGAGTTTCGCCAAGCATTTGCGAAACTCCAATTTCGCCTCCTCTCGCCGGCCAAAGGATTTCAGCGATAGGGCCCGCTCAAACGGAACCCCCATATCCTCGGGATCCAGGAAAGCCGCCTTTGAAAGCGTAGTCTCCGCTTCCTGATACCGACCTTCCTTATTATAGATCAAACCGAGGTTATAAAGGGCTTCAACATAATAAGGGAAAACCCCGATAGCCTTCTTGAATTTTACTTCGGCGGCACTTAAATCACCCATTGAAAACAAAGCAACGCCTTCATCAAAAGCGACGAAACGGTCCCCCGGCATCGCTCGTTCCAATGCCGCAAGGCCTTCCAGCGCTTCCCGATAACGGGATTGAGACAGAAAACTTCGCAACCCGGTCAAACGTTCACGGCTCCAGAGAAGACGCCGATAGTGAGGACTATTCTCCTTCACCGTCCGAAGATCATAATCAAAAAGAAAGAATGTTCCTACCAGGAATACTGAAATAAAACCGAGAGTCCTAAAACGCTTTTGTTTGAATCTGTCCAGAAAAACAGTCGCTCCATAGCCCGCAAAAATAGCCAGGAACGGGATCATCAAAAGACGATGCTTGGCGATAACAAAAAAAAGAAGCATCGAAAAAATAAACACGGCGAGGGCCCAAAACAGTAAAAAAACCTTGCGGAACGTACCGATGGAAAAAATCATACCGAGACAGGCGAAGGGTAAGATCCACTTCAGGCTCCCCAGAAGGAACGGAGCGATCCGAACCCCGTCTTTGGAAAGATCCCATTCATTTTCAACGATGAACTCCTCCGCGGAAAATATCGCCCGAAATTTCTTATAAAGCAGCCGGGCATACAAAGCGGGATTGCTGCGAATAAAATCGAGGGCCTTCGCAGCCCAAAAACCGGAAATTTCCGAATCATTCAAATCCCGGCCAAGCGTCCCCCGGGCAATAGCCCTGGAATCAACGTTCAGCCCCCGCTGGGTGTAGGTAAAATCCGGGAGACAGGTGTAGACACCACCCGCCTTCGGATTATTCCCAATATAAAAATTCACCCCTAAGCTCCGCGGCCCCAGGTAAATTGATCCGTGTGCGATCGAGTCGCGCACGATTTGAGCGAAGACAACCGATAAAAAACCCGCGAAGAAAAGGAGAAAATACCGGAGAGTTTTGGAAAGCCCCCACCGTTTTCCCCACAAGACCCAGGCGATCGCCGGAAAACCGAAGAGAAGCGCATTAGCTTGGGTTAAAACCGTGATCCCAAAGATAAACCCGGCAAACAAGTACTTTCGCACGGACAGAGTATCCTGCAGATCAAGCATCAAAAGAAACAACAGGGAAACTAGAAAAACGGAAAGGCTTGTATACATCAGCATGCATTCGTACAAAGGGAAACAGAAGTACGCCGAACACAACAACCCCGCGACAAGGCCCGCCGCTTCGCTAAAAATCTTCTTTCCGATAAAATAGACAAGGGCGCAATTCGCAACGCCCAGAAGCTGCTGGATCACAAGGACAGGAAAAACATTGCCGGAAAAAAGTTTCAGCAGACCTCCGAGAAAATACACGTAAAAAGGCCAGCTTAGATTAAGGTCTTTCCGAAACAGATCCCCCGCAACGACATCTTGAGCTTTCTCAAAAAAAGCGTGACTATCCCCGTCCTTCTCGAACGGAAAAGCGTCCGTTTTCAGATAGTCGCTCAGCCACAGGACTCTCACGAGGATCGCAAACAGAATAACGATCCAGAGAAAGAGCCTCTCCTTGTTATATTTGACAGGAGTCATATTTTATCCACACGGTGGGACAACTCTGCGGGCAATGACCTGCCACGGTCTGAGGGCGAATCTCTTAAAAAGCACCGGTTCCCGCTTTACGAGTTAACACCGCAGCACTTTTTATACTTTTTGCCGCTGCCGCAGGAACAGGCATCATTGCGGCCGACCTTTTCATGAGAGCGCTTGATCGGGGCGGGGGCTTGATTGTCCGGCGCTTCATTGCGCGGCGAGAAAGGCGATGACTCGCCCATTCCCCGCGGCAATTTCGAGGAAGGTAACGACCGGCTTTCAGATATTCCCGCTTCCGGATGAATATACTGAGCTTTAGAGTCCTCGATCGGATTCGCGAGCTTGGTTTCATGAACTTGCTGAACGCGGAAGAGAAGCTCCACGGCCTCCTCTTTGACAACGTCCGACATTTGATCGAACATGTCAAAGGCCTCGCGTTTGTATTCCACCAGCGGATCGCGCTGCCCGTAAGCCCGAAGCCCGATCCCCTCACGAAGATTGTCGAGCCCGTAGAGATGCTCCTTCCATTTCATGTCAATAACCTGGAGCAAAATAAAGCGGACGAGATATTGCATGCGTTCGGGCCCGAACTCCTGCTCCCGGCGGTTCAACTGCTCGCCGGCCTTTTCTTCCAGGGCCTCGAGCAGGCTGTCCATATCATCCATATTCTTTTCCACAACCTCGCGAAATCCCGCGCCGAATTTCTCGCTCAGGGCCGTGATCAACCCCTCGGGATTCTTGTCTTCCTCACGGATATCCGGATTGATGTAAGTAAGGACCTGGCTCTCGATGACATTTTCAACCATCTGGAGGACATGCTTCTTCAATTCCTCCGCGGAACCTTTCAGGACCAGATCGCGCTCACCGTAGATCAGCTCGCGCTGGCGGTTCATCACGTCATCATATTCGAGAAGATGTTTGCGGATATCAAAGTTATGGGCTTCCACCCGTTTCTGCGCCGTCTCCATCGCCCGGCTCACGAGCGGGTGCTGTATCTCATCCCCTTCTTGCATCCCGAGCCGCTGCATCATCATGGAAATTCGGTCGGAACCGAAAAGCCGCATCAGCTCATCTTCAAGAGAGATAAAGAACTTGGAGGATCCCGGATCGCCCTGGCGACCGCAACGGCCGCGCAGCTGATTATCAATACGGCGGGCTTCATGCCGCTCCGTGCCGATCACTGTTAATCCACCTATTTCGGCCACGCCGGGCCCGAGCACGATATCTGTTCCGCGGCCCGCCATGTTCGTCGCGATCGTCACTACGCCGGGTTGCCCGGCCTGAGCCACGATCTCGGCTTCACGTTCGTGGTACTTGGCATTCAAGACGACATGCGGAAGATTGATCGCCTTCAGCATCCGGCTTAGTCGCTCCGACTTTTCGATCGAAATCGTACCCACGAGCACCGGCCTTCCCTTCTTATGTTCTTCGGCAACCTCGCGAACCACGGCATCAAATTTTTCCTTTTCGGTCCGGTACACACAATCGGCCGAATCGATACGCACACAAGGACGGTTGGGCGGCATCACCACCACATCCAGCTTATAGATCTTGTCGAATTCCACAGCCTCGGTCGCAGCCGTCCCGGTCATGCCCCCAAGCTTCTTGTACATGCGGAAATAATTCTGAAAAGTCACGGTGGCAAGCGTTTGGTTCTCGCGCCGGATCTCGACCCCTTCCTTGGCCTCGAGCGCCTGATGGAGGCCATCGGAGAAGCGGCGGCCCGGCATGAGGCGTCCCGTAAATTCATCGACAATCAGGATCTCGTCATCCTTGACCACATAATCCACGTCCTTTTCAAAGAATTCCTTCGCCCGAAGCGCCGTCATGATGTGATGCCTCTCGGCGACCGTGTCCGAGTCATGCATGTTGGCCACGCCCATCGCCCTTGCGGCTTTGGCCTCGCCCTGCTCGGTGACGCGAATCGTCTTCGCCTTCTCGTCAGCGATATAGTCGACTGTCGTCTTGATCTCTTCGAGTTTGGCTTTCCAATCGGGGTCGACTTCCTCTTTCACAATACGATGCCCGACCAGAGAAAGCGCCGCCCTCTGGGCCCTGTAATATTTGTCCGTCGATTCTTCCGCGGGACCTGAGATGATAAGCGGCGTGCGGGCTTCATCGATCAGGATCGAATCCACTTCGTCGACGATCGCGTAGTGAAGGGGACGCTGAACGCGCATCTCGATACTCGTCACCATGTTGTCACGGAGATAATCAAAACCAAACTCATTGTTCGTGCCAAAGGTGATATCGGAAGCATACGCTTTTTGGCGTTCCTCCTGAGGGATATCGTGTTGGATCACACCGACCGAAAGTCCCAGGAACTCATAGATCGGCCCCATCCAGTTCCGGTCACGTTTGGCAAGATAATCGTTCACCGTCACAACGTGAACACCCTTGCCTTCGAGCGCGTTGAGATAGACCGGAAGTGTCGCCACGAGCGTTTTTCCTTCGCCGGTGGACATCTCCGCAATCTTCCCCTTGTGAAGGACAATGCCGCCCAAAATCTGCACGTCGAAATGGCGCATTTTGGTCGTGCGCTTGGAGGCTTCGCGCACGACTGCGAACGCTTCAGGCAGAATATCGTCAAGGGTCTGCCCCTCAACAAGACGTTTTCTGAACTCGTCGGTTTTCGCGCGGAGTTCCGCGTCCGTCATTTTTTGAATGCCCGGTTCGAGGACGTTCACCTGCTCCACAAGAGGCCAGATCAGCTTCAAGGTGCGTGTGTTTTGGGTTCCGAAGATCCGTTTAAGGATAAAATTGATCATGGCTTGGGGTCTCTATTCTGTGGTCTGCTGCGTGTATGGGACACTTCAAGTGCGTTTAGCCCTTCGTAACATTTTGTTTCAAATACGCTTCGATAAATTCATCCAGCTTCCCGTCCATCACCGCGTCCCCGTTCGAAGTCTCGAAATCGGTACGATGGTCCTTGACCATCGTATAAGGATGAAAAACATAGGACCGGATCTGAGAACCCCATTCGATCTTCTTCTTGGGGCCGTACTGCGAG
>Ga0114951_10003124_pt1 | contig 17541 bp, 18 predicted proteins | sample AM7aDNAmetaG_FD_88677 | JGI IMG/M metagenome (GOLD analysis project Ga0114951, IMG submission 88677) | Freshwater microbial communities from Finland to study Microbial Dark Matter (Phase II) - AM7a DNA metaG | ecosystem: Environmental > Aquatic > Freshwater > Lake | place: Finland: Lake Alinen...
CCTACGAACGAAGACTTTTCGCTTCTTGATTCCAACCGGAAGTAGCCCGTTTTTCCACTCCCTTACAAGCATGGTTCAGCATTAAGCTCCGGCTCAGATCTTTTTCTCGTCCTCCTTTTCGAGTTTTTTAAGGCGGTAGTCCAGTTTTGCGATTGCCTGAGCTAATGCTTCCGAGCGACTGTTTTGCTCATTGATGTGAAGGGTGAGAAGTAGCGAGAAAAGGATTACGAAGATCAGCAGGAGAAAAAAGACGAAGTTGCTTGGCAGCGCGAATCCGGCCCATTTTGAGATGGCCTGCAACCAAGCATCCTGGATAGTAAAAAGGATCGTGAGGGACGTTGAAAGAAGCCACGCCAGGGCATATTTAAAGGACATTTTCTGACGGCGGATCAGGTTGATCACAAAAAAAAGGATAAGAGAGGTCATGACGAGGGCAAATGTTCTGGCTTGCATAAAAAGCCTCCTAGGATTTTTTCTTTAGCAGGTCAATGAGAAGTGCGAACGTGACTTTGATCATGTAGTAGAGCGTTGCAAGAGAGCGGATCGAGGAGCGTCCACCCTGTCTTTCACGCATTTTAACCGGAATTTCACCGATCTTTGCGCCATGGCGTTTTGCGATCTTGATCGCTTCCGGTTCCGGAAAATCGATAGGGTAGAAGTCCGAAAAAACCCGGATCAGTTTTTTGCCCGTTGCACGGAAGCCGGAAGTAGGATCGGTCAAATAAAGACCGGTGAGGAGCTCCAAGAGGCGGCAAAAAAAACGGATCCCTGTTCGTCGGGCAAACGTGGATTGAAAGGCGCCAGGAGGATTCTCCAGGAAACGGCTCCCGATGCATAGATCGAGTTTTCCTTCCAAGATGGGTTTTACAAGGTCATGGATATAAAGGGGATCATGCTGGCCGTCGCCGTCGACTTGGATCGCGACGTCATAATTTCCGTCACAAGCGACTTGAAATCCGGTTTGTACCGCACCCCCAATGCCCAGGTTGAAGGGGAGGGTTGCCACAAAAGCTCCGGTTTTTAAGGCGTTTTCTTCGGTAAGGTCCTGCGAACCATCATTGATGACGATCCTGTCTGCTTGAGGAAAGGCTGTTTGGATCTCTTCAAGAAGCCTGCCGATGGCTCCAGCTTCATTATATGCAGGGATGATGATCAAAATTTTAGGGTTCATAGAGGACCAATTTTAGTCTATTATGCTCTAGACCTTTTGGAACTCAAGGATTTTTAACGAAAGTAGCTTGATAGCATGCAGACCCAGAATCGTTTTCTCCCTCTCCTGAAATGGGCGTTGGTTTTTTTCGCCATTGCTTTTGTGGCGATCTACTTCCGAACCTATGCGCTCCATGGGGGGCTCTCCCTTTCCTTTCGTTCTCCGGGATCGATCGCCCGTGATGTTGTCGATCAAGCCATGAAAACGCAAGTGGAAAGGGCTCTTGTAAAGAATCTTCCCCGAGTCTCGGGTCCCGAAAGAGATCAGCTCGTCTCTCTTCAGATCGAGCGATTGAAAAAAGAAGAGGGAGCTCAATACCAACAAGTAGTTCAGAACGTGGCGGCAAGCATCGAAAGAACGCGCCACGCCCGGCAACCTTATCTGCTTGAAGCCGATCCTTATCACTTTTTCTCTCAAACCGAGCATCTTTTGGTGACGGGACGTATTGCGAGTGTTACGAGAGGAGGCCAATATTTCCAACCACTTATGCGGGCGCCCCATGGTCATTGGGAGCCCTGCTTGCTGCATCCGTATGTTGGACTTTTTTGCTATCGGGTGATGCGCATGTGGGATCCTAGGATCTCTTTAATAGAAGCAACGGCCTATGTGCCGCTTGTTTTGACCGTGCTGATCCTTTTAGCTTTTGGATGCTTGGGGCGGGTTCTTGGCTTTCCTTGGGCCGCTAATGCGGCCGGGATGATAATCCTGGTCTTATCGCCGATCTTTATTCAGCGGAGCGCGCTGGGCTGGTACGATACAGATCCTTACAATTATATTTTCCCACCCCTTATTCTTGCAGCACTCTTTTGGGGGCTGCAGCCATCTCATAAATATAGGGTCGGAGGGGCGCTGGCGGCAGCTTTTTTGACAGGGTTTTATGCGTTTTTCTGGAATGGATGGCCTTTTATCCTTGTTCTTGCGCCAGTCTGTCTCTTGGCGAGTCTTTTCTTCTTGGGGGTGTTTTGGCGGGCGAAGTCGTTCCCTGTGATCAAGCAGGGGCTTCGTTTTTTAGGCGTGTATGTCTTTTCTGCCGCCGTGTTTCTAGCGATTTTTTTAACGCCAGAAGGGCTTTTTAGGGCAATCCAAATAGCATGGACGACCCTGAATAAGTTTGCCCTTGCGGGGTTTGATGTTTGGCCGAATGTTTTTCTTACGGTCGGAGAAGCCAACGGGATCGGTCTTAAGAAGTTGATTTTCCTTACCGGGAATTATGTGACATTTGGTTTCATGCTTGCCGGCATTCTCTTGGGGGGGAGGAGAACCTTCAGGCGAAAAGATCTTTACGAAACATTTCGCTACATTTTTTTGGTTGTTTTTAGCATCCCCATCCTTTTTATGTCGCTTAAAACAGAAAGATTCTCCCTCCTTTTTGTCATGCCTCTTGCGATCTTTTCCGGTTTCGCAGTGAAACAAATCTTGGAGATTTGGGAGGTAAAGGTGGGGCGATGGAAATTGCCAGTGTTGCTTCGGCAAACTCTTTTCACCCGGTCTTTTATGACATTTTTGATCTTTCTTTTGCTTCTTCCTATGACCTTATTATCCGCGCACGTGGTGGCCACCGGGATCAAACCTATTATGGATGATGTCTGGAACGACGCTTTGGTCGAATTGCGTGACAAAACCCCAAGTAATGCGATCATCGACAGCTGGTGGCCGCCGGGTTATTTCATTACGGGTGTCGCTCATCGTGCTGTCATTGCTGACGGAGGAACCCAGGAATTTCATGAGACTTACTGGACCGCCAGGGCCCTGATTACAGAGGACGAGAGCGAATCCGCGGGGATCTTCCGGATGCTCAACTTGAGCGGTAATGATGCGTTAGATTTTCTTCAGAAGAATGGCATGGATGTCCCTGACGGGGTGGATGTCATCTCAAAGATCGTCCGTCTTGGGCGCAAGGAAGCCTTTTTACTCCTTCCGGCCTTTATGAATGAGAAACAAAAAAACGAATTGCTCGATAAAACCCACGGCCGTGGTCAGATTCCGCCCTCCTATGTGTTGCTCTATAATGATCTTATCGAGCAAAACTTGGCAGTGAGCGTCATGGCTCGATGGGATTTCAGGAAAGCTCAGGCGATCCATCAGAAGGGTCAGCGAAGTTCGAAAGGGCTCTTCGGGATCTTGGGAGATGATGCCGGCACAAGCTACGTTCATGAGCTTTTAAAAATCTCCGGAGATCTTTTGAAGTACGCCAACGTGTCTCCTCAAGTTAACCGACAAGGGAATCTTTTGGTTTTTAAGAATGGCGTTCGTGTCAATCTTGGGACCCAGGATGCCCTCATTGGGATCTCGGCGCAAGGTTTGATGGGGCATCCCGCCAGCTTCTTCTATGTGGACCAAGGAAAGGTGGTTGAAAAAAACTACTCAGGGAATGTTCCGGATGTCTCAGTTCTTTTGATCGAAGATGGCGGTCTTTTTTATTGCGTCGTCGCGGATGCCCGGCTTATCCGGTCTGTTCTTTTTAGACTTTACTATCTTAAAGGCCAAGGGATGACCTTTTTTAAACCTTTCCTAGAGAAGGGATCCTTAGCAGGTGGAACCGTGGTACGTGTGTTTGAGCTTGATCGGGAAAAACTTTCGGCTAAGACTTAGGCTTTTCTTTCGCGAGGCAAAGTTTTTTAAAGCCCATAAAGTACACAAGAGAAATAGGAGGTGTTCCATGAAAAAAAGTGTGGGGCTGTTTGTTTTGTTGGGTTTATCGGTTTGCGGAACGAGTCTTCAGGCGGCAACCAATGTTGCCTCGAAGGATGAAGCGGTGCAGCAGGTAGGCGTGGCTTGGAATATGGCCTCGGACCGGAAGATCGAGAATGACGGGGGGCTATATCAACCGGAGGGGTTGGATAAATACATGAAGCGTTACTTCGATCAATTTTCTGCTAAGATCGATCAGTTGATCGAGCGCACCGATCGTTTGGAGAAGAAAATCGATGCGCTTAGTCCCGCCAAGCCCAAGGGCGGCATGCTCGTTTCTTCACAAGACAAAAGAAATTATTAACCTATGATCTCGGGTCGTAAGTGGACCGCTGTTCTTAATTGTAATGATCATGAGGCTGTCTTTGAGCGTCTCGACAACGTGTCGCCTCAAGCCAGCCGTTCTTCCGAGAAAGAATCGATGTTTTTAAAGTTCTCATTTTGAGCCCGGAGAAAAAAAGATGACTTACCGCAAGTCCCTCGGAGCCTCCACCGGCAGCATTCTCATTCTTGTCATTTTCATTCTCGTCTCCATGAGTTTGTTCAGCCTCGCTGTGGGTCATGCGGTTCGCCAAAAGATACAAGTGATCTCCCGGTTGGAGACGCGTCAAAAATTACGAAAGATCGGAGAATCCGCGGTTCGGAAATCGATCTATGTTCTTCTTAGTCACAGGCAAGACAACTTGCCGTTCGATGCGCTGACGCAACCCTGGAGTCGGGGTGACGCGGAATTTCGGGCCATTAAAATTAACGGAGGAGAATTCTCTGTTTTTTATTCCCCCGAACTTCCTTATAACAAAATCGGCGTTGAAGAGCCGGAATTCCGTTATGGTCTTACGGACGAGGAACGGAAAATCAATATCAATCGGATAAAATCACCCGATACTCTCCAGAGGCTTTTCATGAAGGTTGGGGTTGGAGGCAATGACCAGGCGCGGGCTCTCGCTGAAGCGATCTTGGATTGGCGGGATGAAGATGATGATGCCTCGTTATCGGGCGCGGAAAGTTACTATTACAAGGGGTTGAGGCCGCCTTACCTTCCGAGAAATGGAGATTTCAAGACGTTGCCGGAGCTGCGTTATGTGAAAGGGATGACCGCCGAACTTTATGAAAAAATTCTGCCCTTTATCACGATCGAAAGCTCCGGGCTTATTAATCTGAACACGGCGACCCAGCCTGTTCTCGTGGCGATGGGGCTTGATTCGGCCATTTGTGACAAAATAGTTGCTTTCCGGGAAGGTCGTGATCAGCGCGAGGGAACGGAGGACGATCTAGCCTTTGAGGATCTTTCTTCGGTGCCGCAGGTTCTTGCAAATAGCGGTTATCTGGATGATAATGAAACGCATAGTTTAGAAGCGGCTATTCAGTCCGGAGTGTTCACCGTAAAATCTGAAAATTTTTCGGCCCGTGTGCTCGCCCGGATGAAGTATAAAAAACAGGCGCTCCGCGTTTCAGCTGTATTCGATGATAAAGGAGTCATCAAACATTGGGAAGAAGAGTTCGTCGTTTTACCCTTGTCCTCCTCTGGATCCTAGCCGTTCTATCTCTCCCGCTTCTTCATGCCCAAGGAGATGAAGGCCTCATTACTGAATTAAAGCTTTTTTCCAAGGCGATCGGGGCTATCTGGGAGGCCTACCCAGGGAATTTAAAACCACGCGAATTGCTTTATCAGGCTGTTAAAGGCATGCTGGGTTCCTTGGATAAATATTCAGAGTTTATCGATCCTCAGCGATACCAGCTTCTTCAGATCAGCATGAGAGGGGAGTATGCCGGGATTGGGGCTATTTTGAAAATGGTGGGCCCCCAAGTCGCGATCTCGGATGTCGAACCCGGGAAGCCGGGAGAAAAAGCAGGACTTCTTGCTAACGATATTATTTTGAAGATCGACGGAATTTCTATGGAGAAGAAAACCATCCCGGACGTAGCGGCTTTGCTTCGGGGGGATGCGAATACACCGGTGGTCGTTACTGTTCTCAGAGAACCTTCACACCAGATCTTGGATATCAAAATCCAACGACAAAAGATCGAGATCCAGGCGATCCAGAATGCCCATAGGATCGGGAAATCGCTCGCTTATATGCGGATCGCTGCTTGGCAGGAAAATACGACCGATCAGGCGGACAAAACCTTGAAGGATCTTAAGAAAAAAGGAATGAAGGCATTGATCATCGACCTCCGGAACAATGACGGGGGATTGATGACCCAGGCTGTTTCTTTGGCGGAGCGGTTCCTCCCCAAGGGAAAAAAGATCGTTTCCGTTCAAAGTAAGATCGAAGAACAGAGGAAGGACTATTTCTCATCCTATGAGAAAGGATCGACCCAACTGCCTTTGGTGATCCTTGTGAATCAGAAGACGGCGAGCGCTTCCGAGGTTTTTTCAGGAGCGCTTCAAGACCATCGCCGGGCAACGATCGTTGGGGTCCAGACGTTCGGAAAAGGGTCGGTCCAATCGATCATTCCCCTTGACGGAGTGAGCGGAATGAAGTTAACTACAGCCAGATACGTCACACCGACAGAGAAAGTGATCGACGGAGCCGGATTGACCCCAGACCGGGTTGTGGAGAACGGTCCTGTGGGGACTCCGGGCGAAGATCGTCAGCTTTTGGAAGCGACCTCTATTTTAAAAAGGTATACGTAGCCCTTGCAAAAAAATTTAACAGAAAGGGAGAACAATGAAAAAGCACGCAGGAGTGATCGTATTCGGTATTTTAGCAGTGGTTTTGTGTTTGGGTTTCTTCAGCATTAAGACAGAAAAAAAACAGATGGCCGGAAAGCAGGGGACGGGTATGGCTTTTGGCGATATGATGAGTCAATTAAGCCGGAATATGTCCTTGTGGAATCAGATGAGCGCGGATGAGAAGAAGCAGGCCGTCAATGCCGTGGTGGCGGTTTATAAGACCCGTGACAATGTTGCTATTCTGAATTCTGCTGATTTTTATGTGGCAAAAATTAATGAGACTTTGGTGAACAATCCTACCGTCGCGAACATGGATATCATGACCATGCTCAATATTTTGGCCGTGATGGAGTATGACTATTACAACGGTCAGAATAAGGATGAGCTCGCACGTAAGGTCTTGGGCGAAAAGGCATTTGAAGAAAATCAGGTGCGCCGCCAGACCAGCCTTTAAGTCTGGGCCTGTTTTCTCAAAAAACAATTAAACGCTGTTCTGCAGCACCTTGAGGGTGAGGCGGAATGGCGTTTTTTGTTTTCAGCCGTTGATTCCGGGTCGTTCTGATGGGTAAGGCCGGAGTTTTTTAAAGGGGAAGGGTGTTACAAGGCTTTTTCCGGGTGAAAGTCAAATTCTCAAAGCTGAAAGCAAGAGCCAAGGCGCCTGAGTGCAGCAAAAGTCGATTTAGGGAAGTGGTGATATGCCATACCAAGTTGTGGGGGGTGATGTGAAATATAAAAACATAACTGAGATTCATGAGAACAACGATCGCAAAAAGAATCCAAGCGAAGTCGCCCGGGGTCTTTTTTTTGTTTATCCCTAAAAAGATAGCGGCGACGATAAAAATCACCCACAATCCTTTCCATTCCTCGAAGGAAATCATCCAAACGTAGAAGGCCCCAAGGATCGTGAGGGTTTTATTCCATCCGGAGAGCAAAAGTCCTTGGGACGCCGGGAGAAGCGGCCCCGTGCCCAAATAGTTTTCGTGAGGCGCCAGGAAGAATTTTATGACGCCGAAAGCAAGAAGAGGTAAAATTGCCCCCAAAGAGAACCCTCGGAGCGGAGCGAACGGTTCGCGGGATTTGTCGTGATATCTTAAGGCGCAAATCCCGCCCAAAAGAAAATAAACCCACACTGTGAATAAAAGCCCCTCGTTTTTTGTCCAGGTCGCGAATCCTGCCAAAAGACCGGCGATGATGAAAACATTTTTCTGACCCGACCGGAGCGCTGCTACCAGGGTCAAGCTGCATGCGGTTACGAAAAAGGTCAGCGGGACATCGGCGTATTGATAGATCGACCAGCTCAAATAAGGCATCAGGACAAGAAAGAATGTGCCCCCCATCCAACCCGCTGTCCAAGAAACATAGGAGGAAAGATACCAGACCAGGATCAGTACGCATGAAACATAAAACCCAAGAGAGACAAGGGGTGGCCAGAAGAGGGACTCATGGCCCAGCCAGTTCCACCCCCACGCAAGGGTTCCGGGAAAGAGCAGGGGGTAGTCTGTATGGGACCAGAAGAGTTTAGGCGAGAACATGCCCTGCCATTCTGAGGGTGAGCGGAAAAGGAATTTTGCTTTCAGTGTCCAAAAATAACGAGCATCGGCACCGCCGAAAATGTCCCTAGGAGCCGCAAGGGAATAATACTGGAGCACGGTGACGAGCGTTATCGCAAAAAGGAGGAAGCTGAGGAGCGAGGGGAGCATTTCCAAGAACACGTGTTTGTTCCAAAGATTCATTCGACCGATTTTTAAATCGAGTTGAAAAATATCTTTGGGGGGGTGACGGATCCAATATCCCGCCAGAAAGAGAATGGCTAAGAGACTCAGGGCCGTGGAAATGAGTTTTGCCTCTGAGGGTATGAGAAGGTGGGACACAAAAAGAATGAGCGAGCAAAAACCGGCCCCAACAGGGAAGGAAGCCCCTAAAAAAAATAAAGCGCGATGAGGGAATGAGACTTGGCGAAGCATAGCCGAAAGGGTTAAAAATCCGAGAACAACTAAGAAGAAGAAAGCTGTGAGGAGGCTAGCCATTTTTTTCAGCGATGCCTTTCCCATCGGCCAGGGCGATCTTGAGCTTGTATCCCGCGCTTTGCATTCTGTCGTCCGCAATGAAACCTTTGGTGCAGTAAACGATAGCGTTCTTTTCGACCGGATTTGCATTGAGAATAAGCGGTGCCAAGTAGCTTTGAGCCATATAAAGCTTTTCGGTGATCGGATCATAAGGTTGGTAAGGGGAATCCATAAGGAAACTTACCGTTCCCTGGGGGGGGAGATAAGGCTTAAAAGCTGAAAAGTCGGCGCCAAGGACACGAAAGATTCTTTTATTTCCGGATAAAAGCTCTTTTCTTAAGCGGAAGTTCTCCGGGCCCAGAGAAGGTAATTCAGAACAAGCAATAATGGCCAGAATCATCCCATAGAACAAAAAAATTCCTATCTGGGGCAGGGAAAACACAGATCGTTGAGAAGTGAGGGTTTCTTGCTTTGCCATAGAGTTTTTGTTAATATACATGATAAATCGGACTATTCAAATGTTGATTTGAAGGCCCCGAAAAGTCTTTAAGCGTAAAGGAGAACCTAAACATGAAAAAGACATTGAGCCTCGCTCTTTGCGTTGTCTGCGTATTGATGTTTTCAGCTTATGACTGGGGTAAAAAATCAAAATCTCAGGAAGAGACGCCGTCTAATACTGGGACAACTTTGAAGGCCTCTCCGGCCAAGAGCACAACTTCCAAGAACGCAACTTCCAAGAACGCAACTTCCAAGAAGGCTGTCTCTACAGCGAAAGACACTGCTTCGGCTCAAGTTTCAAGCCCAGCCAGTGACAAAGCGCTGGCTATCTCGACGCTTGCCAAGATCGTTGGGTCAGGGACCCCCGAAGAAAGAAAGGCAAGGATGGACAGTCTCAAGCGTGTCAGCCAAGCTTTGGCACAAAGCCAGGCTCAGAATCAGACCCCAACAAAAAAGACCCGCTGAATTTAACGCTCAAAGATCTGAAATAACCCCGCATGCTTTTAAAAGAGCGCGCGGGGTTATTTTTTTTGAGGAAGGTCCTCGTGCCCCCGGCGACGTGTGTGGGTGATGAGAATGCGTATGGGATCAAGTCTCCCTCGTTCTTTCCTTTTCATAACGCCTCCGTGCAGCTATTATATCCCCCAAGTGTTGCGCTGGATTGCCGGGGCTATTTCCACTAAATGGGGAATGGTATGCTCCTGGCAGGCGAGGGATTTTAGACTGTTTCATGGAAGACAATCAGCCCGATGCCTAGGGAAACAACCCGTCTTGTCGCTAGAGGTAGAAGCCGACCGAAGCAGAAAGGCGGTTTCTGGGAACGGTCGCCGGTTCTGTATTCGATGATTTTAAAATTTTTTAAAGACATCATGAGGCGCGTTCGTTCATGGAGAGGCGCTCGTAGCACAAACGTTGAGGGGAAACCAATATGAAAGTTGTGATTCTTGCGGGAGGTCTCGGTACGCGGCTTGGCGAAGAAACGGAATTACGGCCCAAACCCATGGTGGAAATTGGCGGTAAGCCGATCCTGTGGCACATTATGAAATCGTATTCCCATTACGGGTACAATGATTTTGTGATCTTGCTCGGGTATAGGGGATACATGATCAAAGAGTATTTCGCGAACTATTTCCTCCACCAGAGTGATGTCACGATCGATCTGAGCAGCAATAAAGTGGAGATCCATAACAACGCCGTAGAGCCGTGGAAAGTGACTCTTCTGGATACCGGGAAGGATACAATGACCGGGGGCCGGATCAAAAGAGCGGAGAAATTTATTGGCCGGGAACCCTTCATGCTGACTTATGGCGATGGGATCTCGGATGTTCCTCTTGATAAGCTTCTGAAGTTCCACCAAAAACATGGCAAATATATCACGCTTACTTCGGTCCAACCCGAGGGCCGCTACGGTGCCCTGGATGCCGGAGCGGATGGACGCGTGAATTCCTTTATCGAGAAACCTAAAGGGGATAATGCCTGGATCAATGCCGGTTTTTTTGTCTGTCAGCCCGAAGTGATGGATTCCATCAAGAGCGATGCGGATATCTTTGAACAGGAACCTCTCGGAAAAATGGTCCGCGAGGGACAGCTGTACACTTACCGTCATTACCAATTCTGGCGGTGTATGGATACCCAGCGTGATAAACAAGCGCTCAATGAATTGTGGCGAACAGGGAAAGCCCCTTGGAAAAAATGGTAGAGCGATTTCGGGCGGCGTACACCGGTCAAAAGGTGCTGATCACCGGAAATACCGGATTTAAGGGGTCGTGGCTCACTCTCTGGCTACAATCGCTGGGGGCTTGTGTTTACGGCTATTCTATTGATATCCCAACCCGACCCGCCCTCTATAAAATCGCCAAGATCAAGATCCCCATGGTCTGGGGGGATGTCTCGGATGTCTCAAAGATCACTCGATCGATCAAAAAAATAAAACCCGCCATCGTATTTCATTTGGCGGCCCAGCCGCTGGTCCGGGCGTCCTACCGTGAGCCATTTGAGACTCATCGAGTCAACGTGATGGGGAGCGCCGCGGTGCTCGAAGCTCTGCGGCATTGCCCGAACGTGCGGGCGGCAGTCATGATCACAACGGACAAGGTTTATGAGAATCAAGAACAGGGCCGTCCGTTAAAAGAAACGGATCCATTAGGAGGTCACGATCCCTACAGTGCCTCTAAGGCCGCAGCAGAGATCATGATCGCTTCGTATCGCAAGGCTTACTTCAGCGCGACTGACTCTGGAAGGAAAAAACGGACACTTATCGCAAGTGCCCGCGCCGGCAATGTTATCGGAGGCGGGGATTTCGCCGAAGATCGTTTGATCCCAGATTGTTTGAAAGCTTTCCAGATTGGCAAGCCGGTATCGATTCGTAACCCTGAGGCCGTTCGGCCCTGGCAGCATGTGCTGGAGCCCTTAGCAGGATATTTACAGCTAGGAGAACGATTGTTGCGTGGGGATGTAAAATATGCGGGTTCCTGGAATTTTGGCCCTGCCGATCGCGATGCCAAGCCCGTGAAGTGGATCGTTAGTCACCTAGCGAAAGATTGGGGATACGGCGCAAGGTTCACGATCGATCAGGGGAAGCATCCCCATGAGGCGAAAGAGCTTCGCCTGGATATCACTAAGGCCAGGGCATTGCTAGCGTGGTATCCGCGGTGGAATCTTGAGACTGCGCTGGAGAAGGTCGTCGATTTTCACAAAGCCCTAAAAAACAAAGAAGATATGAAGAAATTTTGTTTAGCCCAGATCAAAAAATATGTCGAGGCTTGTGCGTCATGAGCCATGCGGAGCGCCTGCGTCAGGAAATTCTAGAAAAGGTTCGGGAATATTATCGCGAGGCTTTTGGCAAGCCGCCGATCTTTTCACCTGGCGATCCCATCGCCTATGGCAGCCGGGTGTTTGATTCCAAGGAGCTTGTGTCGCTCGTGGATGCCTCTTTGGATTTCTGGCTGACTCCCGGCCGGTATGCGGAACGCTTCGAGCGCGAATTCGCGACTTTTTTCGGAGTTAAACATTGTTCTTTGGTTAATTCAGGTTCTTCCGCGAACCTGCTGGCTTTTATGGCCTTAACCTCTCCCACGCTGGGGGAGCGCAGGATCAAACCCGGAGATGAAGTGATCACGGTAGCCGCCGGTTTTCCGACGACTGTGGCGCCGATCATTCAATCTGGAGCGGTCCCCGTCTTCTTGGATGTTCGATTGCCTGCCTACAATATCGATGTGACACAGCTGGATCTTGCTCTTTCCAAAAAAACAAAAGCAGTGATGGTGGCGCACACCTTGGGCAATCCATTTGACGTGCAAGCCGTAAAAGCCTTTTGTGACAAACAGGGTCTGTGGCTGATCGAAGACAATTGTGACGCGCTGGGATCCCGATACCGCGCTAACGGAGAGTGGAAATACACCGGTACCTTTGGGCATGTGGGGACGTCAAGCTTCTATCCGGCACATCATATGACAATGGGCGAGGGTGGGGCGGTTTATACCAACGATGACTCGCTTAAGAAGCTGATAGAATCTTTTCGCGATTGGGGTCGGGATTGCGCGTGTCCTTCTGGAAAAGACAACACCTGTCAAAAACGTTTCACCCGGCAGTTTGGCGAATTGCCGCAAGGCTATGACCACAAATATGTTTATTCTCATTTTGGCTACAATCTCAAAGCCACTGAAATGCAGGCGGCGATCGGTTGTGCTCAGCTGGAAAAACTGCCTCTTTTCATCGAAACTCGCAAAAAAAACTGGGCCCTGCTTCGTGAAGGACTTTCCGGTCTGAATGACAAGTTCATCCTTCCCGAGCCCGCGGAGAATTCCGACCCAAGCTGGTTTGGGTTCTTGTTGACCGTAAAAGAAAAGGCCGGGTTCACCCGGGATCTGGTCGTGGCTCATCTTGAAAAACACGGGATCCAGACCCGGATGCTTTTTGCCGGCAATCTGATCAAACATCCTTGTTTTGATGAAATGAGAAAGATGGGGAAGGGCTATCGCACCGTGGGCGATCTCCCTAACACTAACCGGATCATGCGTGACGCCTTTTGGCTAGGGGTCTATCCGGGGATGACAAAAGAAAAAATAGATTTTATCCTAGAGACTCTTAAGAAGTTTATATCGTAGGGGTTGCCCGGGAAATCCCGGTGGAAAGCCCATATGTTCGTCCCGGGTTTTTTGATGATCGTGCGCCGTTCATAAAGCACCACTTAACAATAAGGAATTCCTGAATGCACCACAAAGTATTTATTTCCGCAGAAATTGGTATTAACCACAACGGCGATCTCAATATTGCAAAAAGGCTCATCGATACGGCTGTATTGGCAGGATGCGATGCCGTGAAGTTTCAGAAACGCACCGTGGATGTGGTCTATGCGCCGGAATTTTTGGCGAGCCCCCGTCAAAGCCAATGGGGCACTACTCAAAGAGCCCAAAAGGAAGGGCTGGAATTCAAAGAAGAACAATATGATGAAATTAATAGCTATTGCAAAGAGCGGGGCATTGAGTGGTTTGCGTCTTGCTGGGATGTCGGTTCGCAAAAGTTTTTACGCAAGTATCATCTGAAGTACAACAAAGTCGCTTCTCCCGTGCTTACCCTTTTGCAATTATTGGAAGCCGTGGCCGAAGAAGGGCAATATACGTTTATTGCGACAGGTATGAGTACTTGGGAAGAAATCGATACCGCGGTGAATATTTTTAAAAAACATGCTTGCCCGTTTGAATTAATGCACTGTGTTTCCATCTACCCCATGGAGCCGAAGGAAGCTAATTTGTTGCTTATTCCAGAAATGCGCAAGCGCTACCAGTGTCCCATTGGTTACTCCTGTCATGAGATGGGAAACATCGCGACCCTGGGGGCTGTGGCGCTTGGGGCGGTATCGGTAGAGCGGCATATTACGCTCGATTCTAAAATGTACGGTTCTGATCAGAATTCTTCGATCGGGCCTGTGGAATTGATCGAGTTCGTCAAAGCGATCCGGCTCATGGAAGCGGCTCGAGGCACTGGCATTCGTGAATTGTCTGTCAAAGAAACAGCCGTGCGAAAAAAGATGCGCGGATAAGGGGTCGGTCTCGTGATAAAACTGTCTGATTATATTATGGGGTTTCTGATCTCAAAAAAGGTGCGCCATGTCTTTATGCTGCCTGGGGGAGGGGCAATGCATTTGGATGATTCCCTGGGGCGGTGCAAAGCTCTGGAATACACCTGTTTTTTGCACGAGCAGGCACTTGCCATCGCGGCAGAGGCGTATGCCCAGCATACCAATTTCCCCGGCGTAGGATTGGTGACCTCGGGTCCTGGAAGCACCAACACCATCACCGGCGTGGCAGCAGCTTACATTGACTCAACGCCTTGCTTTTTTATCTCCGGGCAAGCCAAGCGATCGGATTTGAAAGGGAGCACGGGTGTTCGTCAGATGGGTTCTCAGGAAGTCGATATTGTTTCGATGGTGTCGTGTATTACTAAATATGCGGTCACCGTCTTGGAGCCGACCGAGATCCGCTATCATCTCGAAAAGGCGTGGTATGAAGCCACTCATGGAAGAATGGGGCCCGTGTGGTTGGATATTCCCCTCGATGTGCAGGCGGCACTTATTGATGAAACGAAATTGAAAGGTTTTTCTTCCGAGGAGCAAGGTACCCCCGTTCGGCTAGTTGCCGCAGTGACGGAAGTTATCTCTCTTTTGAATGCCGCCGAGCGTCCTCTGATCCTTGCCGGAAATGGGGTGAAATTGGCGGGAGCCCAAGAGGCCCTGCGCCTCTTTGCAGAACACCATCAGATCCCGATGACGCTTACCTGGAAAGCGGTCGATTTTCTTGACTATAACCATCCCCTGAACTTCGGAAGTCCCGGCATCATGGGATGTCGCTCGGCGAATTTCATCGTACAAAATTGTGACTTCCTGCTCATCCTGGGGAGCCGCCTTGAACCCAGTGTCACCGCGTTCAATCACGCAGGATTTGGGAAAAATGCCAAAAAGGTCATGGTCGACGTTGACGAAGCGGAAATTCGGAAGATCGCCCACATCGACGTTTCCATCGCCGTGGATGCTGGCTATTTTTTACGTGCATTGAGTGAAAAACAATCGGATATTCAGTCGAAAGACCGGAGCTTATGGCTGTCCTACTGTCGGAAGCTCAAGGAACGCTATCCAGTCGTGTTAGAGGAATATCGCAATTCCAAAGACAACATTAATCTGTATATTTTTACGGATATGCTTTTTGAGCAGCTCACCGCCGAAGATGTTATTGTGCCGGAAAGTTCCGGCGCGGCCGGGGAGGTCACTTACCAGGCGATGCGCGTCAAAAAGGGGCAAAAAATTAAAAATGCGGCGGGCCTTGGTTCTATGGGGTTTGGATTGCCCTATTCCATTGGCGCCTGCATTGCTAACAATCGCAAACGCACTGTCCTGATCAATGGAGATGGAGCGTTTCAGCTCAATATCCAGGAGTTGGAAACGGTGGTGCGGCTGAAACTTCCCATCAAAATGTTTATTCTCGATAACAACGGCTATGCCAGCATCATGGCCACCCAGCGCAATATGTTTGATGGCCATTACGTGGGCTCTGACCCCGGAAGCGGTCTGACCCTGCCCGATGTCTGTGCTGTGGCCAAGGCGTACGGGATACGTTGTGAGCGGGCGAGTACCCACCGGGATCTTTCAAAGGTTATCGCGCGGACGTTGCGTGGCAATGATCCTGCTCTCTGTTGTATCCAGGTTTCCCGTTCTCATGTAACGGCCCCGAAAGTACAGGCAATGAAAACGCCCGAGGGCAGTATGGTTTCCAAGCCGCTCGAAGACATGTGGCCATATTTATCCCCTGAAGAACTTGCTCAAAACATGATCGTGAAAAAGGAGAAATTATGATAAAGCTTGTTCTTCTCGATATTGATGGTGTTCTCACCAACGGTCGGGTTACTGTAGATTCTGAAGGCAAAGAATATAAGACGATTGATTTCAAAGACATTGATGCCGTTTTTGAAATGAAAAGACAAAAACTGCTGGTAGGGTTGATGACGGGGGAGGCTACTCCGATCACGCGTTATTTCAAAGAACGTTTCGAGCCGGATTTTTTCTACAGCGGCTGTAAGCATAAGGACGAAGCCTTGCGGGAGATCCTTGCCAAGACCGGACTGAGCGTCGAAAATGTGTGCTATGTCGGTGACGCTAAATATGATATTTCCGTCATGAAGTTGGTGAAGTTTTCAGCGTGTCCCTCCAACGCCATTCCAGAGGTGAAGGCCCTGGCAGGGATCCAACTCGAAGCTCGCGGCGGCGAAGGGTGCGTGTGGGAGTTGCTGAAATGGATGACCGACAAGGAAATGTATGATCGTAGATGAATTGCAACTGCGGCGTCATATTGATGAATTAATTTCAAGGAAAAGAAATTACAGACAAGAAGTCAAAGACCTTGTCGGGCGGTATGAGTTTGTGGTCTTCTACGGCTGCGGCGCAATCCTCAACAGCATTGTCGAAACTTGGGATGCATATGTCGGCAGGAAAATCGATTTTTGTTGCGACAGCAACAGCGCCAAGTGGGGACAATATTTTTGCGGAGCAAAGTGCCTCTCTCCAAAGGAATTGATAGCGCGTAAAGACAAGTGTGCTGTGTTTATAACGATCGGTGATTTTGAGCCTGTCTTTAAGTTTTTGGTCGAAAACGGATTTCCTTCCGTGAATCAGATTTATAAGTACGATCTGATTGCCTCTGAATACCTCGCGAATCATTCCTCCCGCGAAATAGTCGATAAGCTTTGCCAGACTTATGAAATTTTATCCGACGATCAATCTAAGAAAGTTTTCAACGCTATCATCAGCCGGGTTTTAGGTGACGGAAAGAGCACAGAAGTTATGGTGGATGTCTTCGAGAAGCATCAGTATTTCCCGGCGGATATCATTCAACTTTCAGAGCATGAAAGCTTCGTGGATGTTGGCGCCTATGACGGGGATACGGCCAGAGATTTTTTTGCGCGGACCCATGGGAAATTCGACAAAGTCTTTTCGTTTGAGCTGGACGCCATCAATTTCAAATCATTGCAAAAAAATGTCGCGCTTTTTCCGGGTCAGGAACGTATCAAGATCTTTAATTTGGGCGCATGGGACCGCGAATGTGATATTCCCTATAGTGTCGGCCAATCTCAAAGCACGGTTGGGAAGGGTGAAGCGCAGGGCCATGGGGTTTTGCTGGATGAGGTGCTCAAAAACGAGAAAGTTACTTTTATTAAAATGGATATCGAAGGAGCAGAGCCGCAGGCGCTATGCGGGGCTCAAGGGATCATTAAAACCCAGAAGCCGACGCTTGCCATATGTATTTACCACGACTTTAAGCATCTGTGGGAAATCCCTCTCTGCATAAAAAAACTGGTCCCTGAGTACAAAATTTATTTGCGGCATCATACGAAGCTGGAATATGAAACCGTATGCTACGCGACTCTTTAGGAGAAGTGCCATGGCGATGACCGCAAAAGAGCTGGAGCAA
>Ga0114951_10003126_pt1 | contig 17530 bp, 19 predicted proteins | sample AM7aDNAmetaG_FD_88677 | JGI IMG/M metagenome (GOLD analysis project Ga0114951, IMG submission 88677) | Freshwater microbial communities from Finland to study Microbial Dark Matter (Phase II) - AM7a DNA metaG | ecosystem: Environmental > Aquatic > Freshwater > Lake | place: Finland: Lake Alinen...
TGGACCAAGCATCCAATATCTGGCGCTCTTCGGGTGATAGGGTTATGGGTTCGGCTAAGTTCATGCATAGATTATCGTCCAGTAAAGTTAAAAGTAAACGTATTTATGACTCACTACACTAGGAGATTCACTTTATAATCCCCCATCAACATCTTCATCTTCGGGTTTCGACGAATCTCCGCAGAGAACACGATGCACTCCGAGCTCAATTAGATCACCGCATTGAGTAACCGGCGTATCAATCGCTGCCAGTGATGCCTCGAGATTGAAATCATCTTCGGCGTCAGGCAATTTCTGAGCATCCAAGATCTCGGAGATCTCCGGCAGGTCAAAACCAATGGGTTGGAAATCAAAGGCTGGGGTTTGTAAAAATGTGTCGAGAAATTCTGCCAGCATATCGTAGTCCCAATCGTTTGAGATTTTGTTGAGACCGATATTCAGCGCGATTTCTTGCTGAGGATCTAAGCTAACGGAAACAATTTCGACATCCTTATAGCCGAGGTCCTTCAACACCTTGTAACGCAGGTTGCCTCCCAATATGTAGCCCGATTTCTGGTTATAAACGAGAGGGACTACGCACCCATTGAGCTGGATGGACTTCTTGAGGCTTTCGTAAACGGGGGCCCCGGGACCAATATCTTTTCTTGGGTTTTTGGGGTAGGGCTTGAGTGCTTCGAGCGTTAATTTCTGGATATCCATGGAGAAATCTCCTTTCAAAATTTGACGTTTTGAAAGGGTCCGGGCGTAAAAATAACCTGAACCCAATTGTCAGATAACAATTTCGAGCCGCTAAACTGCAGCTCATTGGATTCAGGTTTAATACTGCCCTGGATTTCCCCAAGAACGAACCTGTAGTTTTCGCACTTTCGTGCATATGCCCTCTTTCGAAGGCACATCTATTTAACACCCCTTTCCCGTTTGTTTCAAGATGATTCGATAAAAATTAAAAAAAACTGGAAACTATCGGATCTCGCTCTAAGAGAATTCTTTCGAAGATATCGTATTCTTCCCCATCCAAACAGCCTGTTACTCGTTGCTTCTCGTGACGAAGTTCTTTCTTGAGCGACGCGAGAATGAGGCCATCGACGGCCTTCCAAATACAAGGCACGAAGCGGACTGGTTTGAAATTCCCGTTCTTGTCATAGTAACGAAGGTTATAGGTTTGGATCTTCCCATAGAGGAGGAAGATCGCTTGAGAGAGAAGGTCTTCCCCGAATCGCTTGGCATAGGCTGGAAATGCTCGCTTGTTGATGCGGAAGATCACGAAACCGATATGCTGACTGACGTCAATTACTATTTCTCTCTCGGGAATTATAATTGTCGCTGATCATATGCCTCAAGACCAGCTCATTGGCCGCCTGCTTCGAACCTTTCTTGGCCTTGCGGATCAGTCGTCGCTCTTCTTGAAGAGATATCTTGGGATATTTCTGGATAATGTTGCGATACGTTTTCCACATGAAGGCACATTGTTATTGCATGCAGATAACAAGTCAGCAGAAATTCGGCAAAGAGATCCGGAAGAGGTAAAAACTATGGGGATAAACGCAAGGACACAACTTCTTAAATTGCTTGCTCGGTAAGTGCCCAGAGAAAGTTAAAAACCTTGAATCAAAGATCGATTAGAGTTTCCAAGCTTCACGACGCATCAAACCAAGAAAATTGATGCACGGGATACCCATCTCACGGCAGACATCGGGGATAAAGTGAGTCCGTTTAGGATTTTTCTTTTCCAAAGCCGGTGTTTCTTGCGTGACAACGACAGCGTCTTTAATCTTAGCGAGAGCAATCACGTAAGTATCTGCTTCTTCATATTCCGCTTTAGGATCTAAGAGACCGGGAAAACGATTTTGTATTTGCTGCGCCTCAGCGAGCACATCCGCCAGCGGAACAAATAGCCCGGATCGCGCCTTGGCCCAAGCAACCAACTCCGGAGTCCCGACCGCAGTCAATTCCTCTCGAACAATTTCTGCCACAAAAATCCGCTTTTCTTCCAACAAAGAATCGACTTTGTCGAGCAAGCTAAAAAATACATCGGTCGGATAATAACGCGCCTGCATCCATGAACACATTCGCATCCACAGAATAGATCAGCTTAGTCATAAAGTTCACTTCGCCCCGATTCGATTCTTAGATTTTTTTTGAGTTCTTCAAAATGCTGGAACTTTAAATCCAGATAGCGCGCAGCATCGACAGAAGCGATGCGATTCGCATTAAGAGCTTCCAGAACAAGCTGCACAAAAGGCCTTCCACTGCGGTTAATCGCTTTTTCAGCAGGAGATGCAATGCCCCCGGTCCTCGGACCGATTTTTGACAAATACGCATCCCATTTCTCTTTCCAGTCCTGATATGCCGCCCAGCTCATATACCCAGAGGCTCTCAACCTTGTCGCCATCGCCAGTGTTGATATCCGAAAACGCTTCGCAAATCGTCGCACTTGCTCAATGTCCCACAAATCATTAGGCCGCTTATTGGGGCCTGCGACTTCAACCAATGCACTTTCAGGTACAAGCGCATGGCTCGCCGCTATTTCAGCGAAGCGCTCCACCCCCTCCCATTGCTTTTCAGTTCTGTCTTCCTTAAGTGCTGTTTTTTCCTCTTTCCCAACAGCAAGCATGAGATGAATTAACTCGTGCATGAGCGTATAACTCTTTGACCCTGGAAACTCCTTTCCGTTGATGCCAACAACAGGCAAAGGAAAACGGAAAAGCGAAAGGCCTCGAACTTCATGCAGCTTAACCTTGCCGAATTGAAACACCAATACGCCCAATCGCTCCGCCGCTCCGCGCCATTGATGCCATGCCCGCCATTCATTGGGCCATTTTGCTTGAGTATCAATGGCAATATCCAGCAAACCGCGCAACCGGGCACCAACCATCGCCGGATCTTCGTCCAGGTGTGCTTTAAAATTAAATTGAGGAAGATCATCTCCTAATTCTTCAGTCAGGTTAAGCGCTTGCTCGCGCCTAAGACTCATCTGTCGGAGAGCAAGACGCAGTTCTGGAGACTCATGCCCGGCAACGATTCCGGGCAAACGCCGATATTCAGCGGCAAGCGGTGGAACTTGGGGAAGCCCAGGAGAAAAGAAAATGCTTACTGGGCGATGGTAAAATCGCGCCAGATCCCGCGTTTGTTTTAAGGTTGGGAATCGTTCGCCCTGTTCCCACGCCAGAACTCGCTCTACTTTGACATTAAGCCGATGAGCAACGCGATCAGGCGGAAAACCACTCTCCGTTCGAGCCCACAACAAGGCAGACGGGTTGAGTGGAACCGGCAATTGAGAAGCAGTATGAAATGACATATATTGAAGTGTCCTTTGTGTTTTCTATTATCGTCTTTTTTGTAAAAAATTGCATCCTAACAATTGCCCTCGGCCTGCCCGGGCGACAGTCCAATTGCGCAACCATTACTATGGAGGTGTTAGATGATAACGTTCAATGAAAGTGGCAGTGTTAACGTCGTATGGGTCCAGAACGGGATCAAGCTCAGACGAAAATTCAAATCCATAAAAGAGGCTGAACGTTTTCAGGAGATCGTCGATGATGCGCTGAATGCCATGCGGTTAGCAGAAGAGATGGACCGTTTTAATAGGGACTTCAAGTACGACCCAAAACTAGTTGAGTTGAAGAATGCTGAGCTTGGAAAAGATATCGAGGAAATGAAAGAACGCATCAGGCTCAAACAGACATTGCAAAAGAAGCTCGGCGAGGCCTAGCACAAGCTATCCGAACAGCCTCGAAACATCATTGATCGCGCATCCTTCATGAAAGAAGTCAAAGAGATCCGGAGCAACATTGACCGTCTGGATAGGTTCTTTAAAGAGCATGCCATTTTGACGCTAAATAAGTCGCTGAACGGAGCAGTCGAGGACATGAAGACATACTTCAAGTATCAAAAAGAATCGCTCAAGGGCGTGGAAAAACTATTTTCAGAATTGAAACAAGAGGTCGTGAATAAGATCGGCAGTGTTACAACAAAAGATCGCGTCTTAAGCCTGAAAGAAGCTGCTCAATACTTGGGCGTGAGCCGGGCAACGATCGAAATGATGTTCGCGGATGGCCTTCCCTATTTCCGGCTTGGGAGTCTCTACAAGATCAAGGAAAACGATCTGAAGAAGTGGGTCGACAAAAAGAAATCGCGGCTTACTTCATTGGACCAAATAGCCCTGTAGGCTGCTCCACCTGCTAAGCATTAGATCGCTTTAAAACCAAGCTCCAAATGTGGCCATTGGTAGTTTATGCGACTTGCGACGAAGCCCCGTATTCTTTCCAAATAGCCTCAAGGGCTTCGGCAGCGCCCAAGGCGATCTTGATGTCGACCCAGCCGGAGATCTCGGTCTTTGACGGATTAATCTCCACAGTCGGTCTTTGTAGGTGAGACGCAAGAGCCATGGGGTGTTTGATGTATGGGAACACGCTCGTGGTTCCGATCGAAAAATAGATATCGAATGGCTGTCCCACCTCCCGCTCCATCAGATCTACTTGATGGGACTGAAGCATCTCTCCGAAGAAAACAACGTCCGGTCTCGCGACAGAGCCGCATTTGGGACAATACGGCGGGATACTGAGGCACTCATAAGTCGCAACTCTTGAATTCCAGCCGCACCCCTCACACCTGATACCGTGCATATCGCCATGGATATCGATCACATTCCTGGAGCCCGCCGCACGATGAAAGCCGTCGATATTTTGCGTCAGGATCCAGACGCGTTCAAAGCGCCGTTCGATTTCCGACAAAATCTCGTGCGCACGGTTATGCTTTGCCTCCCGGCACCGCTTTTCTATCTGGGACAGATATTTCCACGTGATCTCAGGCTTTCTTCGAAGAGTCTCACCAGCAAGCGCCATCTCGATCGGAATGCCGTCTTCGGTCTGATCGTTCTCGTACAACCCTCCCAAACCCCGGTATGTCGGAAGCCCAGAATCGGCCGAGATGCCGGCTCCGGTAATAAAAAGGATGCTTTTGGCATCCTTAAGCAGCCGGGCAACTTTTTTTATCTCCTCAAAACTATTCATGGCTTACTTATCTCGCAGCTGTGCTCAATCATTGAGGGATCCCTCGCGGCATCCGTATTGAGGCGCGCCGGATCGGGTGTTTCCCCGACCCGCCTGAGATCGAGGCGGTCAGCATCCCAGCAGGTCATGACGGTTATGTCATCCGACTTGGAGTCCGGCTCACTGTGATGACAGCAAGGGTAAGAAAGCTGCTCTAATTGTTTTTCTGAAACACGGATCTTCCCCTGCTTGTAAAGTTTCCGCACAAAATCCGCCGCTCTTGCCCCATGGCCTGAGTCTGTAAACTCATTCTCACGCTTGCAGTCATGAAGATATGCAAACAAGCTGATAACGCGTTTATCCGCACCTGTCTTTTTTGCGAGCATTAGCCCCAGCTTCTCAACACGCCGCCAATGCTCCATGCCATGGATAGAATTCTTCCTGAGCTGAAACTGACCCAGAGCTATTGTGATAATAGGACGCGGATGAGGACTGATCTTGCCTGTGATCTCGATTATAAACGCAGCAATTCCCGCCCAGGATGCCCAACGAGGGATTCTCAACATTGTCGCTCTCTCTCCCGTCTCAAGATTCCTTACTCTTAAGCGACTCTTCTAATACCCGACGAACATCATCAGAATACGGGGATGCAATCTTATAGTTCGCCAGGATTCTCGCCTCAGCCTCTTTGGCCTTTTTCCGATCGAATATCAACTCGGCTTTATCCTCAGTGCGTATGATGTTCCATTCTCCCTGGTTGCCCTCGATGGACAGGGCCAGATCAGCCAACGAATTGACCGGTTTACCGTTAGCTTCTTTTACAACCTCCAGTAGGGTATCGTGATATCCGGCATTGAGTTCATCAGGCAAGGCATAGAGCAAAACAACAACGTCTTTCTGAGTTTTAAATCGCCCCGGACCATCGACGTAGTAGATCAGATTACTGGCGTCCATCTTCTGTTCTTCGAGCATCGAAATAAGGTCCTTGGTGAGAACCGTAAAAACCATTCCTCCGTAAATGTAGTAAGGAGGTTTCTCATAAAAGTTTTTATATTTCACGCCATCATCATTGCGCCGCATCGGCATTTTGAGATTAAGCTTCTTATCTCCCCGGAGGATTCCAAAATCAATGGTGTCACCGACCTGCTTGGCATCGAATAGATACCCCATAGGAAGTCGGGAATTCTTCCTGAATGGAACCGTAACGTCTGATCCCACAGGAATGCCATCAACCGAAAGAAGAACATCCCCCACCCGCAGCAAGCCCTCCTTTTCCAGATCGGGCAGCAGATACTTGACCACAAGCCCACCCTCATATTCCGTAAGACCATAATGCGTTCTTAGCGATGGATTCGCTGACTCATTCCACCAAAAACCGACATAGGGAAATCCGTCGTACTTGCCGTCCTTTAGATCATCCAGAAAATGCCTGATGATCGGCTCCGGGACCATGTATCCAATGTTATCCGCCTTTTCAAGCCCCTGGAATGCGATCCCGACTAGCTGGTTATTTTGGATGACAGGCCCTCCGCTATTACCATGATTGATCGCAGCGTCAATTTGAACAGCCATGAAAGCTTCCTCGCTGTGACTGTAAGGCACGGCATCGATGCGCGACACGACCCCCTCAGTCACCGAAAGCTCATCCCCACCTTCCGGGAAGCCTATAACCAAAACCGTATCGCGCAGCTCCGGAAGCGGCCCGATGGGCATGATCGGGACACCCTCAAAGAATGTTTTGTCGTTTACAGTTAGGAGAGCCAGGTCACAATCATTCCCAATAGCTTCGACCTGGGCGTGGTAGCGTTTGTCCGAATCGCTTTTCTTGACCTCGATAAATGTCGCATACGCAACCACGTGGGCGCTTGTCAATATTCGATTGCCAGCGATCACGGCTCCAGTACCAATCGCTCTTTTCCTCATTTGAGCCTGCCACGGCTTATTAATGTCAGGAGTGCTTGTGCTGGCGAAGATTTTCACGACGGAACCCTTAAAATCCGTCTCAGCACCCACGGCATAAGACCTTCCCGCAAACAAGATGATTCCCGCCGTTAAAACAATCATTAGCCTCTTTGTCATCGCTTACTCCTATTGTTTTTTATCTTCCGCGAGCGGAAAAGAATACGCTCCAGAGTGTTTGCTGTGACTGTTCCAGTTATTGCGGTATTTTCTCGCCACGACCTTATCGTGGACCACCAAAAGATTCTCGGCGTTCTTGTCTTCGGCCGCCGTAGTAAAGTTAAAAGAACCTGTAATCACAGTCGTGCCATCAATAATCATGACCTTGTTGTGAGCTATTGAATGCTTCGTATCGATGCTGACCGGTATCCCCGCATTAACTAAAAGTTCGAGCTTACTTCCCTTCCCACGTCTCTGGCTCTTATCCAGCAAAACCTTCACCTTCACACCGCGCTTTTGAGCATTCACAAGAGCCTCAGCAATCGGGAGCGATGTGAATGAATATGCTTGAACAAGAACGGATTTTCCAGCCTGCTCAAGGTTCCTAACAACGGCCTCCGTGCAACCACCTTTCGGAGAAAAATAAACCTCCTCGTCCGCGTGGGGCATAGGCTTTGCCTGTAAAGGCGGAGAAGAACATAAGAAGAGAGCGAGAAGAACAACAAGACACAGCTTTAGTTTTTGCAAGGGGCCTCCGTCAAAATCTCTTTATAGTGTATTGTGGCCTTCCCCCTTTGAACAGGAAGAATGCACCTGATTCAGAAAATCCTGGTTAAACTCAAGCTGATTCTTTTCCGCCATTCCGTAATTATCTGCGGCGTTGGCCTCGGCTAGATCGCAAAAGCCCTCGTAAGCCGATACGCGATTGACCGGACGCCACGTCATTCTTGCAAAAAGACACCGATCATTTAGCTCCTTTTTGCGCACGACCTCCCGTCGTTCCTCTTTATTACCCGTCTCACTTCTTAGCGCCATATCGTCCCCCTTTTTCCGTCTTTGATCGTTTCGATACATTGATCATTCAGATGAAATCCCGTTTTGCTCAGCCAACACCTTACGATAAGCTTCATCCAACTCATGAATGAGTTCTTCCATCCTTTGTTTCAACCGGCTGTCATGAGAAAAATTCTCGAGATCCGCATTCAGTCTCTCAGACTGTTCTTTGTATGCAGTTCTCACTGTCTCCAAGGTAACATTGGGTTTAACTCCTAATATTTTGTAATATTCTATGTTTGGAGAGTTTTTAGACGCTTTCTCTCCAAACAAAGCTGAAAAAATCCTCTTCAATACTCCCATTTTTATCTCACAATTATTTGGATTGAACTGCTCCGACCGTAGTCATCAGTGACTGTGATATGCTGGCGGCCTTCATGCATGGGCCATAAGAAATCTTCCCCTGCATGGCCTTCGCTCACATATTGACCATTGATGAACCAAAATAGTTTCCTGGCATCATAGGAACCATCCGCCTTAAGAACAAGGCGCTGATCGCCCGTCCTTGTCTGATCCAGAAAATACTCGCACTGATTGACCGGAGAAAGGATCTTTGGATTCGCACCCTCCCAATTCCCAGCCATATCGATACCGTTTTCCATAATGGGCGGAGAGACATAAGCGGAATCATGCTGCTCGAGCCAAGTGTGGATCGCCTGCGGCCAAACCTCATAAACCTTCTCCTGGGCCGAATGTCCTTTGGGAATCGCATCTACAGCCAACCCGGTTTCATCATCGATCATAAACTTCTTATGAACTCCGCACTGACGGTCCAGGCTCCGGCCAAGAATAAAAAAATCCTCTGCTGAATGAGGACAGATCGAGCTCACGGGTTCTCCGCTTAAAAGACAAACCTTCCGTGTTCCGACAAATGTGGGCTTCTCATACCATGGGGCTGGCTTACCGGCATAGACGCGCTCAAACAAGCGCAAGGCAACGGGTGCTGCAGCTTCAATTCCCACAAGCGACTTGGATGGCTTCCCTGAGAAATTTCCGAGCCAGACTCCAATCGTATACTCTGGATTGTAAGCCACGGTCCAGGCGTCATGATTTCCATAAGAGGTGCCGGTCTTCCATGCAACTCTTGGAAGGCTCTGCCGGTTCCCGACAAACCCTGAAGAAGCAAGCCTCTCAGAGTCCTCAAGAATATCCGCTACGAGATATGCTGCGCCATCGGACATAAGCCTCCCCTGCTTGGCTGATGCCGCTGTCTCAAGACCGCTATAAGGCTGGAAAGTCCCAAGCCTCGCCAACACGGCATAAGCATTCACGAGCTCAAGGAGTCTGACCTCTGCGGTCCCGAGCGTGAGTGACAGGCCGTATTGGTCGGGCTGTTTTGTCAAAGTACCGATCCCCGCTTGTTTCAGAAACGTATAGAGCTTTTGATACCCAGCTTTCTGAAGCACCTCCACCGCCGGAACATTCAGGGAATTCGCCAGAGATTCACGAACCGTAACCGGGCCTTTGAATTTCTTGCTGTAATCAAGAGGAGCATAGCCCTGGTACTGCACCGGAACGTCTGCGAGGATCATCCGAGGTGTATAAAGACCGAGGTCAAAGCCAATTGCGTAAGTGAACGGCTTAAGGCACGACCCCGGCGAGCGCTTGCTTAAAGCACCATTCACCTGCCCCGCATGATCTTTATCAAAGAAATTATTCGACCCAACAAAGGCGCGAATCCTGCCGGTCTTATTTTCGAGGATTACCACAGAACCGTTCTCGACGCCATAAGCGGAGAGTTCGGAAAGGCGATCCTTGAGCATCTTCTCTGCGATTACCTGGAAACGAGGATCAAGCGAAGTTTGAAGAACCGGTTCCGTTGGATATTGCTTATGCGCCCAGACGCCGAAATGAAGCGCGGCAAACGGAAACGAGTAATGCCCTGCTTCCACCGGCTCATTGTGGGACGCTTCAAACTGCCTTTCGGATATGTAAGCATTGGCGAGCATGCTCTTCAGGACCATCTCCCGCCTTTTCTTGGCACGCTCGGGATGGCGGTCCGGTCTTAATCTGGACGGAGACTGCGGAATTCCCGCAAGCAGTGCAGATTCAGCAAGCGTCAGATCCTTTGGCCGCTTCTTGAAATACCGCCAGGATGCGGCTTTGACGCCGTGAATGTTGCCGCCGTAAGGCGCGAGCTCGAAATAGAGCTTCAGGATCTCTTTCTTGGAACAGACGGTCTCAAGCCATAGCGCATGAATGGCTTCAACAACCTTGTTTTGAAAAGTGCGGGGCCTGTCCTCAAGAAGCCGTATCACCTGCATCGTCAGAGTGGAAGCTCCGGAAAGGACTTTGCCATGCATGAGGTTCAACTGCGAGGCACGAAGCACCGCCAGCGGATCCACGCCATGATGATCCCAAAACCGCTTGTCCTCGACCGCAATCGTGGCATTGACCAGAGCCGGATTGATCTCATCCAACTCCACCGGAAGGATCCATCGGTCCTTACTCCCGAGGAACACCCGGAGAATATTCCCCTCCCTATCGAGCACGGTCTGAGAATACCCGACCTCTTTAATCGCCCGGGCTGGAAAGGGCGCAAGCCAGGTGAAGAGAAGGACCGGGACGGCTAACATAACCGTCCCGATCCCGACCCAACGCCAAATCGATGTTTTAAAGCGCATGCTGTCTCCGTTATTCCGCGATCACGATCTCGCCCGCGCCGCTGACGCTCACGATCGAAGGATCGTACATGCTTTCCGCGTTCAGGGCCGGCAATTTGAACCGGCCCGGCGTTACCGCCCGTGCCACATAGCGGTAATGCACCAGGTTCGCAACATCCGCGAAAATAAGCACCCGGTCATCCCGGATGTCGATCTTCTGGGGTGCGATCATTTCCTGCTCTGACAGGTCTGATGTGTCTGATGCGGCAAGCCTCGGGTTTTCGACTTCAAGACCGGCCGGCAAGAGATCCGAAACTACAACGTTCTTGCAGCTTAGCCCGGATTCGAGCGTGATATCCACGATCACAACATCTCCTTGCTTGAGCTTGGTGAGATCAACCGGCTTACTGGCAGCGTCGAGAAAAGAGCGGCGAGCTTCAAGACCGCTGTCTTTTTCTACGACTTTCCCGGAAACAGGAACTCCCCCGGAGGTCCAGTAATAGTAGGCGGTACCTGCACCGCTTACTTCGATCGTAATATCTCCGGAAAGCACGGCTCCATTTAAAGAAGCGCCTGCCTTATCGCTAAAGGAAGCGACCGGCTTACCGCCCGCCAGAATCCTGCCCGTAAAGTCCTGAGGCTGACCTTTCAGATAGCGGGTGTACTTCCCGAGACCGATCAACGCCTGAGCATTATTCTGTGTTGTCCCCCACTGCCCGTCTTTCATCAAGCCCTGAAGTCTTTTGACGAGGACTGGCACAAGTGGGTTCTCCGGATCCATATCCATGAATACGGAAAGAGCAACAGCGGCAGGGATCACAAGGAACTCCCCCTCCTTCTCGGAGCTGAAAGCCTTGTCATCGAAGCCCTGACCGATCATGTCTGTCATTGCTTTCTTTTCCCCCATCAAAGCAAGTGAGCCCGCAAGATACAGTTTTCCAAACTCTGACAGGTCCTTTTGCTTTTCCTGAAGCCTTCGTATCCAGGATGATTTCACACGCCCCGCTTTCGCAAGAACATAGAGCGCGTGGGACCGGAGATCGTCATTCGCACCGTCATCCTTCCCTTTTCCCGAAACGATTTTCTCGAGATACTCCAGCGCGTCGCGGAACTCATCCTTTGGAACCGCGTAACCTGCCTTCTGCGCCTCGGCGAGAAACTCCATAGCATAGACACTTCCATAGTCATACGGCTCCGAATCGCCCTGCCACATCCCGAACCCTCCGGAGTAGTTCTGCATGGAAAACAGCCGATTGATCCCGGCCTGGACATTACGGTCGATCCCGGTGGCACTAAACTGATTTTGATCCATCGCAGGAAGGACCTCTTTCAGATATAGAAGCGGGTACACCGTGGAGGTTGTCTGCTCGACGCACCCATAGGGATATTCGATCAAGTATTTGAGCGCTCCGAGGAACTGCACTGACGGGAGAGAGGAAACGATGAGTCTCTGCGACTCCGTTCCTTTGAGCCAATCCGCGGGGAGTTTGACCTCCGCTTTTCCGGGAGCTTTGACCGTCCCCGAACCGCCGAGTACGGTGTAAGCCGCTGCCGGCCGGACAGAAAACTCCGTCGTCTGGTCCGCCTGCTCACTGCCAAGTTTAGCCGTCACCTTGATCACAGCCTTCCCGGCGCTTGCGGGAGCGACCACACTGAACTTCACAATCGTCTCGGCACCTTGCTGAGCCGTAACAGTGACATCGGGCGCGGAGATGATCTTGAATCCTTCGGAAACGTTCAGAGAGACCTTCGCTTCACCGGCATTTCCCGTTTCATTAAAAACGCTCACGGACACAGAGAACTGATCCCCCGGCGCAAGAAACCTCGGAAGAGATGCTTCGACCATGAGCGGCGACGCGACTTTCATTTTCGCTTCACCGTTCCCGAAATCCTGATCCGAGCTCGCGACCGTCATAAGACGCAGTTTCCCCGTGAACTCTTTGGGAATAGTAAATTCCGCGAAAGCCTGTCCCTTCTCGTCGGTCCTGATATTGCTTTTCCAGAGAGCGACAGGGACCACGCGTTTTACCGCGATCGGGTTGAGATGGTCCTTCGCGTCGTAACTGCCGTCACCCCCGGGAGAAGAAACGCCTGCGATCTTTTTATCCTCCGGCTCCGGGATCAGCAGTGAATAGTAATCTGAGGTCTCGACCCCATGCGCCCGTTTCCCGTAGAAAAAGTCATACGGGTTCGGAGTTTTATAGGCTGTCAGCTGGAGTATCCCCTCATCCACAAGTGCCACAGAAAGCTCCGAGTTGCTGACCAGCTTAGAGTCCCTTTCGACTGACAGCTCCACTTTTACTTTCTCGCCGGGCCGGGCAGATTCGGGAAGTTTGGCGATCACACCGAGCTTGTGCTGGCTTTCCACGAGCATGATAGGAATCACGCCATAAGCCCGGTGCGCGGCCCATTTCTCCCCCTTCACGATCGGACGGATCACCGTTACTGAGCAATACGCATTCGGTGAGAATGAAGCATCAACCGGTAACGTAACCTGCTGTGTAGCTTCAGTGAGGTTTACCACCATCGCAGAAAGAACACGGTCCTGCGTCACGGTGACAAGCGCCTTACCCTTGAACGGTGCTTTGATCAAAAGTTTCGCGGTGTCGCCTTCCTTATATACCGCCTTATCCAGTTGAAGTTCTATCCTGTCAGGGCGTTCCATGGCCCAGGGCATCGCCTCACCCCAGGGACCTTCTATATAAAACTTCAACGAAACCGAATGCCCGCCTTTGGTGCGAACCCGGAGGATATGATCGCCATAGCTTTTCGGAGTGAAGGAGAAAGCGCCGCTTCCATTTCCGGCATTTACATCTGCGGAATGAACTTCATCCTCATGGCTTACTGAGGTCCACTGGAAAGCGCCCTGCTTGTCCTTTTTAAGAACGCTTTCCCAATTCACTTTATTAACCGTCACCTTGAGGGAATCACCGGTGATCGGTTTCCCTTCCGGCGACAACACCACGAACTCAAAGTCCATGTTCTTACCCGTCGCGGAATTCCCTTCGATCTTCTTTCGGACGCCCACATAGGATGGGTAGGGATCAAAGGCGCGTTCCTCATGAGCTGTGACGGCCCGTCCACCCGTTTCTCTTACCGTAGCGCCTATGTCCAGCACCGCCGACGAAGGCGCCAAGACTGGCTGCTCTGGAAGCTTGAACTCGAAACTTGCTTTTCCATCAGACCCTGTGCGTTTACCTTCAATGGGTATTTTCTTTTCCGAAAATTCGATAGTTTCATCTTTAAAGGAGTATCCCTTGAACTCAGCCGGCTCAAAATCCTTCGGACGCAGAACTGCCGCAAGCTCGACATTTTTATCTGCAGCTGCGGAACCAAACGATTGAAGAGCCAGAACTTCCGCTGTAACAATCCCGGCTGTTGCGAACCGCTTCTCCGGGACATTCAGCTTCACGGACAAACGCGCCGGCATGAATTCTTCGAGCTGGAATTCGAATGTCCCGGCCTGTTTCTCCGTTCCGGGAATCATTATCCCTGCTTCATAATCCCCTGTGAGAGACTCCGCGGGGAAATCGACGTCCCATTCCGCAATGCCAGCCTTCCCCGTCATACCATTCAGCTTCTTGAAAATCTTTCCGTCCGGCCGCTTGATCTCGCAAAGAACCGGAAAGGTGCCGGGAAGCGACACGCCTCTGCTGCGAACGATCGCCCGGATGTGAACCGTCTCGCCAGGCCTGTAGAGATTACGGTCACCATAAACAAACGCTTCATAGCCGGAACTCAAGTAAGGCCTGCCGTCCACTGCAAGATCCGTCTCGGAAAGGACTGTCTCTTCGAGCTTAATAAAGGAAAGATCTCCGGCACCTGCGGCGGTCACCACGAAGGGCTTCTTATCGCCCGACCAGTCCACATCTTTGAAATGAAGGAAACCGTTCCCGTCGGAATTAGCCTCGAGGATCTGCTGATTGGTTTTGCTATAAACCCGGACCGTGGCACCCACGACAGGATCAGTAGTCGAAAGTCGGTTCACCCAGACAAAGAGGTCGTTGTTCGACTTCTTGGCCACAATCCCTATATCCGTCGCGAGGATCACCCGGGATTCGCTCTCCCAGATTCCTTCGGTCGCAGCTTTAACTGTCAGAAAGAAAAGTCCTTTGGCATCGCCTTTCAATACATCCTTGATCTGAACAGGGACTTCCCCCTTTTCATTGTGCTTCAACTTAACATCGATGGTCTTCGTAACGACATCCGGCCCGAGATCCTCTGGGATCATGCCGTACCTCATGTGATTCAGAAGATAGACGAGGTTATTGTCGTAAACCTTGGCCGCAGAGGCTTCGAGCTTATCAATATTCACAACTTCGACAGGCACGGTCTGGCTGCCGTCTAGAAGCAGGTACTGACCATTCGTTTTAAAGGAAAGACTTGGCGCGTAATCCGGAAAGGCCACAGTCTCCGTCTTATTTTCTGTAAGCTTGCTTCCATCCTCCGACGGAAGACCCTTGAGGATCTCGACTGCACAAGTTTCCCCTGGTTTAAAATCACCGTAGACTTTGAGATCCCAGTAGCTTTGTTCAATCCGGATGGCCTTATCAGGATTGACGGACACATACCCTTTGGCAGCTTCAGGAGAAAGCTGTTTTGAAAAACTAATTTCTATATAAGATCCCTCTTCTACGGCCTTGGGCATTACAGAAGTCACCTTGAACTCGATCTTGGAGGCGTCCGGAGAATGTTCGCCACGAGAAATATTTTCCTGAGCGCTTCTGCTCACTTTCCGGGGAGGATGACCATGCTCCAAAACGGAGATGATCTTGAAAAGGCCGAGTGAGTTGATGGTGAGAAAAAGCAGGGTGATCCAGATCCATTTTTTCTTGAGCCAGGCGGGCATTTTATCGGTCCTCGGGTTGTTTTTGGGCACACTTCGAGACGGGTGCGAAATTGGGGTGGGCTGACATGTTGCAATTCCTCTAAGTTGATCGTTACTTTTCTGGTCTACCGGTGGGTCTCTGCTTCCGTCTGTAATACGCGGCGGTGACACTGGGGCTCACTGGGACATTAGTAACGACAGGTTAAAAAAAAACTTAATAGAAAAAATAGAACAATCTAGATCCTTTCAATAATTTGGGCCAAATGTTGCCTGGCTCTCACCAGGTCCGAGTAATTCGCTCGTGTATCAACCCTTATCCAACGATCGAAGCGTCCATGTTCCTCCAGGATCTCCCGCTCAACCGCCAGAAGCTGATCCTCAACCCAGTAAAAGTCGCTTTCGGGGTCGGGAATTATAATTGTCGCTGATCAACCAATCGGCCAGGATCGCAAGGCCCACGATCCTGGCCTCCGGCTTACCCTTCGACCGTATCATTTCCAGGCATTCTGTCTTAGACGTGAACGGAATGGAGACTTCGCCGCTCCCTTTTTCCGGACTGATGAAAAGCTCCTCGAACATATTGTTTCTCGCGTTGTCCATAGGCCACCTCGTTTTTCAGTTTTTAGAGACCGATCAATTTCTCTTTTAGTTCCGTCGCCGCACCGGCTCCCCAAACGATCCTGATGGAATCCGGGACACCGTTTTTCCGCAGCATATCCCGCGTTTTCTCCAACCAGTCTTCCCTGACATGTCCCCTCAAATAGAACGTCTTGATATCCTTGAAACCTACTTTCCGCGGATATAACTGTCAAATTCCTTGGCACCATACTGTTCGATCATCTCACAATGCTGAACGGGATAGGCGGCGCAAAGGAACTCACCCGTCCCGGGTTGATAGCTGAACTTGAAAAGGGGACGGCCGCCTTCCCTTTCGAAGCTTTCCAAAATTTCCTCCGGGTTTATGACCCAGGTAAAGCTCAGGCGCCGGGGAACTTTGAAACGGGATTTTCTTCTCAGCAGGCCATCCCGCCCTTCGCCCCATGATTCAGACTTTGAATCAGCCATAAAGCACCGCCTTATTTTCTATCTTAACTGCGCAAGAAAAGAACCACCGTGTCGGACAGCCGCCAGCCCCAATCCGATGCCAATTATCCAAAGCACTCTTGCAAACGCCCCCTCCCAATTGAATGGAACGCTACAGTCCGATTCATTTTTGTCCTGTTTGACCGTGTACGACACGGCACAGGAATCACTACCCCGGCCCCAGTCGTCTCCAGGGAGTTCGGTGGCGCCGAGTTTCCGGAGCACGCTGATCAAAGGTGCCCGCGGGCCTTCACAAGTCCCGCCCCACAGTGCTTGATTAACAAAAAAAGGGGTGTCTTTCAGGAACGGCTCAAATTTAGAACAAGTCTCCCACAAACCACCGATTGGCTTTGAAAAAGCACTCCCGCAAACACTGCAGTAGCCAACCACGCCTCCCATGGAGAAGAACCCACCCCAGCCAAACCCGAAGGAAGCTCCTCCACAAGCGGAGCAGGGTTTCGTGGACTCCGGCCACTTTTCCCACAGAATAAAAAGAGCTCCAAGAGGAAGCGGCCGTCCCTCCGAGCCGAAGGAATAGCAGCAGGTGTTCTGCGGGAAAGGAAGCCAGGGATCAAGCTCCAATAGCTCCTTCTTGAACTTCAGGGAATTCCGGAGGATGGATGCTATCTCCGGGTATTTAAACGCTGGCTTTTCATTGGCTCCCATACATACCTCCTGAAAGCACGAAAGCCCAAGCTAATAAGCATGGGCTTCCATGGTTTTTTAGCAGTTAGTTGCTTACGCGGCTGCAATACACCTCAAATCCCGCGATTGTTCTTGTCCTGATTGTCAAAACCCTAAAAGCGAAACAGCCGCGCTAAGGTGCGCGGCTGCAAGCTACTACCGGCGCTTTAGCACATTTCCCGTCCCGCTTTCGCGGCCCGGATCCACCCTACGGCGGATTGAGCGGAGCAAGTAACCATCTTAACTCACCGCTTCCTACAATAGAACCTACTTTCCGCACATCGGGATTATGATATCCGTACCTGTTTGAGAAGTCGATTGGTAATGCGGGATGATATTTTCTCCATCTGAGAGATAACCCGGTCGAATTGCCGGCCGTTAGCAATCCA
>Ga0114951_10003130_pt1 | contig 17520 bp, 14 predicted proteins | sample AM7aDNAmetaG_FD_88677 | JGI IMG/M metagenome (GOLD analysis project Ga0114951, IMG submission 88677) | Freshwater microbial communities from Finland to study Microbial Dark Matter (Phase II) - AM7a DNA metaG | ecosystem: Environmental > Aquatic > Freshwater > Lake | place: Finland: Lake Alinen...
ATTGTCGGAGGCGGTCTTCTCCTGCTCCGGCGAGCCGGAATGCAGGCAGTGGTACACGCCGCCCCTGAGCGTCATCGTCGCTGCGATGGCTTCAGCCGCCGAGCGCAGAATGGGGTAGGCCACGCGCGCGAGGAAGCGCTTGTCCCCCGAGTACAGATAGTCCCACCAGAAGTCCAGAACATGCCAGGCGGTGGAGCCGAAGGGGTAGGGATGCACGAAAGGAGGCGCCAGCATGGCATGCCCGCCGCCTTCGATGGGAACGAACCAGTGCGGCGCTTTCGCGCCCGCGCCGGCGGTGTGCTCGGCATGCTCCTTCCAGCATTCGGCGTAGGTGGACAGCAGGGGAGCCGTGAGCGCAAGGTGATTGGAGGCGTAGGCGCCCCAGGTCAGCATTTCCGTCTGCGCGTCCGTCACGTGACAGTCCAGCCAGGTCCGATGGTCAATGGGCTGGGTGAGTCCAAAGAAACCCGGCGCGCTGTTGCCGGCGAAGCTGCACGCCATGTGGTACAGCCCCTGGTAATAGAGGTTCTCCTGCAACGGGTCCGGCATCTGGAGAAAGGAGCGCTGCCAGAATTCCTCCCAGCGCTTCGTGTGCCGCTCCAGCGTGCTGTGCAACGCCCGCCGGACGTTCCTGCTGTTGCGCCGAAGGCTGGCGGCTTCTTCGCCCGGGGAGGCAACCGACACGGCCACGGTCAGCCGCGCCGTCTTGCCGGGCAGGAGCCGGAGCGTGCCACGCACGGCGTTCCGCGCAGCCCCCTCCTCCACGCGGAGGTCGCCCGCCAGCGTGCCGGTGACGGAGAGGTTCGGGGCGAGGCAGGTCAAGTTCGCCCCCTGGACGATCATCGGCGCGCGAGGACACTTCCGGAGTTCGGCGCGATAACGGGCCACATCTCCTCGCGTTGCGATACGAGCCCAACTCCCGTTCCAGAGCGAGACGACACTCTCTGAAAGGAGCGGCAGTTCGCGGCGGGTCAGGGTGATGCCGATCTTCCGGGGCGACCGGGCGCACAGTTCGATGACGGCTACGGAATGCTCCCGATCGATGTACGCCACAATCGTCAGGTCATCCTGCGTGGTCGTCACGACCCCTCGCCCAAGGGAGAGTCGCTGGGCAAAGCGCCGGAACGCGCCGCAGTCGAGGTGGAGGTCGCAGGCGTAGCCGCGTCCAAGCGGGTGTTCCCGTTCCGTGGCCAGCCAGATATCCGCCCTGTCCAGCCCCAGACTGAGTCTGCCCTTGGGGCCTCCCGTCACAACACCGCCGAGGATGCCGTTGCCGAGGTAGAGCCCCTCCGTCCAGTGGCGGGCGGGCTTCTCGAAGAGGATGTCATGCTTCCGAAGGTACGCCGAAACGCGGAAACCCTGCTCGACCCCCGGCCACCGGCCAATGGCACGCTCGCGGTGGGAGAGGTAGGAATCCAAGTCCTTCTCGGGTGAATGAGGGAGCGCCCCCGCCGGCCCCTTCCCGCACCGGACCGTCGACGTGCTGCTTTCTCCGGAGGGAGAGATCACTCTCAAGCGCAACGCCCCGCGCAGCGCCCGTTCGGGAACCCAGAAGCCGCACGTCCATGGATACGCCGTCTCGGGATGCACGCGCTCCGCGTCCAGCGCCGCGTTGCGCGCGTCAAGAAGTTCAAGAACCGTGCCGGGTTGCAGCGGCGATTTGAAGGTGTGCTTGATGAGGCGGCTCGTGCGCCCCGTGTCGCGGTTGCGCCATTGTTGCCGGTCGATAGCGAAGTAATATGTCATGGAAACCGCCGGATCATGAAGGGAAAATATCAGAGGTCGCGAACCGACTCGCGCTCAGCCAACTCATACGGGACGCAGCACTTGCGCTGATCGACCGGCTGGCCCTCCATCCGCTTGACCAGCTTGCCGACGGCCAGTTCGGCCACCTTCTTGAGCGGCTGCACGAGGCAGGTGATCGGCGGGTACGTGAACCGCGGGCCGCCGTCATACTCCTGGCCGATCACCGATACGTCCCGCGGGAAATCCTTGTTGAAGAGCCGCAGGAAGAAAAGCACCTTCGGCAGCCAGGAGGGCTCCGGGCAGAACAGCGCGGTCATTCCCTCGGCGCACAGGCGCTGTATCCCTTCCAGCAGCAGCGAATCGTCGTTCTGGAATACGAGGGACTGGCGGAACAGGTCGTTCTGTTCCATGACTTCTTTGTACCCATCGAAGTGTGCGCGCACGCCGCGGCTCACCACTTTGGAGCCGACATAAGCGATCTTCCGATGCCCCCGCTCGAGAAAATGGCGCGTCGCCATCGCCCCGCCCTGGGTGTGGTCGGAACTCACCAGAATCGCCTCGGGAGCGAGCTCTTCCGTCAGGTCGTCAATCGTCACGAAGGGAACCTTGCTGGCGAACTTGCGCGCGACCGTCAGCGAAGCCGCATCCTCCTGGTGCAAGATGGCAATGAACGCCCGCTGGAAGATGAGGGGGGATCGCTCAATTTCCGACAGCGGCGACACGACCACGTGGTACCGCTGCTCGTTCAGAAGCGACACAATGGTGCTGAGCATCACGTTGTCCCCCATGTAGAAATGGGGAGGGGCAGGAATGATCAGACAGACAGTCCGGATGCGGTTGGGAATCACCCGGGGGCTGAAATTCATCTGTTGGCACACGCTGCGGATTCTAGCCAGCGTTTCCGGGCGCACTTTCTCCGGAGTGTTCAGCGCGCGCGAAACGGTAACGCAGGAAACACCTGCATTCTTGGCGATCTGACCCATTGACATGGTTCATGCTCCGTTCCACTCGGCAATGCCTTGACAACGCATTCCAGTGATGGTCTAATGCATCGCCAATGGTATTATTACATTCCCTCCGGAGGGTTGTCAAGCCTGGCTCTGCGCCCTTCCCATGAGTTAAAAGGCGCGCAGGCAATGGCAAACCGGTCGGAGTGCGATTTCCAGTGATAGGATGCCATGAGCCTTTGTTTTTTCGATGACGAACCAAAGTGAACATGTAACCAAGGAGGAAATGACTATGGGCGTGCTGGATTCATTCCGACTCGATGGCAAGGTGGCCGTCGTCACCGGCGGCGCGAGGAATCTTGGATATGATATGGCCGAGGCTCTTGCCGAGGCAGGCGCTCACCTGGTCATCACCTCCCGCGATATTTCCTCCGCTCGCGAGGCAGCGGGGAGCCTGCGAAAAGCGCACGGGGCGGAGGTGTTGCCCCTGGCGCTGGACGTGACCAAGCCCCGCCAGGTGGCAATCGTTGCCGGGAAAGCCCTCGCCTGGAAAGGTCACGTGGATGTTCTGATCAACAACGCCGGCGGCGGCTCCGGCAAGAGTCCGGCGCACCTCTTCGAGCGCTCCACAAAGGACATGGACGCCCTCCTGGCCGCCAACCTGAACGGCGCGCTCTATTGCTGCCAGGCGTTCGGCAGGATCATGGCCAAACAGGGATGCGGCAAGATCATCAACATCGCCTCCATTGCGGCGCTCGTCGGGCGCGACCGGCGGATGTACAGCCGGAACGGGATGCTCGGCCAGCCCATCGACTACGCCGCCGCAAAAGCGGGCATCGTAGGCATGACGCAGGACTTGGCGGGCCTGCTCAGCCCGATGGGCATTTGCGTCAACGCCATATCGCCGGGGGGCTTCGCGCGCGGCCAGCCGAAGGGGTTCATCAAGGACTACAGCCATGCGACCCCCCTGGGCCGGATGGGACGCGACGGGGTGGACCTGAAGGGCGCCGCGCTGTTCCTCGCCTCGCCCGCGTCGGATTATGTCACCGGCCATAATCTGGTCGTAGATGGCGGCTTTTCGATGTGGAAGTGACGAACGCGCGCCGTCCTATGGTCAAGACTGCGGCTCCATTGCTGTTCCGAAAGGGAAGCAATGTGCAACGGCAGGGAGTTCTCTGCCACAGCGGGGATTGCGAACGGCTAATCCTCTTTGACTCGCTTTTCTTGACATTCCCTTCCGGTTGGCGATATCGTCAGCAAGGCTCACCGTCGTCGTGAGCCGGTGTTCATCCGGGAACTTCCGGATCAGATATCGAGGCAGTCATGAAGCCGGCTTTGACGGAAAAGATAGCCTATGTCTCTTATGACTGTTTCGTTGACACCCTTCGGCTGCCCGTCATCCGTGAATTGAACAAGAGATGCGACTTCCATTATTTTGCGATATTCGGCAAAGAACCGGCGTATATGTACGGCCCGGGAGACGTCCGGAATTATTGCAGTGAGAACCATATCCCCTGCGATATCTTTGTGAGGCGCAAACGGGCAAGGCATCCTGAAGGCGCGAAAATTGCGCTCGATATTGTAAGAGGAATCAGGCGATTCAACCCCGATGTGATCTATTTTGAAGGCTTCAAAGACCCCTATTTGCCGCTCCTGAGCCGGTGTTTTCTCGGTCGAAAAAGAGTGGTGGTGGGAATACATGATGCCGTCCCGCACGAGAACTTCTATTCACGGCTCTTCGCCCTCAATGAGCGCTTGTCCATTTCATTGTTCAGACATTTCCACGTGTTTTCCGATCCCCAGAAAAAGGCGTTCAGCGCGAGATATCCGCGCAAGAACCTGTTTGTAGCACGGCTCCCCGCGTGCAGCCTCGAAGGGGGCAAAGAACACATCAGCAGGCAGAGCGCGGACCATGGAACGAACTTTCTTTTCTTTGGGAATATTCATCACTACAAGGGACTCGATATCTTGATCAAAGCGGCGAACCTGCTGGCCGCCGAAAGGAACGATTTCACCGTAACGATAGCCGGCAAGTGCTCCGACTTTGCACCGTACGAAGCGATGATCGAAAGGAGCGAGAGGTTCAACCTCAGGATATCCCTGATTCCCTCCGGGGAAGTTCCCGGTTTATTTGCCGCCGCGGATTTCCTGGTGCTCCCCTATTGGGACGTGACGCAAAGCGGCCCTCTCATGCTCGCTCTTGCCCACCGCGTGCCGGTCATTTCCAGCGACTTGCCCGGCTTCAACGAACATATCACCGCCGGCGTGAATGGCTTCCTGTTCCCCCCCGGCAATGCGGACGCATTGGCGGCATGCATGAGGAATGTCCTGAACCTGGGGGCCGGCGAACGAGACCGTCTGCGCGCCCATATCGGACAAGTCGCCGAAAAGAAGTTCGCTCTCGACAGCGTGCTCCAGGAATATGCCGCGATGTTTCACGCAGTCCGGGCAAGCTGTTGAAAAAGTGCAGCGCGGGTTACTTGCCCTGAGCAAAGCCGAAGGGGTCAAACCCGTGTGCGCAGTTGCGAATTGGCCGGACGGATTGTAACCCGCGCAAGCTCCCGAGCGGCAGGCGGTGCGCGCCGCCTGACTCAGGCCCGGCGGGTTTGCGGATCGCCGGGGCCGTGCTTTTCAGGGTGATGGCGCACGATCTCCCCCTTCAGCATGTACATGACATCTTCCGCGATGTTGGTGGCGTGGTCGGCGATGCGCTCGATCTGGCGCACGGCGGTGAATTGCGGCATGAGGGTCCCGATCCGGGCGGGCCGCTCGCGCGCGGCCGCTACGAAGCTGACATAGGCCCTGCGGTTCGCCTCATCCACCTCCTCATCCGCATCGCAGGTCGCCTGCGCGGCGATGGCGTCGCGGTTCACGAGCGCGTCGAGGCTCATCTTGAGCATCGCTTGCGCCTTCTCCGCCATGCCGCGCAAGTCGAAGGGCGGGTCGTCGGGCTCCATTCCGGCCAGCAGTTCCGCCCGTTGGGCGATGTTGACGGCCAGGTCGCCGATGCGCTCCAGGTCGCTGTTGATTTTCAAGATGGCGACGATGAAACGCAGGTCGGCGGCGACGGGCTGGTAGAGCGCGAGGATCTTCAGGCACTCCTCCTCGATGTCCACTTCCGTCCGGTCGATCTCCTCGTCGTCGCGGATGACCTGGGCGGCCAGTTCGCCGTCGCGCTTCAGAATCGCGTCGACGGAACGGCGCACCTGCTCCTCGACAACGGCCCCGAGAGCGAGGATTCTTTTCTTCAGCTTCTCGACTTCCATGCTGAGGTGGACGGGCATGCGAAGCTCCTTTCGTTAACCGAACCGGCCGGTGACGTAATCCTCCGTCTGCTTGAGCGCCGGCTTGGTGAAGATCTGTTCCGTCGGGCCGAATTCCACGATGCGCCCCTGGTAGAAGAAGGCGGTGAAGTCGCTGACGCGCGCCGCCTGCTGCATGTTGTGGGTGACGATGACGATGGTGTAATGCTCCGCCAGGGCGCCGATCAGGTCCTCGATCTTGGAGGTGGCGATGGGGTCGATGGCCGCCGTCGGCTCGTCCATGAGGATCACCTCCGGCTCGACGGCGATGGCGCGCGCAATGCAGAGGCGCTGCTGCTGCCCGCCGGAGAGGGCCGCGCCGGGGCGGTCCAACTGCCCCTTCACCTCTTCCCAGAGCGCGGCCTGGCGCAACGCGGCCTCGACGCGTCCGGCCAGTTCGCCGCTCGCGAGCCGGTAGTGCAGACGCAACCCGTAAGCCACGTTCTCGAAGATGCTCAGCGGGAAGGGAGTGGGCTTCTGGAAGATCATGCCGACCTTCCGGCGCAATTCGATCACATCCGTCTCCGGCGCGAGGATGTTCTCCCCGTCCAGAAGAATCTCTCCCTGAGCCCGCTGGTCGCGGTACAGTTCGAAGATGCGGTTATAAGCGCGCAGGTGCGTGCTCTTGCCACACCCGGAGGGGCCGATGATGGCGGTCACCCGGTTCTGCGCGATATCCATCGTGTTGTCCGACAGCGCCTGGTTGCGGCCGTAGAAGAAATTGAGGCCGCGGACGGAGATTTTCGGCTGCAGTTCGCCCTGCGCCGGTGGAAGCGCGTGTTCCGCGCGGAATACCCCGGGCTTTTCCTGCAGGAAGCTCTTAGACATGGCTTTTCCCTCTCAGCATCAATCGCGCTGAGATATTCAGCGCCAGCACGCTCAGCGTGATGATCAGCGCGGCCCCCCAGGCCAGGCGCTGCCAGTCGGCGTAGGGGGACATGGCGCGGGTGAAAATCGTCACCGTCAGGTTGGCCGTCGGCGCGTTGAGCGACGTGGGCCAGTAATCGCTGTTCATGCAGGTGAACAGGAGCGGCGCGGTCTCCCCGCTGATGCGCGCCACCGCCAGCAACATGCCGGTCAACAGCCCGGTTTTGGCGGCGCGGAAGACGATGCCCAGGGTGACTTTCCATCGCGGGGCGCCAAGCGCCATGGCCGACTCGCGCAAAGCGTTGGGCACCAGTTCGAGCATGTCCTCGGTGGTCCGCGCGATCACCGGGAGCATCAGAATCGCCAGCGCCACGGCCCCCGCCCATGCGGAGAAGTGCCCCGTGGGCAGCACCAGCAGCGTGTAGACGAACAGCCCCACGATGATGGAGGGAATCCCCATCAGCACGTTGGTGGAGAAGCGCACCACCGCGCCCAGCCGCGAGTGCTTTCCGAACTCCGCAAGGTACACCCCCGCCAGCAGTCCGATCGGAACGCCGAAAAGGATGGCCAACCCGACGAGGATCGCCGACCCCGCCAGCGCATTCGCGATGCCGCCCCCCTCGACTCCGGCGGGCGCCACTCGGTGGAAGAAGAAGTCCCAACTGATGGCCGCCGACCCGCGCTGCACGACGACGATCAACACCCAGGCGAGCACAAAGAGCCCCGCCAGCGCCGCAGCCGCCGAAAGCGCCTGCACCAGGCGGTTGATCATTTTCCTTCGCGCCATGGAGCGGTGGATCATAGTCCGGCCCCCATGCTCCTGGAGAGGGAGCGAAGCCAGTAGTGCGCCATCACCTGCAGCGCCAGGGAGAGGATGAACAGAATCAACCCCAGCTCCACCAGCGAACTCAGGTAGAGCGGCTCCGAGGCCTCGGTGAATTCGTTGGCCAGCGTGGAGGCGATGCTGTTGCCCGCAGCGAAGAGCGAGGCGGAGACGTCATGCCGGTTGCCGATGACGAAGGTCACGGCCATCGTTTCGCCGACGGCGCGCCCCAAGCCGAGGAAGCACGCACCGACCAGGCCGCGGATGCCGTAGCGAACGGTGATCTTGCGCGTGACCTCCCAGGTGGTCGCTCCCATGCCGTAGGCGGACTCCTTGACCACGGCGGGCACCATCTGGAAGACGTCGCGCATGACGGCGCTGATGAAGGGGAGAATCATCAGCGCCAGAATGAAGCCGGCGGTGAGGATGCCGACCCCCATCGGCGGCCCCTTGAACAAAGGAAGGAACCCCAGGCTCTTGCCCAGCGCCGGTTGGAGATACTTGGCCGCAAACGGCGCGAAGATGAACAGCCCCCACATCCCGAAGATGATGCTCGGGATCGCGGCGAGCAATTCGATGGCGCTGCCGACGATCCGCCGCACGCGCGGCCCGGCCATTTCGACCAGGAAGAGCGCAATCGCCAGGCTCAGCGGCACGGCGATGATCATGGCGATGGCGGTCGAGACCAGCGTGCCATACAGGCTGCTCAGCGCTCCGAACTCGCCGCGGTAAGGGTTCCACTCATTCGAGATGAGGAAGCGCCAGCCGAAATGCGCCAGCGAAAGCCGGGAACTGAGCAGCAACCGGACAAAGAATCCCGCCATCAACAGCAGCACGATTCCCGCGCACAGGGCTGTCATCCACTGGAAGACCCTGTCGGCGTTTCGCTGTTTTCCGGCGGGTTTCCCTGTCTCCGGCATGTTCCCCTACTTCCAGACGTTCTTTCCGCCGGAGGTGACCTGCGCCGCCCACTGCGCGTGGACGAGGGTGATCACGTTCTCCGGCATCGGCACGTAATAGAGCCCCTTGGCGACGTCCCCGCCGTGCGCATAGCACCAGTCGAAGAACTTCAGCATCGCTTCAGCGGAGGCGGCGTTCGCCTGCTGCTTGTAGATCAGAATGAAGCTGGCGCCGGTGATCGGCCAACTCTGTTCGCCGGTCTGGTCGGTCAGGACCCTGTAGAACCCCGGAGCCTGCTCCCAGTCGGCGCTGGAGGCGGCGGCCATGAACGTCTCGATGGTCGGCTGGACGAACTTCCCATCGCGGTTGCGCATCTGCGTGTGGCACATCTTGTTTTCCTGCGCGTAGGCGAACTCGACGTATCCGATGGAGCCGGACATGGTCTTCACGGTCGCCGCCACGCCATCGTTCCCCTTCGCGCCCACGCCCACGGGCCACTTCACGGCCTTGTCCCAACCCACCTTCTCATGCCAGGGGACCGAGGTCTTGTCCAGGAAACTGGTGAAGATCCAGGTGGTGCCGGAACCGTCGGAACGGTACACCACGGTGATATCCTGGTCCGGCAGCTTGAGCCCGGGATTGAGAGAGAGGATGGCGGGGTCATTCCACTTCGCCACCTTGCCCAGGTAGATGTTCGCGAGGAGCTCGGCGCTCAGCTTCAACTGCCCCGGCTGCAAACCGGCGACGTTGATGACGGGCACAACCCCTCCCATGATCAGGGGGAACTGGATCAATCCGGCATCGTCCAATTCCTTCTTCGTCAGCGGCGCGTCGGAAGCGCCGAAATCCACCGTCTTGGCCTTGATCTGCGCGATGCCGCCGCCTGAGCCGATGGCCTGATAGTTCATCTTCACGCCGGTCAGTTCGTGGTACTTGAATGCCCACTTGGAATATACCGGATAAGGGAACGTCGCCCCGGCCCCGTTGATCGTCGCCCCCTCCTGCGCAAGAACCGAACCGGCCAGCAACACAGCCCCGACTCCTGCAACTCCCAGGAACGTCCTCATGCTTTTTCTCATCTTCGTTCTCCTCCTCTATATATGAAACCACAACTTCGTTAGGGAAACATTAGGTTTTTGCTAGGCACAAATTAACCGCGGTAATTCCTCCGCGGACAAGGCGCTGCCACATGACGGCGCTTGGCTGCGCGGCGTCACACAGCGTAATCCGTAACGGGCCCGCAATCGCGCCCCCTGCGCAACGCCTGGAATTGCTCCAAACGACGAACGGTCACGTCAATCCCCTCATTCTGCCGGCGAACGAAGTTGCGCAGCGGGTCCACCTGCGCCCCAAGACAGGCCCCCTGTGCGGTGGCCAGACGCGCCAACCGCGCCGGCGCCAGCGTTCGGGTAACTACGAACATCTCCATCAGCTTCTCCTTTCCTTTCTTTGTATTTCTAAAGAAAGTATAGGACCGGAACGCTACCGGGTTGTGAGAAGGGGGCTAAATGTGGATGAAATGGCGGTTAGATTCCGGTTATGGAGGCACGTCAACGCCCGCTCTTTGGTCCAGGAGGTTCCATGCCTTCTGGCTGGTGTGCGACCTGGTGGTGAGGGTGTTCGTGCTGGGCTTGGCCGGATCGGCCCAGTCTGTCCACAGGGCGAGCCGGTTGTCATCCTCGAACCAGGCGGCGTGACTGTCGCCGTAGAGGACGTTGTAGCCCTCGCGATGGTGATACATGGACAACCCTCGCGTGAACTGCCCCTCGCCGGCGGGGGCGTAGTCAAAAGCGTCCGCCACGATGGCGCGCCCCCCCAGCGCGCGGCGCGTCTTGAACGGGGGCGTCATGAATTGCGCCCGGACTTTCGGACGCGTGCTATCCAGAACCCACTCCGCAAGCCATTGCCCGCCCGGCGTCTCACAGGACAGGCTGGAACTATCGCTCGTGTAACTCCACCCTGCCGGAACATTATCGGGCCGGAGCCGGCTGTAGAACGGCGTATCGCGGTAACTGTAGCTGCCGAGCACGGCGGTGACCTGTGTGCCCCGACCGGTATCTGTGTGGCGGAACTGGCGGCCGTCCCCGGTGGCCAGCGCCATCTTCTCCTGGTGGCCGATGCGGCTGGTCAAGTCGCTGACGTACTCATAGGGCGCGCCGCTGTACCACGTCGGCGCCCTGCCAAGCATGGAGGGGCACTGCATGATGCGCGTGCCGAGCTCCTGCCAGGCAACCAGCATGCCCAGGCCCACGGGGACGAAGTTGAGCCGGCCCGGCTCGAGCGTGTCGGACGGGTTGGATTCCCCGGCGCCGCAGCCCAGGACCATGTGCCGCGAAAGCCCCTGGTGGTCGCCAAACGCAGTCAGGGACATGGAGTCGTACTGGACCGCGCAAGGGTTGGTTCCCCATCCCGGGCAACTGGGCAGGTACTCGTCGCCGGCGTCGGCGTAGAGACTGAGCGCCTTGCCGATCTGGGAAAGGTTGTTGGCGCATGCGGCGCGCCGGGCATGCTCGCGGGCGCGTCCGAACACCGGGAGCAGTATCCCTGCCAGAATAGCCATGATCCCTATGGTCACTAGCAACTCGACGAGGGTGAACCCTGCGGCGAGCCTAGGGTATTGCGTCGTAGTGCGTTGCGTCACGATAGAACGCCCCTTTCGGAACTGCCTCAGCAGATAACCATGAGTCGGAGCCGGAGGAAACCGAGGCCCGGTCCTCGCGGTACCGGGCCTCGGTTCCAACTGAAGTCGTTGATGCGCGGAGCTTACGGATTGTCCTGGATGAGCGGCTTGGTGTAGATGGAGTACATCTTGTAACCCCACATGAAGTTGCCCTGCTCCAGAGTCTTCGGGAGAGTGAACTTGGCCGCGTGGCCATCCACGAAGAGGTAGTTGCTGCCCTCCTGGTGGGCATCGGGGTTGATGTACGCGATGTGGTCCAAAGTGGCCCCATCGGCGTCCGGCGTGGTCATTGCGGTGTTGATGTCCGTCATGGCCTCGTCCGCAGTCAACTTGAAGAAGGTCGGCTTCGTGGTCAACTGAGAGTACACCTCGCCGTCGAACACGGTCGTCGGGTCCTTCTTCGGATGCGTATAGGAGGAAGTCTTGACGCCGTTGGTGGGACGATGGCTCTTGTAGGCCTGCGCGCCGGCATTGGAGGAGCCGTAGATGCAGGTGGCGTTGTTGCTGAACTCGGCCAGAAGGATCGTGTTGGCGGGGTCCTTGACTTCATCAATGTTGACCAGGCAGAGGTCCTTGGTGGTCGACGTGGAAGCCGGATTCGTGTCATGGGCGTCGCAGAACTTCTTGCGGGGCATGACGACTTCGTTGGGGACGTAGCTGACGCGGGGCGCCTGCTTGTCATCGACCAGGCCCGTGGTGTCCTGGCTCAACTGCCCCGGCGGGGGATTCGGGATGCGGGAGGCGGTGAAATTGCTCGGCGCAAAACCGCGCGGGATGTGGGAGGGGCAGATGTACTGGTTGGCCGACCGGGGGTACTTGCCGGTCGTGTCGTAGTCGCCCTTGTCCAGGGCCGCCGTCCAGTGGTAGTAGCCGCCGCTGCTCGACTCGCCGTTGACGTAGTTGTACGAGGACGGGAAGAGGCCGTCGTTGGCATTCGTGTACATCGCAAGGCTCGTACCGATGTTCTTCATATTGCTCATGCAGGCGGAGGTGCGAGCCTGTTCGCGCGCGCGGCCCAGCGCCGGCAGCAGCAACGCGGCCAGAATCGCGATAATGGCGATCACGACTAGCAGCTCAATCAAGGTGAAGGCCTGCATCAGCCGGCCCATCAACTTTCTCATCTTTCTCATTGACATAACCTTTTCTCCTGTTTGAATTCCTGAAACACTCACGGTTTGACCTGCGACTTCTCCAAGTTGCAGCACTCGCACCCGCTCGATTCTCGCCTCCCCCTCCTTTCACCGCTTTGCGGCTTCTGCAGTCCCGTTCTCGCTCTCGTTCCTTTCCCATATTCTGCCCCCTCTCCATAAGGAGCGCATGAGCGGGTTGTGAAAAGCAGGATAATTTTGAGAGCCCGGCGGGGTTCGAGGCAGCGCGGCGTTTCGGCGTTTTCACGCCAGGAGCTTGATCCGCGTGAAGACATAGTCGAGGTTGTCTTCCTTGAGCGGCACACGGAAGAACGGGGTGTCCGCGAGGGGTTCGGGCTGGTAGCCGTTGAAGTTGAAATACTTCGTGCTCCGCTGCGAATCGAACCAGAAGACGAGGGAAATGCGCCCGTTCGCAATCTCGATGGCCGTCACGCCGCGTTTCCCCGTCGCGCAGCCGGAATTGAAGACGCATGGAACGAGATGGCCGGAATCGTACAGGCTGCTGCGCGAGCCGTTGAGGTGGTCCTTCTCCAGCGTGCGCACGAGCTCCTGCTGGTAGGCGAGCGCCTTCTTCTCCAGCGCGCGCTTCTGGCCGTCGCCGGCGCCCGGATAGCTGCGGCAAAGGTTCTCAATCTGGAATTTGAGGTAGTCGATCCGTGAGAGCGACTCGAATAGCGGGCGGTGCGTATGGCCGATGACCGCGAGCAGCTTGCGCGCCTTGGCAAAGTCGTAGATGCGCTTTTCCGTGCGGTACTTCTTCATCTCATCGTGCGCCACGCTGCCGTTGGGGAAGCCCAGGGGGGAAAGGATGCGGCGGCTGACGAAACTGAAGAGCTGATGGCAGTGCGTGGTGAGCACGTCCGCCTGGTGGCCGTGCAGTACGAAGGCTTCCTGTCCGCCGAATTGCAGACGCAGGGCCGGGTGCAGTGGAAAGCGTTGCAGGCTCGCCCGGTGGTCCTGCAAATCCAGGTCGTGGTTGCCCAGCACCTTGTACAGGGCCGTTCTGCGGCGGAACAGGTCGAAGAGCTGGTACAGCGGCTCGTTGTGCGCAATGACAGAGCGGGCGGAGAAGCGGTAAAGATCTTCGACATCTCCGTTGAGCACCAGCTTGAAGTGCCGGGGAAGATAATGGGAGGAGAGGACGCTGGAGAATAGCCCGGCGTTGTGGGTGAAGTTGTCTCGCGGACTGCCATCGCCCAGGTGCAGGTCGCTGAAGATCACATAGCGATCCTCCGGCGCGCACGCCACCACGGGCGCGGCCGAAAGCAACCGCTCCAGCCGCCGCATCGCCCTGGTTCGGGTCATCGGCCGCCCCCCTGCGCTGCGTCACTGAGGTGCATCATCCCGTCTCCTCTTCTTCCGCTTTATCCTTTGTTCTCTTTACCGTCAGGATAGCGCAGGAGCGTTAGGGGAGCATGAGGAGGGGGTGAAGTTCAGGTTCAATCCGGCGCGCGGGGAGAAGAGCCGGCAGCTCATTCACCGCGCGGCGCCGCTGCGCTTGCGGGGAGGGACAGCGTGAAGGTGCTTCCTTTGCCGGGGGTGCTCTCGACCGCGACCGAGCCGCCGTGCGCCTGGACAATGTGCTTGACGATCGCCAGCCCCAGCCCCGTGCCGCCCAGGTCCCGGCTGCGCCCTTTGTCCACGCGGTAGAATCGCTCGAAGATGCGCGACAGATGCTCCGGCGCGATGCCGCACCCCTCATCCTGCACCACGACGGCAACGCGCCCCCCGCGTTGGACCGCCTCGACGCGGACGGCTCTTCCGGGTTCGCTGTATTTGACGGCATTGTCCAGGAGGTTGGCCACGGCCTGTTCGATCAGCGCCGCGTTCACTCGCGCTCGGAGCCCCTCTTCACAGCGCGCACTGATCGAGATCTGCCGCGCCTCAGCCTTGGGGCGGCACAGTTGGACGGCCCCCTCCAGAATGCCGCAGACCGGGACGTCGGCAGCCTGAAGAGTCACCGCGTCCCCGTCCTGCTCCAGCCTGGAGAGCAGCAGCAAATCGCCGATGATCGCGTTCATCCGCTCCGCCTGCCGCGCGATGATCGCCAGGAACTTCTCGGCGGACTCCGGCTCGCGAATCGCGCCGTCCAGCAGCGTTTCGACGAACCCCTTGATGGAGGTGATCGGCGTGCGCAGTTCGTGCGAGACGTTGGCCACGAACTCGCGGCGGAACCCTTCGAGCCGTCGGATGCGCGTAACGTCGTTGAGAACCACCAGCGCGCCCAGCCGCTGGCCGGCGGCATCCTGCAGCGTCGCGCCGTGCGCCTGCAGCCATTGTTCGCCATCCTGGCGCAGATGGATCTCCCCCTCCGTCGGCTCGCCGCTCTTCAGCGCCCGGGCCACGAACTCCTTCAGTTCCATGTTCCGTATAATCTCCAGAAGCGGCTTGCCCTGTGCCGCCGCCGGGTCGATATTCAGGAACTTTCCGGCGGAGCGGTTCATCCGAAGCACGCGCTCGTGCGTGTCCACCGCAAGCACCCCTTCCGTCATGCTCGCAAAGACCGCCTCCTGCTCATTGCGCTGCGTGGCGATGAGGCGCATCCGGTCCGCCAACTGCCCCGCCATTTCGTTCAGCATCTCCGCCAGGCTGGCGATTTCGTCGGCGGACGGGACTGCCAGCCGGTAGCCCAATTCCCCCGCGGCCAGCCGCGCCACGCCGCGTTTCACCTCCTCGATGGGGCGAGCGATGCGCCGCGACACCCACAGGCTGATCGCGGCGGCCGCCAGCGCGATGATGATCCCCGCAAACGCAATCCTCAGCTCGAGATCGCGAATCGCCCCGCTGATGTGACTCAGCGGCCTCGCGGCCCGAATGACCAGCCGGTTCCCCTCTCTATCCGTGGTGGAGACCGCCACGTACATCATGGGAACCTGCAAGGTCGGGCTCTCGCGGACATGCCGGCCCACCTTTCCGGCAAGCGCCTCCTGCACCTCAAACCGGTCGCCGTGATTTTCCATGGTGGCCGGGTCGTGATCGGAGTCGCCAATGACCTTGCCGGTAGGCAGGATGATCGTGATGCGGTCGCCGGTCGCCTTCTCCATCTCCTTGCACAGGGCGTCGGCCCGGGCCGGATCGGACGCCGGGGCGTCCGTTGCAACGTACCATTGCAGCGACTTCGCCCTGGTTTCAAGCGCCTCGGAGGTCTGGTCCCAGAAGAACTGCCGTGCGGTGTTGGAAGCGTACCATGTCGCCGCCACCAGCGACAGGAGAATGACCACCAGGTAAGATGGGAACAACTGCCAGAGCAGGCGCTTCCGCCGCATGCGGCTACTCCTTGAAACGGTACCCGACTCCCCGCACGGTCTCGATGAAATCTCCGCACGGGGCAATTTTCTTGCGCAGGCTCACGATGTGCACATCCACGGAACGATCCGTCACGGGGGCATCGCCGCGCGCCGCGTCAATGATCTGTTGCCGCGTGAAGACCCAGCCGGGACGCCGCGCCAGCAAGCGCAGAATCACGAACTCCGTATGCGTCAGTTCGGCCGCCTTGCCGCGCACCAGCACCTCATGCCGTCCAGGATTGATCACGATGCCGTGAATCGAAACCGTCGCCTCGTCGTCGGGTTGCTCCCCCGAATGACGCCTCAGAACCGCTTTCACGCGGGCCAGCAGCACGCGCGGGCTGAACGGCTTGGTGACGTAATCATCGGCGCCGAGCTCCAGGCCGGTCACCACGTCGGCCTCCTCGCCGCGCGCCGTCAACATCATAATCGGCACATGCGCAGTCTTCGCATCCAGCTTGAGCGCCTTGCAGACCTCCAGGCCGTCCATTCCCGGCAACATCAAATCCAGCACCGCCAGGTCCGGCGGCTTGGCGCGCGCCAGCTTCAGCGCCTCTTCGCCGCTGACGGCGCGCGTGACCTTGTAGCCGACCTTCGTCAAAGTGTACGCCACCAATTCCAGGATGTCCTGCTCATCATCCACGACCAGGATCGTTTCTCGCGCCACGCTATTCCCTCCAACTAAATGCTCCCCTAGCGCGAGTCTAATACCTCCACGTTAACGTTCTGTTAGGAAAATGCAAGTTCGGAGCGAAGGAATCCCGCGCGCGGTCTGAACGGGCGCCCTGCCGTCACCGTGGAACATGCCGAAATCAACTGCCCGGGGGCTTGACTCGATGGCCCTCAGTGCGTAAAATTACCGACGCTCGCCAGCCCAACAATAGCTTTTGCCCACATACATGACTCTTGGCGTCCAGGAACGAACCTATCGGCCTGCGAGGCGGAGTGGATTCCCTGATAAAGGTTGTACCGTTGTCGCCGCAGTATCTGGAGGCGCTGCAAAGTCGGCCTCGTTGACTGCGGCAGCCGTTTTCGAGGGTCCTATCGCGAAGGAGCACGGATATGGCGCATAAAAGGACGCATGCCTTTTGGGCTGCGGTTGCGGCGGTGCTGTTTGTCGTCATGTGTGCGATGCCCTGGGCTTTTGCCGAAGTGCCCGTGAGCAGCGCGTTCTTCTATACCGGCATCATACCAAGCTCCAACTTCGCGAGCGGGCAATATGACATGCAGTTCAGCTTGTGGGATTCGGCCACGGGCGGAACCAAGCTCGGCTCGACCGTATCGGTGAGCAATGTGACCGTCGACGACGGCCTGATGTTCGGGGTGACTTTGGACTTTGGCGTCTCCCCGTTCGTCGGCAAAGCGCGCTGGCTTGACATCAGCGCCAGCCGGCGCGGCCGGCTCAGCGGCGACAGGAACAACTGCGGCGGCGGGGTGATCTCCATTGGCCCGCGCCAGCCGATTCTCGCGGTCCCCTACGCACTGTATGCTCTTAGCGGCCCCTTGGGAGCCTCAGGTCCCGTCGGCGACAAGGGTGCGACTGGCGCTACGGGCGCAACCGGCGCTACAGGAGCAACCGGCGCTACGGGTGCGACTGGCGATAAAGGCGCGACTGGTGACGCTGGCGCCAGGGGTGCGACTGGCGCAACCGGCGCTGCGGGAGCTACCGGCGTTTCAGGCGCGACTGGCGCTGCGGGTGCTACAGGTGCTGCCGGCCCTGCGGGCGCTACCGGCGCTACCGGTGCGACTGGCGATAAAGGCGTGACTGGCGACGCTGGCGCCAGGGGTGCGACTGGCGCAACCGGCGCTGCGGGAGCTAC
>Ga0114951_10003131_pt1 | contig 17514 bp, 17 predicted proteins | sample AM7aDNAmetaG_FD_88677 | JGI IMG/M metagenome (GOLD analysis project Ga0114951, IMG submission 88677) | Freshwater microbial communities from Finland to study Microbial Dark Matter (Phase II) - AM7a DNA metaG | ecosystem: Environmental > Aquatic > Freshwater > Lake | place: Finland: Lake Alinen...
GGCGCGACAAAATTCAAATTAAAATCAGGATAGTCGATTAAAATGACAAGTTGTGGTTTCATTACGTCAAGAGATTTTTTCACTTGCCGGATGATTCTAAATAAAGTTCCGAATTTTGATATAACCTCAGTCAATCCGACAACCGCTGTTTCAGACGCATTAACGAGAAGTTGAACTCCGGCTTCCTGCATCTTGTTGCCGCCTATGCCATAAAAACTAAGGAATGGGTCGATTTTTAACATTTCCCGGACAAGGCTTGCTCCATGCATATCGCCGGAAGCTTCTCCGGCGACAATCAGAATAGTCTTAGTCTTTTTATCTTCCATAGTTTTTTTTGCAAGGATCATTTTTTCTTCAGGAGGCATGATTAATTACATCGGCAATAAGTCCGATTTCTTCTTTATTCAACTCGGGAAACATCGGCAGAGAAAGAACTTCTTGCGCGCAATTTTCACTTTGCGGTAATTTTACTGAAAGATTATACATGTTCACAAAAACTTCCTGCAGGTGGAGTGGTACGGGATAATAAACGGCGGAGGCGATGCCTTTATCCTGAAGAGCTTTAGCCAGCATGTCACGGTTTTTTGTGCGTATTGTAAACTGATGATATACATGCTCGCAGTTGGAATCGCAGGAAGGCAATATCATGTCTTTTCTTTTAATAGCGGCGCAGTAAGCTGCCGCATGTTGCCTTCGTGCCGCGTTAAACTGATCAATTTTGCTTAATTTGACGCGAATAATAGCAGCTTGAATTTCATCAAGACGGCTGTTGTAACCAACTGCCTGGTGATAATAGCGCACCGAGCTGCCATGATTTCGCAGGATTTTTAACTGTTTGGCTATTTCTTCACTTTTTGAGATGACCATGCCGCCGTCGCCGTAACCGGCCAAATTTTTACTGGGGAAAAAACTAAAACATCCGGCATCGCCAATTGTGCCGACTTTGCGGCCATTATATCTGGCACCGAAAGCCTGCGCGCAATCTTCGATAATTTTCAGGTTGTATTTCTCGGCAATTTTCATGATAGGTTCCATGTCGGCTGGATGGCCGAATAGATGAACAGGAATAATTGCTTTTGTTTTTTTGGTTATTTTGTCAGCAATTTGATTGCAATCGATATTGAAAGTAGTAGGGCAGATATCGGCAAAAATCGGAATTGCATGTAAAAGGGCTATTACTTCCGCTGTAGCGATAAAGGTAAAAGGAGTTGTAATAACCTCATCTCCGGGCCCAACACCGCAGGCACGAAGCGCCAGAAGCAGGGCATCAGTCCCGTTGGCCACACCTACTGCATAGGGCAAACCATGATAAGCGGCTATTTCTGCTTCCAGCTTGCTGACATTGGGGCCGAGGATAAACTGTGCTTGCTCTAAAACGTCTCCAATGGCGGCATCAATTTCCGTTTTCAGGGCAGAGTACTGCCTTTTGAGATCAACCATGGGAATCATTTTATGGTACCTCGGCAGTTTTCATTTTCGAAATTATATCCGTAGCCAGCGCCAAAGATTTGCGGGCATCCTCTCCTGAAATAAGAGGCTGGGTGCGGTTGACTACACAATTGACAAACGAGCGGATTTCTTCCTCCAACGGATCATGGCTGCTCACCTCAATATTATTTTGCACTATCTGCATCTGTCCGGCCTCATTTTTCTTTTTGCTCAGAGATAAAATTTCTCGTTTCTGGCAATCGACTGAGTGGTATCCGTCCGCTCCGAAAAAACGTATCTTTTGCATGGTCTTCGCGCTGATGCGGCTGGCTGTAATGTTGGCGATGCAGCCCGAATCAAAAGAAAGTCTTACATTAGAAATATCAATTTTATCGGAAAGAATAGCAACTCCAACGGCTTCCACGCTGGTCAGCGAAGAATTTACAAATTTCAAAATTATGTCCAGATCATGAATCATCAAATCCAGGATAACATCAACATCCGTGCCGCGCTCGAAGAACGGATGTAACCGATGTGCTTCAATGAACATAGGCGTTTCGATGACATTTTCCATAGCCATGATGGCAGGGTTGAATCTTTCGACAAAGCCAACCTGGAGGATTAAATTTTTCTTCTTTGCTAATCCTATTAATTCATCTGCCTGTGCCAAGGTTGCGCAGATGGGCTTTTCTATCAAGACATCCACGCCTGCCATTAAAAAATCCCTGGCTACCTTATGGTGCTCGCCTGTGGGTACAGCTATGCTTACGGCATCAACTTGACCCAGCATTGCGCTATGATCAGTAAGGGCGGCACATTGATAAATATTCGCCGCTTTTTTTGCCCTGTCCGAAAGAGCATCAGCTACGGCAACAATTTTACAATTTTCTAATTTGGAGTATTTTTGCAGATGATAACTGCCCAAATGACCGATACCGACAACTCCGATATTAAGTTTATTTTTCTTCATATTGCTAATCTTTAACGGCAAACGCCTCTTTCAGATTCTTTGATAAATTTAATGAAATTGCTTACCTCAGGTAAATCTTCCACTTCAGCTTCAGCTTTTTTTATAGCTGCATCCAGAAGAAGCGAAGAGCGAAAAATAATACGATAAGCATCGGTTATTGCCTTGATGTTTTTATCGGCAAAATTTCTTCTTTTTAATCCTAATAAATTTAAACCGAAGAGTTTGGCATGGTTTCCTTGCGCGATAGTATAAGGGGGAACATCCTTGACGACTGCGGATGCCCCGCCAATCATGGCGTGTGCGCCAATGTGGCAGAATTGATGGATGCCGGTCATGCCACCGATAATCGCGTGATCGTCAACGTGAACGTGTCCTGCTAAGCCTGACGTATTGACCATGACAATATTATTACCTAATTTGCAATTATGGGCGACGTGGACATAAGCCATTAATAGATTGTGGTCACCAATGATTGTTGTGCCAATATCGGCACTTGTCGCACGATTGATAGTGGCAAACTCTCTTATCGTATTGAAATTTCCAATAATTACTCTGGTTTTCTCCCCGCCGAATTTCAGATCCTGAGGAGGAGCTCCGATGGAACAGAATTGAAAGATGTTACAGCCTTCGCCAATATGGGTATAATTGTCAATTATTGTGTGCGGGCCGATTATTGTATTTTTCCCGATTTTAACATCGGCTCCAATTATTGAGTAAGGACCAATCTCTACTCCTTCTTCGAGTTGAGCCGCAGGTGATATAATTGCTGTTGGGGAAATCTTCATCATTTAACCTTTACTTGAGTACTGATTTATTTTTTCCTGGAGCGCTTCAACTTTTTTGACCAGCGTCTCGATAGTTTTTTTCATTTCCGGAAGTTTCAGTTTGATAGCTTCCAGTTTTATCCATTGCAGGTATGGAAGCGGTGGTATCCCCCCGATAGTCTGGTTGGATTCAATATCCCTGTGTAGCCCTGAACGGGCCGCTATCGTGACATTATCACCGATGTTCAGCCATCCGGCCATGCCTGTTTGTCCGCCGACAATAACGCTTTTGCCTAGTTTGGTGCTTCCGGAAATACCAACCTGGGCGGTAATGACTGAATTTTCACCAATGACAACATTATGGGCAATCTGGACAAGATTGTCTATTTTGACGTTACGCTGAATCCAGGTTTTTGTCATTGTGGCGCGGTCAATGGTGCTATTGGCGCCGATTTCCACATCGTCATCTATTTGCACAATACCGACTTGAGGAATTTTACTGTTGTTTATGCCGGGAGCGGCAAAGCCGAATCCATCTGCGCCAATAACAACGCCTGAGTGCAAAATTACCCGTTTGCCTATAATGCATCCATAATAAACTGTTACATTGGCATACAGGATCGAATTTTCGCCAACAGAAGCATTACGACCAATATAAACGCCGGGATAAAGCACAGCTCCTTTTTCAATTTTAGCACCGCAACTGACAAAGGCTCCGGCAAATATTGTTGCTTCCGCAGACACAATGGCGCCATCTTCAATATAAGCATCAGGACTTACGCCACTTGTGCCATGTTCCACCGGATAGAAAAGCATAAGTAACTTTCCGAAGGCAGCGTAAGGATCGGCAACGATAATCAGATTCTTGCCAGCCGCCTCTGTTTGCGGCTGAGCAAGAATGGCTGTGGCCTTAGTAGTATTGAGTTTCGCTAAATATTTCTTGCTGGTAATGAAAGTAATATCGCCTTCATTTGCCTCTTCAATCGGACGGATGTCTTTGATTATGGCATCCGACACACCAATAACTTCACCGCCCAGAAGTTCTGCTATTTCTTGAAGCGTTAGTTGCATCATCAGCCGCTATTTGCTAACTTTGTTAAATTCATCAATAACTTTTTTACTGAAATCATTTTCCTTGTCATAATAGGCAATTGGTGTGACGGAAACATCAAAGACCACGGTAAATTTTTCTTTCTCGCCGATCGTCCGGACAATTTTCAATATTTCAGGAAGATATTTCTTAGTGAATTCCTGATCCCGACGCTGGAATTCTTCCTGTGTATCTTTACCCAGAATCTGGTAATCACGATATTTTTTCTGGAAAGCCGCTTCTTTTTCTTTATAAGCGCTTTCTTTCATTAATGAGCGTTTTTTGTCTAATTCTTCCTGCAATTTTTTTAGTTCACTTTCCATTGCCGTAATGGCAGGTTTCTTTTGTTCGAGAAGCTTTCTGTTTTCGGCATCAGCTTTTTTACCCACAGTTGATTGCAGAATGATTTCTTGCATATTGATAAAACCAACTTTAACATCGGCAGCAAAAACATAGCTATTGGTCATAAACAAACAAAATAACGCAAATCCTGTAATCATGTAAATATTTTTTTTCATTGTAAAATCTCCTCTCAAATTTTAAAATATAATATGGAAATAAATTTTTTATTTTATCTTCAATTTGTACTTACATCATCATGCCGATGGTGAATTCCCAACGACCTACAGCATCGTCAGCCATATTCTTGCCGCGGTTGATTACATAGCCGTATTCCAATCTCAAAGGACCAATGGGTGAATACCAGCGAATACCTACTCCCGCTGTTTGGCGTAAATCATCAAGATAGTATCCGCTATCCCAGGTGTTTCCGGCATCGAAAAAAACAACACCTTTCATTCCGGCATCCTTGATAAGCGGGAAAACCAGCTCGAAATTGAAAACCAGCATGGATTTGCCACCGAGAACATCACCTGTCCCGGAGTTTTCTATTCCCACATAGCGCAAACCGCGCAGAGAGCTGATTCCGCCTAAGACATATCTTTCGTTAAGGGGGATTCTGCTGTCGCTATCATCATTGTTTTGCAGGTATCCTATTCTTCCTTTTGCCCCAAAGACCATATCCCAAAAAAGCGAATAATAGGCATTTGCGCCTGCGCTGTATTTAGTAAATTTTATATCGCCGCCCAGCGGAGGACCAACATGTTGAACTGCTATGCTGGCGCTAGTGCCTTTAGTCGGGAACATATTATCATCGGTTGTATCGCGCCCTAAAGATAATGTTACGGCACTACCGGTTCTCTGGCCCTCCTGGCTAATTACATAGGAAGGTGCCGTAGTGTAATTAACATCCTGAATATTATTAATTGTAAAATTATAACTAACGTAACCTCGGATTCTTTCCCAGATTGGATAACCTAAAGTAACTCCTGCGCCCTTCGTGTCTAACGTGTAAGAGTCAGAAATTTGCTTATAGTTCCACATGTTCGCTGAAGACCAGAGGGGCAGATCAAAGAGCCATGGTTCCGTGAAAGATAACTCATAGTTGCTGGTTACTGAGCCTATAGATGCTTTAAGACTCAGAATTTGACCATAGCCCAGAAAGTTCTGCTGGGCAATTTGCCCCATGAAAGTGGCTTGATCTGTGGCGCTATAACCTGCACCCACCATAAACATGCCTGTGTTTTTTTCTTTGACTCGGATATTGACATCCATTTCATTTTTGTCAGGGTTCTTGTCTGTTTGAAAGTCAACTTCTTCAAAATAGCGCAAGCGATTCAAATTGGCATAACTTTGCTTTAAGTTGCTGCTGGAATACAAACTTCCTTCAACTACCTCCAGTTGACGCCGGACAACTTTGTCTCGGGTAATGGTATTGCCGGTAATACTGATGCGATTAATATAAACCAGTGAGCCTTTTTTAAATTGAAAGTCTATGTCAACTAATTGTTCCTTATCCCGAATGTTGACTTTGGGGTTGACATCGGCATTGGCATAACCCTCATCATTGCAGGCCTCTGTTAAAAAATCTATGTCTTTTGCCAGTGCTTCTCGATCGTAATAGTTTCCCGCTTTTATTTTTAGTGACTTCAATAATTCAGCTTGAGGCTTGATAAGATAATCACCGGAAATTTCTATCTTTCCGAATTTAAATCTTTTTCCTTCTTTGATTTTAATTTTTATATAAATTGCCTTTTCATCGCGGGTTATTTCCGGTTCGCCCACTTGAGAGTTTATAAAACCATTATTGAAATAATAAGTACTGAGTTTATGGACATCCTGCTTTAGTTGATCACGCTTGAGCATGCCTGCATCGGAAAAGAAGCTGAAAAGAGTGGATTCCGTTGAGCTCATCATGTTTTTGAGCTCTTTTGAACTGTACGCCTCGTTTCCTTCGAAAGTTATTGTCTTGACGTAAATTTTACTGTTTTCTTTAATATCAAAAATTATTCGAAAATCTTTTTCTCCATCTTTTTCTACTTTGTCGGTTACCTCGGCATTGTTGTACCCTTTGTTCTCATAAAGAATTTTTATCTTCTCCACGTCTGCTTTAATTTTTTCCTGATTCAGGTTTTGTCGAACCTTTATGGTTAGAACTTCCAGGATGTCATCTTTACTTAAGGCTTTGTTGCCACTTATTCGAATGTCGGAAATTAATCCTTTTTCCTGTACAGTGAAGATCACTACTTTTCCTTCGGGTGTCGATATAGCGTCGGCAGTTACGTCCAGAAAAAAGCCCATTTTGAAAATAGTTTTAATATCGGCGCTAATGTCTGCTTCCCAGAAAGGGCTACCTACTTTGCTCTTGATCTGCTGCAGGATAGCCGAGGCCTCAATTTTCCGATTCCCTTTAATTTCAATTTTAACTACTTTTTGAATTAATCCGGCACGGCTAAGAATTTCCGTTTTTAGCGTTATTGCCATTGCACTAATATCTGCTAATCCTTTACCTGAAGTGGAAAAATCAGATAAGGCGATTCCTTTAGAAACATCAACAATTTTGGCATCTAAGCTTAAATTCTCGCCCAGCTGGGTCAAGCTGCCGTAAACAACAAAATTAACGCCCATCTTTTTCCCAACTTCGATTGCCTGTCGTTTGTCAAATTTGATATTACTTCGGGAATATTTATCCGCTGGAATAACTTCAACAAGTTTTTCCTTTTTCAATTCCTCTATCAGGCTTTTATATAGAGAATCATGAATAGCGCTGCCATCGCCTTTGCTGTATATTTCGAAAGGCATGATGCTAAATTTCTTTGCTTCCTGAGAATAAGCCGAGGAAAGGAATGTAATTGTTAAAAAAAATAAGATTAAGCATGTGTATCTAATTGTTTTAATTATAATCATAAATTTTTCCGTCCCTTAGTCCGATCTTTCCGGACATCCTTTCTGATAGTAATTTATTATGTGTTACAATGACAAGAGTAATTTTTTTTGTCGCATTTAAATTAACCAGGATATCTTCTATCTTTTTTCCTGTCTCCGTGTCAAGGTTTCCTGTAGGTTCGTCAGCAAGTAATATTTCCGGCTCCATAATCAGAGCTCGGGCGATAGCTACGCGTTGCTGTTCGCCGCCGGATAGTTCACCGGGCTTATGCCGGATGCGCTTTTCTAATCCCATTTCTTCAAGCAGAGAATATGCTTTTTGTGACGCCAGTTTCTTGGGCATCCCACTAATTAACGCCGGCATCATGGTATTTTCCAAGGCATCGAATTCAGGTAGTAAATTATTAAACTGAAAGACGAAGCCGATGTTGGAATTGCGAAACCGCGCCATTTTGTTTTCATCCCAATCAAAAATATTCATGCCATTAATGGAGATGTTTCCGCTTGTCGGGTGATCCAGCGTGCCTAAAATATGAATCAGCGTGCTTTTACCCGCACCGGAAACACCCAGGATGGCCAGGGAGTCACCCTTTTTAATTTCCAGATCCAGTCCTCGTAACACCTCTATTTTATTGCCGTCTTTTAAAAATGTTTTTGATAAATTGTTAAGTATAATCATCTTTTATGTACGCGCTCAGAATTTTATTCGTATCTTAATGCTTCCGCAGGATCCAGCCTTGAGGCCTTAAGCGATGGATAAATTGTTGATAAAAAACAAACAATCATTGTACCGATAACAATGATAACTACGTCAGGATAATTAATCTTTGATGGAAGTTCGCTCAAATAATAAACATCACCGGGCAAAATCTTGAAGTGGAAAATTTTTTCCACAAAAAGTGATATTTTCTGCAAATTTAAAGCTACGGCCAGCCCCCCGGCACATCCCAAGAAAGTACCTATAACACCGACTATCAGCCCCTGATAGATAAATATTTTCATAATTGTTTTGGAAGTTGCCCCCATGGATTTTAAAATGGCAATATCCTTATTTTTTTCCATGACAATCATAATTAAGGCACTGATTATATTGAAGGCAGCGACAAGGACAATTAAACTCAAGATAATAAACATGACGCGCTTCTCCAACTTCAGAGCGGAGAAAAGGTTTTTGTTCATTTGCATCCAGTTGTGAGCCAGAAAGGGAAATCCCAGCTTACTTTGAATTTTTCGGGCAATGCTGTCCGCTTTATAAATATCATCTACTTTAATATCTATTCCTGTTACGGTATCTCCCATTTGCAGGAAATCCTGACAATTTCTCAGTGATAAATAAGCCAGTGTCGAATCGTATTCATAGAAACCGGATTCAAAAATACCCACAACGATGAATTTTTTCATACGCGGCATCATGCCCATAGGTGTAGAAATGCCTACAGGCGATATTATTGTGATCGTATCGTGCAGATAAATGCCAAGATTCCTGGCCATCTCTTTGCCAATGACAATTCCGCCTGCTTGTTTATCTTCGTTTTTAAAAGACTTTGATATTTCAGGCGGAATTTTATTTAAATGTTCAATATTGCCTTCCCTGATTTTTCCTAAATTAATGACCTTAAAAGCACTTTGGGTATCCAATCCACGCATGATTACGCCGGTCACACCGTTGTTGTTACGGATCATGGCCTGGCTGTAGATAAATGGAGTCGTGGCGATAATACCTTCTGTTGTGGCAATGCTTTCTCCGACTTTTTGATAATTTTTCATTGGCCCCATTATATCGGTTGTCAATTCAATATGAGATTTAATTCCCAGAATTTTAGAGCGCAAGTCTTCTTCAAAACCATTCATAACCGCAAGCACAATAATTAAGGCGGCCACACCCAAAAAAATGCCGAAAATGGAGATGAAAGTAATAATCGAAACAAACACCTGCTTGCGTTTAGCTTTTAAATAGCGCTTGCTTATAAAAAATTCGTAAGGCATTAATAGTATTCCTGATATATGAGCAAATTAACTGTTAATAGGGCCGCCGGCATCCTGTTTTGTTCGAAGCAACGGGAATAAAATGACATCTCGGATGGAAGCTGAATCGGTAAAAAGCATTACCAGGCGGTCAATACCGATACCTTCTCCGGCTGTTGGCGGCATGCCATATTCCAGCGCGTGGATATAGTCTTCGTCCATTTCGTGGGCTTCGTCATTACCAGTTTCTCTTTCTTTTAGCTGTTGCAGAAATCTTTCTCTTTGATCGGCAGGGTCATTCAATTCAGAGAAGGCATTGGCAATTTCCCGACCGTAAATATATAACTCAAAGCGGTCGACAATATCCGGATCCGCGCTTGATCTGCGCGAAAGCGGGGATACAGCTACCGGATAATCGGTCACAAATGTAGGTTGGATGAGCTTTTTTTCCACAACTTCATCAAAAATAGCCATTAAAATCTTTCCTAAAGGATCGGTATCTTTTACTTCGCAACCAATTTTTCTGGCGAAATCGAGTGCTTGTTTATGATTCTCCAGTGTGGATTTATCCATACCAGCCATCTGCAAAAGAGCATCTTTTACAGAAATACGCCGCCAAGGTGGGGATAAATCAATTTCAGTCCCCTGATAAGTGAACTTGAGAGAGCCGAAAATATTGCTGGCGATAAAGGCAAACAACTCTTCAGTAAAAGACATCAAGTCTTCATAAGTAGCGTAACTTCGATAAAATTCTAACATGGTAAATTCCGGATTATGAAAAGTGGAAATACCTTCATTGCGGAAGTTCCGGTTAATTTCATATACTCTTTCCATCCCACCGGTAACAAGACGTTTTAAATAAAGTTCCGGCGCAATGCGCAGGTATAAATCCATATCCAAAGAATTATGATGGGTCTTGAAAGGACGGGCTACAGCGCCGCCGGCGCGTGGCTGCATCATCGGTGTTTCGACTTCCAGAAAATCCTGTTTATCCATGAATTGCCGGATCAGTTGGATAATGCGGCTGCGCCTGTAAAAAATTTCTTTAACTGCGGGGCTTGATATTAAATCAAGATGCCTTTGACGGTATCTTGTTTCAACATCAGTAAGGCCATGCCACTTTTCCGGAAGCGGGTGCAGGGATTTGGACAAAAGCCGTAAATCATGCGCTTCGATGGTCAATTCATTAGTCTTAGTGCGAAAAAGTTTTCCTGAAATATAAACAATATCACCAATATCCAGTTTTTTAAAAACAAAAAAAGCGTTTTCACTCAGAATATCCTTAGCTACGTAACTTTGGATCTGGCCTTTACGGTCCTGAATCTTGACAAATGCCGCCTTGCCAAAATTACGAACTGCCATCAAACGCCCTGCAATGGAAAATTGCTGCGTGATGCCAGTAAGCGCTTCCGCCGCAGAATTGGCAAACTCAGCCAATATTTCCGCAGTTGTGTTTTGTGGCCGGACATCATTTGGATATAAATCGATTCCGGCTGCTTTTAAGGCCGCGATTTTTTCCAAGCGAACCTTTAAAAGGTCATTATCTTCCATAATTTCTCCGCTTTATATTGTGAAACTCCAAGCAGCTTGCTTTGGAGTTCATACCCATGATAAAACTGCATGTGACTATATTTATTTTACCAATTAGTCAAGCTTGTTTCTGGCCACTTTATTGTGACAATCAGCCCTTGGCACAGTTGCTAAAATTAGTTTGCTACAGACAGGCATGTTATGTATTATAGGCGCACATTTAAAATAATTAGGGGGACAAAATGGTAAACAAAGCTATGTTGATTGGCAGATTGGGTAAAGATCCGGAGGTTCGGTATGCGGCAGATGGTGCAATGGTCACTAGCTTCAATATGGCCACGGACGAACAGTGGAAAGATAAAAGCGGAGAAAAAGTCCAAAAAACGGAGTGGCACCGAATAGTTGCCTTTGGGAAATTGGCCGAAATATGCGGGAATTATCTGGTTAAAGGTAAATTGATTTTTATTGAAGGACGCATTCAAACCCGTTCGTGGGAAGATAAGGAAGGTGTCAAACGCTACACCACGGAAATAGTCGCAAGTAATATGCAGATGCTGGATTCTAAGGGCCAAAACAAACCGGAAGAATCACCGTCAGATTCTACGTCTTCCCATGCAGCCAGTAGCAGCGTACCAATGGAGGACGTGCCATTTTAGCCTGAAGTCTGCATCATTTTGAAAAAGTACAGCGACAAAATATAGTTGCAAAAAAGGCAGGGTCATCGCTGACCCTGCCTTTTTTCTATAATCCTATGATAAAGACAATTCTCTCCACCTGCCAATCTATTTTTTCTCATCCTCTTTTTTAGGTGGTGAATTGGTGATTTCGTTGTTGTCGTTCATTGTTTTCTTAAAGTTCTTAATTCCTTTGCCCAAAGCAGAACCAATTTCCGGTAGTTTGCCGGCTCCAAAAATAATCAGGATAATTACTAATATTATCAGCAGTTCCTGCATGCCCATCCCAAACATAATTTTACCTCGTAGAGTTTATTTTTTAAATTATGGCAGACGCAAGTGGATGACTTCTCCAGGCTTGCCTATATTCTCAATGTTTTTACCTTTAAATTGGATTTTAATTCCGCCGGCGTTACCAATGTCCATTTCAACGCTCGCAACTTTGCGCTCAATTTTTTCTCCCGGTTTTAACAGAATTTGATACGATGGATTCTGGCCTATTTTGATTCTTAACCATGTTTCTTCTGTAGCTTTAATAATTAAAAGGCTACCTTTTTCACTGCTTGCTACCGTCTGTGTGTTTTGAGTGCTGGCTGCGCTTGGTTCCGTCACGTCACTATCTCTGCCAATAGTATTTGATTGAACCTGAACTTGATTCATTTTATTTTTTTCATCTGAGGAAGACTGAGGAATAGTTTTGACCTGCTCACTTGTGGGGACTGCTACTTTGGGGGTAGAGGATAAAATATCCGCTTTCTTTTCCAGATCAATAGCTTCGGTTTTCTCTTCTGGGCTTTTAGGAGTATCACTTGCCGGTTGATTTGGTGAGAAAATAAGTAGTGATACCATAGCAATAAAAATTATACCGGCCGCAGTCCATAAATAAGCTTTATATTGGACGATTTTGTCCAGACTAGAAGTATTCTCCGGTATATTTTCCAGGGATGTAGTTTCTACTACTTGGAGAGAGCTAAGATACTCTTCATAACTGTCGAGGATCGGCTTGCTGTCAATTCCAAGGGTACGGGCATAAGTTTTGATGAAATTTTTTGTGTAGATTGGTACAGGCAACAGATGCAACTTACCGTTTTCAATAGCTTCAAGATTAACGGCCGTTATTCGCGTACGCTGAAATATATCCTTCAGCGTAAGCCCCAAAGCTTCTCTTTTTTCTTTCAAAGCTTGAAAAGTATTATTGATTTGTTCTTCATTCATAAATGTACCACCAATAATAGTATTTAATTGATCGTCTTTTAACATTAATTTTTCAGTTGCGCAACTTCTAATAAAGCTTACCATTATTTCTGATTTATGGTTAAGAAATAATTAGTATTGCAATCAAAATATATTTTGGAGCGTTTCTTTATGAAGGGACTGAATGATTTTGCCATAAATTTAGCGCGGGAAGCTGGTAATCTTCTTAGGGGAAAGTTTAATAAGCCACATGAAATTCATTATAAGGGTGAGATCAATCTGGTTACTGAGGCGGATAGAATGTCCGAAGATTTGATCATCGCGGCAATTCACAACAGCTTTCCTAACCATGGAATTTTATCGGAAGAATCACCGGCCCAAAATTCACAGGCGAAGCTGCGATGGATAATTGATCCCCTTGATGGGACGACAAATTATGCTCACGGTTATCCTGTTTTTTGTGTTTCCATTGCATTTGAGGTTGAAGGTGTAATTGCTCTGGGTGTAATTTATGATCCTATGCGGGATGACCTGTTTGTTGCTGAGCGAGGCAAGGGCGCTTATTTAAACGGCAAAAAAGTGAAGGTTTCCGAGACCGCCACACTCTCCCGCAGTCTTTTGGCAACCGGGTTCCCTTATGACATTCGCGAAAGCAAAGATAACAATATCCATCATTTTAATTTGATGGCGATGGAAGCACAGGCCATTCGCCGTGCGGGAGCTGCCGCTTTGGATATTGCCTATCTTGCTTGCGGCAGGTTTGACGGTTTTTGGGAATTAAAGCTGATGCCGTGGGATGTGGCTGCCGCATGCCTGATGGTGGAAGAATCAGGTGGAATTATCTCAAACATTTCCGGCGGTAAGTGGGATATTTATTCGCCTAATGTGCTTATTTCTAACGGCTTAATTCATGAGCAAATGATCAGTATTTTTAAATCTAGTTCGCGGATGCTTTAATCGCGGCATAAACATCTGTGGTAATTTGTTGCGAAATGTCCTTCAGCGCTTTGCTCATAGCCTGACAGTAGCCATAGGGTGATTGATCGGTGAGAGTCTCTTCACGGCTATATTTTTTTTGAAATACTATTTTCTTTGTCGCTTCCTTTTGCTGGGAATCTTTTAGGGTTATCTCCATGGCGATAACAGCAACTTTACTCTTATCCCCTATGCGTAAGAAAAAATCATTAATTCCTCCTTGAATAAGGAAACGGGTTTCCTCTACCGCATAACGGGAAAACACGGCAAGGAAAAGCCCGCTTTCCTGCATGTCCCGCAACAAGATGTCGGCAGTCATATCGGCAGGGTTCACCGCCCAGCGGTTATAATTGAAAAAATCAACATTATAATCATTTGTGCGGAAAATCATATTTTGGTTGTTATAAGCTGCGGCAATTGTAAAGCGAGAAATCCGAATTGTTTTGTCCAGCTTAATTTTATTTTCGAAGGCTGGAGCGGTATAGCTTAAAAGGTAATTTTCAACATCGTAATGAGGTTTCCCGCTGTTTGCACAACCTTGCAAGGCAAATAAGCAAATTATAAGAAAGAGGAAAGTGAAATAAATAAATTTTCTTTTATCTTTTTCTGTTTTTAAAGTTATTCCCATATCGTTTCCCCTGTCATTCCATGATTTTTTTCGGTGGCACCGGCCGTTCAAAGAGTAATTCCGCAGGATTATTATTCAATCTTTCTGAAAGTTTATACAAATTTTCCGATGTTATGCGAAAAGTTTCTACTGATTTATCCAGATTAGCCGATGTTGAGTCCATGTTGGTCATTATGCTGTTCGTGTGTTTCCCGGCAAGAAATGTTTCAATGGCTTTGGTTGTGTCCTTCAATTGATTGGATATGCCTTTGAAATCAATTTCCTTGATGTTTTGCATGACATCGTTTGTATCCGACAAAAAGCGGCTGATTTCGGAGGGGCGCGAAGGGATCACCGGGTAAACCGTTTTAAAATTAATAACGGGGGAGGTTGACTTGTCATTTTTTTTGAGTCGGTCAAGTTCAATGAAAACAATTCCGGTAATGCCGGCTGTTCGTAGCTGCGTAATAGTGCTGTCCTGCAAATCAGTGGACAAGTCTATTTTCATGGCGACTTCAATTAACCGGTAATCAGGCGCCACCTTTATGCTTTCCACTTTCCCGATTTCAACACCGCGATATTTAACTGCGGAATCCGCTTGCAGGCCTTGAACCGATTCATCAAAGTATGTAACATAGGTTGAACCTTTCATGAACAGATCAGACGCGCCGACCCAGATGATGATGACTACACACATCATCACACCGGTAATAACAAAAAGGCCTATTAAAAATTTTGAACTTTTACTTGACATAAAATCCATCCTGGCAATCAGTTTGGGTCATCTGCCTGAGGAAAAACCTGCGCACTCTGGGGTCTGTCGACTTCTCTTTCAAGTCCCGCGGGTCTCCTTCGGCGATGATGCCTTTAGCTTTTTTATCCAACATTATTACTCTGTCCGCAATTTTGCAAATTGATTCCAGCTCATGGGTTACAATTACCATAGTTGTTCCCAAAGCTTCATTAGTTTTTATGATTAAATCGTCAAGCTCCACGGCTGTAACCGGATCAAGCCCGGCGGATAACTCATCAAAAAAAAGTACAATAGGGTCGAGTGCCATGGCCCGGGCAATGCCTGCCCTTTTTTTCATGCCTCCGGAAAGTTCCGATGGGTAGTGGTTTTCGTATCCGGCCAGATTAACCATGCCCAGTTTCATTTTGATAATCATATTTATCATTGCAGAATCGAGATTTGTGTATTCTTGCAAGGGCAGGGCAATATTTTCGTTCAATGTCATCGAACTAAACAATGCGCTAGATTGAAAAAGAACGCCGATATTTTGCCGGTAATTATTCAGCTCTTTTTCCCCTGCTGCTGTAATATCGACCCCCCGAAATAAAACTTTACCGGAAGATGGTTGTTGCAGACCGATCATAATCTTCAACAAGGTTGATTTGCCGCAACCGCTTTCACCGACAATAACAAGAATTTCTCCCTTATACACCTGAAAGCTCACGCTTTCCAATACAATATTACTGCCGAAACTGGCCGCGAGGTTTTCCACAACAATTATCGGTTTGCTATCCTCTGTGTGCAACAGAAATTCCCCTTACGCCATATAATAGAAAGTAATCGCAAAAATTGAATCGGCCACCACAATCAGAAAAATCGCGGATACAACCGCGGAAGTTGTATATTTCCCTACATCCTGCGCACCGGAGCGCACCTGAAACCCTCTTTGACAGCCAATTCCGGCGATAAGACCGGCAAACACCGCTGCCTTAATCAGGCTGGTGACGATATCAAATACTTTGACGGTTTTTAATGATTGCGTAAGATATGTGTGGACAGTGAGGTCAAGGCCAGTTACTCCGACAAGCAAGCCACCCATAACACCGAAAAAATCAGCATAGATTGTCAAAATTGGTACAACGATTATTGTTGCCAATACTTTGGGTACAGCAAGAAATCTAATCGGATCAAAGCCCATGGTATTTAGCGCGTCAACTTCCTCATTTACCACCATTGTGCCGATTTCCGCCGCAAAGGATGAACCGGAACGGCCGGCAACCAGAATGGCCGTCATAATCGGCCCCAATTCTTTAACCATCGCGAAGCTAACCAGCGATGGGACATAAATGTTAGCGCCGATCTGTCGAAGCTGTAAAAAAGACATGAAGGCAATGATTAGTCCGATTAACATGCTGATCAAGCCGACAATCGGCAGGCCATCCACCCCCGCGCGCTGCATGTAAAAAAATATATCTTTACCCCTCATGGATTTAGGGTGAAAAATAGTATAGCAAATAGCGGAGAGCAGCTCGCCGATAAACGATACAAAGTTGACAAAGTCGTTGGCAATTTTCAGAGATGCCTGCCCTGCCTGGACAAAGAAACCTTCTTTGATCTCCCTTCCTTTAAAAGGTTCCTGATCCAGTGCCTGTCCATGAATGACACTAAAGATACCTTTTGCTTCGTCATTTAAGTTTATCAAAAGACAATTTATTTTTTCCCTTACGGTATCTCTCTGGATTTGAATTATCGCCAGTGCCGCCGAGCTGTCCATGTAGGATATACCGGAAAAGTCAATGGTGATTGTATCCGAGTTTGAATTAAGTATAGTATTTTTAATTTCATTTGAGAAAAACTTCAGGTTTTTTAGTCCGAGCTCTCCTGTGAGATTAATGAAAAGATTCGCATTCTTCTTTTCAAAAGATATTTTGTAGCGTTTAGATAAATCTTGTTTGCTGTCTGGTATCATCAATAACTCTTTTCGGTTAATAGAGTATATTTATTAAATTAATTATTTAACGCAGTTAATGCTTTCAAAGTAATACCAAGTTGCTTTCAAACATTAAAATGTGAATTTTTGAAAGCTTACTTGGTATTATGCCAAGTAAATCAAACTTTTAAATATTTGATAGCTACTTGGTATAAATTTGTCAATCCCAAATTGCAAACCCTACATTTTTTATACGGCCTTTTCACATTTCGTTAAACAATTTTTAACATTTTATGAAAAGCGGAGGATGAAAAGAGGTTATTTGTCGGAGGGATTGATCTGGTTAGTATGATATTTATTTAACATTATCTTTAGGTTACAATGATAATGATTGATAGCTGATATTTTGGCACGATACTTCCAATGGTA
>Ga0114951_10003133_pt1 | contig 17510 bp, 16 predicted proteins | sample AM7aDNAmetaG_FD_88677 | JGI IMG/M metagenome (GOLD analysis project Ga0114951, IMG submission 88677) | Freshwater microbial communities from Finland to study Microbial Dark Matter (Phase II) - AM7a DNA metaG | ecosystem: Environmental > Aquatic > Freshwater > Lake | place: Finland: Lake Alinen...
GTCCGGTATTTTTTCTGACCGCACACCTGGAAATTGTCAGGTAAGCTGAGTGTTCCTGCATAGATTGGAATCCTTGGGCTACAAGCCGGATTATCGAAAGAGAACCAGGCAACACCACCGATATCATCAGGCAGCCAGTCGCGGCACTGAATCACGTTTGAATAGGAGCACCCGCTGATGGCGATAGTCCTTTGGCCGGCAATGGTGCCCGGTTTCAAGGCATTGACAAGTGTAATCAGATCGCGGCTCATAAATGGGCTGGCGAGGGCACTCTTAACCATTTCGGGAGCTGCGGCAGGCTGAGCATCAGGAGCAGCAGCAGCGCGACGGCCAAAATTGTTTTTTGGTACGAGCATGTTCTTTGTGGCATCGATATCCGTTCCTTCATAAGTAACCCTGTAATAAGCCATCACGTCGCGTACACTGATTTTTTTCTCCGCTTTTACCGAGAATGGAAGTTCATCCATTTCAGGCGTTAGGTTCAGCGAGGGAGCCATCGTGCTGAGCACGTACCATTCGCGTGTGGAGAATGGTTTACGCCCGCCATAAGCTTTCCAGAATTTGAAGGGCTCACCGCTTTTACTGTCATAAAATCCCATGCTTTCTGCCAGAGAAATAACATTATCGGAAGCCATGTAATAATCAGGCTTTTTGAGATCCAAAGTACTGATTCTGCATATATTGGCTGATACGCCCACGTGATCATCAGGAATCCTCACAGCTGCCCAAACAGCCCCGATTTTCTCAACACCGGCACCCATGATTTCGAAATGCCATACTTCATTTTTGTCGGCAACAGTCAAACATTCACCCGAATCGCCATAACCGTATTTTGTAGCCAGATCGCCCATCAGCTTAATGGCTTCGCGTGCGGTGGTGCAGCGTTCCATGGCAATCGCCTGAAGCTCTTCGATCAGGAAAAGTCCATCATCATTCTGCATGCTCTGTTTGCCTCCGAAGGTGGTTTCGCCCATGGCAAGCTGTTTCTCATTAAGCGATGGATAACAGGTGTTCAGATAAGAATAGGTTTCAGCAACCTGTGGAATTTCACCTTTCTCGGTTACGTTGCGTTTATCGCCACTGAATTCGTTGTGCATCAGGCCCCAGGATATCTTCCGCATGGCGCCTTCACCATAAGTTTTGTGGGGGACGATATTCAGCCAGGTACGGTAAGGTCCGTCGCAGCTGTGACAGGTAATCACGGAGCCGTCGGTGGTGGCTTTTTTACCCACCATTATGCTGGTACATGAGGCCTTTTCCTCAGGAACCTCAATAAACTGTGCAACCGCAAGCTGCGTAAACATCAGCAGGGCGGTCAACAGGTAAGCATACTTCGCAAAAGATTTCGTTTTCATTTTATTCAGATCTATGGTTTTCAATCAAGTTTTCGTTATTCAAAGATCACCTTTCCCGCCCCGGCTGTCTTCGGATCCAGGAGAAAGGCTCCCACTCCCTTGGCAATAAGCTCCTTATATTTTGGCACTCCTTCGCAAACAATCTCTTTCTCGGGATGGAATTCGTTCCAGCTGGTCATCACCTGAAGAATGGTGGAAGTATGACGGCCCACACGTGTGGCAATCGGCCATCCGTTGTCGTCGATCGGGGCATATAAAAGCCCATGCTTGCCGGCTTTCACAACAAATGCATCTTTTCCCTCAAGCAGCTGTTTCTCTCCTGTGATACCGCGTGTGGCATCGAGGAAAGGTTCGGGAGCCTCAAAAAGCAGAGATATGGCATCTGAAAAATCTCCTATTTCACGATGCGATAATCCATGCAGATTCTTGGGTGAAAACTCTGTGCCTATCGAGAATCCCTCGAAATCGGTAAGGGTCATGGAGGCCATTGTTGCCAGGTCCTGACCTTTCTCATGGGTGACAATGGTATTGATAACCGGATATTGTAATTCAGCTTCATGCAGGTCGATAACCACATCCACCTTCTCCTGCCTGATAAGGTTCATAAAAGCAAAGGTTGTTTTCTCGGTAAGGGTACCGTTAGCCCTTCCAGGCCAGGCACGGTTCAGGTTTCGGATATCCATATACGCCAGATTCTGCTTGCTCGGATAGTGGATATAAACTTCCGGATCGGGCCACTGATCCAAAGGATTTGACCACCGGTCGCCCATGCGGAATTTCTGTCCCCCCCAGGTGGTCGGTATAGTGAATAGCTGAGGATAAGCGCCGCTCGGACGGGTAACGGTCGTGGCACTGTGATTGGCTGATAATACAACAATCAGCCTTCCCTTTTGGATGTGCGAATTTTCGACCATTATCCAGGCGGCCAGCCTGCCAGCGGGCTCTTCAGGGTGCGAACCGCCGAGGACCATCATCGTGGCTCCCGGTTCGGTACCTTCAACAATATAGATGTTGCAGTCGTTGTTGGTTCCTTTGATAGCCGCGAAATAATCGCCGAGCTTTTTCACTTTCACCTGGTCGGATATGACTACCTGCTCCTTATAATGACGGTGCTGATAAAAACTGATGCCGGCAAAGATCATGATCACCAGGCCAGCCAGTCCGATCAGACTTTTTCGTATGATATCTTTCCTGTTCATGGAGTCAGTTTATTTGATCATAAATAATCGTAACAGAAAGGGTATCAGTATAATCACATATACGATCTCTTTTTTCCAATCCTTGGTTTTTATCAGGTTGTATATGATCAGCACCACGAGATAGGCGATGAGAGCGTAATAGAGGATTGATATTATCGGTGTGAAGAATGCGTTCATATTAGTGATTTAAATGCCGGTTAAAAATCCCAGGTGCTTACTGTAAATAACCATCAGAGTACCTAATATCATAATAACAATGGCAGGTACGATGCATTGTTTCAGGAACTTGCCATAGCTGTCCTTTGCACCTGCCACATCCACCGTGAGCCGGCCGATAATGGCTGTTGGCGGTAGAGCATCACCCAGAGGCCAGATAACACTCATCCCGGCCAGGGCGACGATAGGATTGAGGCCCATCGAGTTGAACAACAATACCAGGGGTACACCAAAAACCGCCGCCGATCCATACATCAGCACAGATTCCGTAATCGGGAGGAAAAAGAACAGACTGCCGATAACCAGAAAAGCGGGAAGGGTGATAAAGGTGATTGCGAGCAATCCGCGGACCCCCGTCAATGTCATGATTTGCACTAAAATCCCTACACACGTGAGGGTTCCAATTAGCGGAAGCAGCTGTTTGAGTGTTGCGGCCGAGATCTTGAACAAATCGATTTTTTTTGGCGAAAGCAACCATGAAGCCAGGGCGGCAAACAGGAACATCAGCGGCATTCCGACTACCGGTGTATCATGCGGCCATTTGCGACCCATGAACATCAGCACGAAAAAGATCAGAAATGGAATCGCAATGCGGGTCCAGTTCATTTTTTCAGGCGGGACAGGCAACTCCTCAAAAGCTTTGTCCACATCGATTTTGGTGCCTTTCCAGCCGAGATAAAAGATGGTAAACAGAGCGCCGATCACGCAGGGAATCAGCAGCGGCCAGAAGAACCCGACATATGGCATGTTTACTCCTGCAGCTGTCATCATGGCCCATAAACTCACTGGCGGGGCAGCGGCGCTTAAGCCGGCAATCAAAAAGATGATGGCGGCGGTCTTTATCTTGGTAACACCCATGTAATTCAGTACCACGGCAACCATGCTTCCTACGATCAGCACGGTAACGCTGCCGGCTCCGGTATGCGCTCCCGGGATCAGCAGTAGAAATGCCAGCAGGATGAGCAGCAGCACCCGGCTCTTGTGAAAGGTTTTGATGATAGAACGAACGGCATAAGCTACACCCCCGGATTCCTTTAGAATATTCATAAATAGGGTGGCGCAAAAGAATATCAGGTTGATATCCAGATACGTGATCGCTCCTTCGGCAACATGGCGTGCGGGAAAAAAGTGACCTCCCGCAAAAGCGCCCGCTACGGCAGCAACCAGCATGGCCAGCTCAGTGGAGAGCTTGATCCACAGAGCTATGAAGTAAAATAGAACCATCACCCCCAGGACGATGGCCGCTGAAGTGTACATGTCCACGTTTATCGGGATTATTTGTTGTAAACCTTCTTCAAAACACCTTCAATTTCCGTGTTCATCTCAAAAAGGATGAGCGGAATATTTTTAGCCTTGGAAATTGTCGTAAACCGGCCGTCCGAATCGCCCTCTTTTTTGACAATCATAAGGTCGCAAACATTGCAAACCGCATCGATTGACATCTCATCCGTATTGTCACCGGCAGTTGCACCCTGTGAACGCCGGGCCATTCCTTCGATATGCGAACCCACGATTTTGATGCCTTCTTTTTTTGCTTCGGCAATCAGCGCCTTTGTGCGGGCGAGTTCATCATCCATGGAAACACCTGCAGCACCCATACCTTTTAAGCTGGCACCGGTAACAATAATGATCGATTTGTAAGGCTTGCCTTCTTTCTTTTTGGCCATCAGGTCCTCGGCTTTGGCCTGCAGGTTGTACTCAAAATTGATCGCGTCTTTCTGAAGGAAAATTTTCAGCCTTACCGGCCCGGGACTCTGGCCACAGGAGGTCAGCAATACCGGTTCAGCAGCGGTTTGTGCAACTGCACGGTTTGCAGTTAACCCCAGTGAAATGGTTAAACCCAGAATAAGCAGACGGGATACTCTTGTTAAATTTAATGTTTTCATATTGATTTATAGATATTTACAGATAGGAATGTTGTGACTTGATATTTCTGTTGTTTCAAAGATATTAAACTTACACTTCTGTTATCCGCTTAGCGGCTGTTATATAGCATACGGTACCTGATAACCACCAGGATAAACCAGATCAGACCGGCCAGACTGATAATCAAGGCACCCGTATTGTGCCTGGCATCGAAACTGACCGAATCTTCCGATACCGCTGGCTGTAACGATGGATCCCAGGGCAGGTGGTATTTCTGGGTTAGCCCCTTGATAAAAAGCAGATGGATTACCGGGATATTATTCTGGATCATGGAGTGGATCATTCCTTGCTTGCCGGGTTCAGGAATTGCAGCTTTCTTTATCAGGCCGGGCTTGATATTGAGCACTAACTGGCTGCTGCCGATATTGGCATATCCACCTCCGGAATTGATAAATGCCCTGATTCGCTTCGGGTTGCCGTTAAAATAAATTTTTTCCCGTTCCTGTCGATTTTTCATCAGCTCCTTTTCATTGATCAACGGAATGCCTGCATCTGCCAGACTGGTTTTAATCCGGTCAGACAATCCCTGTTCAAATTCCGACCCGGTATCGTCGTCTCCACCAATGGATGCTGCCACCGGCCTGATATCGATATTGTGATTTTCAACAAGCAACCGGTAGATATCCCAAATCGTAAAATTGAGATTTGAGGCTCCGAAAGAGGAAGAGCCAAAAGAGAAAATTACCAGCGGATGCAATTCCAAAGCTTTGGCAGCCGAAAGGGAAGCTATCAGTAAAGCAGGAAAAGATGCTGAACTGCCAATGGCAATGGTATCTCCCTGATGCACACCTGCCTCAAGGAGCAAATGTGCTACCAGAGCGGCAAAATTGGGATTAAGAGTGGTTCGCTTGGCGGCAGGATCGCCAATTGTTGTTGTGAGCTCCGACCATTCCGGCCCGATCAGTCCGGATTGCCTCGCATCTTCCGGATTATCCGTATTGATTTTATGTTGAATGGTATAATCGTGAATCGTTTTCAGAGATTGTTCCATGTTTTCTGCAGCAGTAATTAAAACCGCTGAATCACTCTGACCTGCAGGTTTGAAAAGTAGCGATGCGGCCAGCATGAGTCCGATCCCGATCAAGCCATTGATCAAAAGGAATATTTCTTTCTTTTCGAAGGGCTTATATCCTGATAAAATCATAGGAATATCAGAAAAAGTAAAAATATATCTTGCTGATAAACAGGAGGACAGCCAGGACAATAGCCATGGAAGACAGGGTAACCACCACCCCTTGCTTATCGAAATTACTGGCGATCAAACCGGGAATAACCCATCCGATCATTCTCATTTCGAGAGATATTGGAAAGATCATCGGGGCGAGAAACGAGAAGGAAAACGAGAGGACTGAACTGATCAGGATCAGGAAAACAAACCTCCGTTTGCCGAACAAAATCAGGTAACGCGAGGCAAACCGGTAGATCAGCCAGGCAATCAGCGCTGCAATCAGTGTTCCGGTAATCCTTAGCGGCTGATCGGCATATAAAACAAGATATCCGGGTACAATGATCCCGCCCGGGAAATAGCCTGTAACCGCTATAAAGAGGAGCGAGAGGAGGAGGCCGGTGAAGAATAATTCGAAGGACAAGGGTTTGAGCTTAGAAGTTAGAGATTCCAATTAAGAGTTCCGTATGCCGAGGGTGGAGATTCAAGTGTGCCAGAAGTTGTTCGCCCAGGCCGTGAATGTTGGCAATACCAAATATGATGATATCGCCGGTTGTGGATTGAATAATCTGGTTAAGGATTTGTTCTGGTTTTTTCGAGATAAGCCGGTCACAATTCTTTAGTTTTCTGGTAAAGATAGGGGAATGAATTCCTGATACATATATCTGACTGAACAGATCTTTACCATCGGCCTGCAAATAATTAAGCCATTGCCGGCTGCGTTCACCGCGGTCGGAACGTAAAGAGAGTAATCCGATGATTTTCGGCTCCTCTTTAATTTCTGGTGCAATTCCTTTTTTCAGAGTTTCAAAAGCTTTCTCAATAAGATGTCTGGTCGATAGCGGGTCATTTGCCGCAAAAGCATTTACGAACCAGATTTTCCTGTTATCACTGGCAGGTCGTGATCCGTTGCCAATCCCGAAAATACCAATCTGTCCGATATCCAGTTTGGTATTGATAATCCCCCTGATGATTTTGTCATCTGGTATTCCCAGGTATCTGGCTGTTGCGACTACCGTATCGAGGTTTGATTTTATTTGGATTTCATAAATGGATGCCGGTAAATTCAGCTCGTCAGATAATCCCGGTTTTGCAGCAATGAGTGTAGCTCCCAACTGTCTGATACCGGTGATTAAAAATTCATTTACCTCTTCTTCGGGAATAATGACCCTGGATCCCGGGAAAATATCGTTCACAAAGAGTTCCGATATTTCGCGGAGCGATTCACCCACTACATCGGTATGATCGGCTCTGAAATTTGAAAACAAGGTGAGTCCCGGCCTGATAAGTTTATGGGTTTCCACTTTGTGGTTATCAGGATGGATACTCATGATTTCAGTTATCACACATTCGGCTTCCAGCTTAACTGCTTTTGCGATCAGCATTTTCTGTTCAAGGATGGTGGTCAGTCCCCTACGCTTAATTGGCTCGAGTGTTCCATCCGGAAGAATATATATGGCTTCGGACCCGGTGGTTTTGGCCAGTACTTTAATTCCGTGTGCCCTGAATACGGAGGCAAGGGTACGGACAATGCTCGATTTTCCCCGGGTGCCGGAAACGGTTATCCGCAGGGAGATACGCTTGATTTTTTTAGTAAAGGAAATGGATTCTGCGGCGAGAAATATCAGGAAAAGCAATGATAAACCCAGGAGAATCAGGAACCCTGCCATTTCATTCCTCCGGCTTAAAGAGCCCGTCGGTATTGGCTCCCAGAAAAACAGCATCCATCAGTTTCTGATCGGCACGCTGCAGGTTTTTGATTGATTCGGAATCCATCACGGGGGTGTGTGCAATCCGGGTAAGATAATCACCGATATACTCCAGGTCGGCATCAGTCTGCCACCAATTTTTCCGATCGAACCGGGTGAGGTCCACAGCTCGGGAAAACGAGCGCAAAGATTTATCGCCTAATGTATTAAAATAGAAATCGAAATACGACATGATGAGTTCGCGCAACGACCGGTATACCGGTTCGCGGAACCGCAGGGCCGTTGTGTTGGACTTGGCAATGGCACCCCAATTCTTACCGATTCTGAAAACCGCGATAACATGGTCGTCGTCGTTTTCAGACATCATGTCAACGATCAGCGGCTTGAATCCTAGCTCGCGCAACATCGCGGCAGCAAAAAGCGCACCCTCAAAACAATGCGCTTTTTGCTCAGCGATAACCTTGCGCGGTGAGCGACATTCCGCTTTTGGATTATAAGGCACCGAATCCAGAAACTTCTGGATATCGTATGGCTTTTTAATCGTTTGAATAAATTCCGTTTCGCTCTGTGACCACATTTTTAATGGGCAGGGGCGGCCTTTTTCATTACAAACTTTTCAGAAACCAATGCCAGTTCAGCCTCATTCAAGGTGGTGGTTTTCTTAAGTAATTTGATGAAGAAGTCCACCTCTTCGGGAGTTGAGGGGCAACCGGTATTGGCCAACGTTTCTTTTCCGGCCTTATCTTTCGACGGCATTCTCGAATCGGCCAGCAATTTCCCTTTGGCATCAAAAATCAACCAGAAGGGGATACCCTGCTTGTCGCCACCGTTTTTATTCATGAATACATCAGCTCCGGGATTTTCGAGAGCTTTTTTAGCTCCATTTTCCATAACAACCATGTGCTCAATAACGAAATTCTTGCCAAAGAGCGGCTTCATTTCAGGCATGTTCATGATGGAATCCATCCTCTTGCACCATCCGCACCAGGAGGCATGAAAGATGATCATTACTTTCTTGTTGTCTTTTTTTGCCAGTGCGCAGGCATCATTAAAAATTTTGTCGGCAGGTTGCGGCTTTTCCTGGGCGACGAGTCCGGTTATCAGGCCGAAGGACAGTAAAACGCTGATCAGTAATTTCATAATCGTTAATTTTTATTTGAATACTGTGAACTTATCTTTTGTTGTCATGCAAAAATCGCATGAACTGGCAACGGTTTTAACATCATAGGTGTTGCCGCAAACCGGACAAACATACCACTCGCCCGGGAAGGTTTTTTCCGTTCCACCTTTCAGTGCAGCCAATGCTTTCTGATAAAAATCGTTGTGTTTTTTCTCGGTATCCATGGCCCAGGTAAATGATTTCTTTGCGCCCTCAGCTTTTTCTGCCACTGCCGATGCAATAAATCCGGGATACATGATAGTCATTTCATATGCCTCACCTTTAATGGCATCTGCAAGATTTTCAGCAGTGGTTTTGACGAGGAACATGTCAATTACCGGATCACCAACGGTTACCCCAAGCTTGGTCAGAACTTTTTTGTGGTTAGCTGCATGGATGGATTCTGCATTTGAGGTTGCGAGAAACATTTTGGCAATGTTGTTCAGGCCCTCTTTTTTAGCGGCTTCGGCAAATTTAGCATATTTGGCGCTGGCGGTGGATTCGCCATTATAGGCAGCTTTCAATCCATCGATAGATTTGACGGGTTTGCTCTGACTAAATCCAAACAGGGAAAATACTCCAAATACGATCAGGCTTAATAAAGTCTTTTTCATAGTATAGGTGTTTAGTTAATATATTCTGATAGTGATGATTACAGTCCCATCATATAATCCATTACCATGGTGCCGCCAAATAAACCGGTTACGCTAACCCCTACAGCACCCAGCAGATAAAGTCCGAATACCAGCCATTTATACACCGGTTCTTCTTTCTTGTACACCAATACTCCGATTCGGATTAGTGTGCCAATAACCATAATCACCAGGGTAATCAGGGCCATGGTTTCATGACGTCCGAAAATCTGTACAATGGCACCTTCTTTTGGTTCAAAGGTGAACAAATGTCCGGTAAGAAAGGCAGCTCCGGCTCCCAGCGTTCCAAGTACCATCAGGTAGAGACCCATTTTCGAAAGGCATTTTTCCTGGCGAAAAAACAGGAATACTACCTCGGCAAGAAAACCCACAAGGATCAGTGCGATAGGAAAATGCACAATCATCGGATGGAAATGAGCTGTATTCATAGTATTAAAGTTTTACCGGGGTCATTTTTGGCATGATGAGCTGGACAACACCGAGGGCGAAAAGATAAGTGCATCCTGCGACAAGAAAGGCATACACATATCCATGAGGACCAGCATCGGTCAGAACTTTACCCAGAGCCAGGTTGGCAATTATACCTGAGGTAGCGCCCCACATGCCACCGATTCCAACAACTGAGGCAACCGCCTTCTTGGGGAACACATCAGAAACCAAAGTGAACACGTTTGCCGACCAGGCCTGATGTGCAGCTGCTGCCAAAGCGATCAGCAGAACAGCGACCCACTGGTTATGCACAATCGGTGCCATGGTCACCGGCAACACCAGGCAGGCACAAATCAAAAGGGTGATTTTACGGGCCTTATTCACTGACCACCCGCGTTTGATAAAGGCTCCGGACATGTATCCGCCTCCGATGCTGCCGATATCGGCCAGCAGATAAATGATAATCAAAGGCAGGGCAAGTCCTTTGAGCTCCAGTCCAAATCGTGCATTCAGAAAAAAACCGCCCCAGAATAAATAGAACCACCAAACGGCATCGGCAGTCTTTGCTGCTGCGAATGCCCAGGTTTCCTTCACGGGGAACAGCTTGAGCCATGGAATTTCCTCGATTACCGGCTCAGGAGGATCGCTCAGGATATATTGAAGTTCGGTTTTGGATAATTTCGGATGGAGTTCTGGTTTTCGGTAAGTATTGTTCCACAGGACAATCCAGATGGCACTGAATACTGCCGTCACCAGAAAGGCGTACTGCCAGTGGGTGCCGTCGCTGGCTACGATCAGAGGAATGAATAGAGGCGCGAGGATGGCCCCAACGTTGGTGCCGGCATTGAAGATTCCGCTGGCGAATGCACGCTCTTTTCGCGGAAACCATTCGGCTACCGTTTTTATCGACGACGGAAAGTTTCCGGATTCGCCAAAACCCAGTCCAAACCGAGCTGCGGCAAAACCGATCCATCCCATGCCCCTCGTTATGCAGGCATGAAGCAAGCCGAAAACACTCCAGATGGCAATCGATAGCGTAAACCCTTTTTTTGTGCCGAGCTTGTCAATGATACCACCCATCGAAAGCAACCCAATCGCATAGGCTACCTGAAAGGATACGGTAATATTGGCATAATCATGTACCGACCAGCCAAATACCTTGTCGCGCAAGGTGGGTCCAAGCACTCCGAGAATACTCCGGTCGATGTAATTTATGGTTGTCGCCATAAAGAGCAGCGCCAGGATCCTCCACCGGAAACTACCGATTTTTTCTGCAGTTATCGTCATGTTTTATTTATGCGGATAGCCCACGGTTTGACAAATTATTATTCGCTGATTTGGGGCCAGCTCCATGGCTGTCGAGAGTGCGGGAATATCTACCCAGCCCCTGACCACACAGGCAAGTTTTTCAGAGGCGCACCACAAATAAACGTTCTGAGCCATAAACCCTGTATTTATTCTTGAAGCATTGAGGGCTTCCGGACCGGCTTTTTCGGGATCACTAACTCCTGCTTTTATCAGGTCGGCAACATAAACCAGGTTAACAGCAGCAATTTCAACAAAGTCCTGCTGGCCGGTTTCCTTGCGGATATCCCTTTTGTGAATCTGCTTCAGGCTGTGTGATTCCGGAACATAAAGATAAAGGCCCGATTCAAGCGCAATATAAACCGACATTTCCTGTCTGTTATTGGATGAAGGTGCGGTATGCTTTCCATCCTCAGGACGATTGATTCCCCAGGCAGCCCAGCAAAGATCTGAAATCTGCTGTTCCGATAACATGCGGCTATCGTACTCCCGTGTGCTCTTGCGTTCATTCAGCGCCTGCATTAGGGGCATACCTCCGGTTTTGTTTGGTGCCGGTAACTTAATATCTTGATTAATAGCCGATAAGCTCATACTTAACAGGATTAGGGTGATCGCTGTAATGCGTATCATTTTCATAGGTGCTAGAAAAACCTAATAATACTAAAAAGGCAGGAGGGCAAAAAGGCAAAAAGGCAAAAAGTAAAGTCTTGAATGAAAAATAATCATCAAAGCTAAAAATGCGCACCTAAACTGCTGTAGTCAAGACTTGTCCTGACAGTTTGCGCCTTGCGCCTTAATCCTTTCCTTCTTGCCTTCCTGCCCTCTTGCCTTTTGCCTTAAAAAGCAATATTGCATTTTAACACCGGATACGTCAGTCCGCCTTTCGGAGCTCCCTGTTTCTGCAGGTAATCATCAAAGTAGTTCCAGAAAAGAAGGCCGTCGTCCGACTGTGGTTCCATCAGGTAAAAGATCAGCCAGGCCAAGGGCTGGGCCATATCTACATAATAAGAACCGGCTGGGATAGTTTTTTTAACGGGTCGGAAATCGCCTTCGAGGGAGACCGCTTTATGTCCGCCATAGCCTTCGCGATCGGACCTCGTTAGTTTGCTGATCAGGAATTCATCCCCGTCCACCTTGATTTTTTTATCGGTCTTTTTTACAATAATACCGTGATCTTGCAATTTCTGGGCAACATTGGCCAGTTCAGCAGGAAAAATATAGGTGCGGGGCACGGTGGAAAGTTTAACCGGAACAAAATGATTAGAGTGATTGATTTTCTCCAGCCAGTTGAGGTTGCCGGTAGGCTTCTGCCGCTTCCTGCCATTGGCATCAGTGAAAGGAACAGTTTCGCGGATCAGCATTCTGATCTGTTCTGGCTCTGGTGCCAGTTCGTAAGTGACTCCACGCTGGATTTTTCCGGCTCCGGATTTTATCAGGTCGATGGTTGATTGATCAGCTTTAGCAATAATGTCCTTTATCTCCTTGGCATGGCCCCCGGTATACTCAAGAACACTGACCAGCAGATAATAATTGGCGAGTATTCGCTTCTCAAATAATTCATGCGGAAAAACTTCGCTGAGAATACCCATGCGATTGCGGAGTCCGACATAATTCGCAATATATCTTGGCAGATGGTCATAAGCGACGAATGTTGCCTGCTCATTTGGCTTCATATTCAGGTACCCGTGCCAGAAAATATTGATTCCTGATTTGTCGAGCACACTGTGCATGGCATCTTTCAAAAGGTCCATGGTAAAATTGGTTGGTTCAGGCATGCCGGCCGACTGAAACGACGGGGCAACATTTACCATATATCCGTGCCATGAACCGTCGTCGGTATGCAGATCCATGAATAATGCGGGATCCCAGCGGTTGAAAACGCCTTTTAACAGACCTTTCATCTCAATGGCTTCGGCTTTCATTCCTTCACGGTTCAGGTCGAGGCCTTCGCCACTGGCCCTTACGCCGGTCATTTTCGGACTGCCTTCCTGCGAAGGACGGTTATTGTCGGCAAACTTATCATTGCCATCCGGATTATAATTGGGGCAGAACATGATGATCTGATTATCCAGCAAATACTTGCGATAGCCCAAAGCGATTTCGCGCATCAGCTGCATTGATGCCTCCTTGCCTTCAACTTCGCCCGCATGAATGTTGGCCTGGATATAAATCACCGGTTTCCCTGATGCCTTGGCTTCTTCCGGTGTGGTGATCTTCGGATTGGCAATAATTACCAGCTGCAGTTGATTACCGAGTTTTGAGGTGGCAAACTGTTCCACGCTGACCAGCGGACTCGCGGATTTCAAAGCCTCAACAAATTTCACAACATCCTCATTGTGTGAGGTCTCCATAAACACCGTTCTCTCGGCACGGGTCATGAGTGCATCGCGGTTGCCCAGTTGCTGGGCACTTAATGAATAGAACGACAGGAGTATGAAAATGGAGAGCAGGCGAAATGATGTTTTCATATGCGAAGTAATTAGGTATCGGGAATATGGACAAACTATCGGTAACAAATATCAACAACGATTTTAGGCAAATGAATGTTGTAAAGCAAATATAAAGCTGACAGGTTTTTAAAACCTGTCAGCTTTAATCGCTTTATATTATTTTAGCGCTCGAAATCCAAATTTCCGGAAAAACCAAAAAGATATTGTTGCCATGAAATACAAGTATGCCGTAGGGACCGATATCGGCGGAAGCCATATCACCTGTGCCCTGATCGACCTGGAACATCAGATGATCCTGCCCGAAACACGTGTCACCATCCCCGTGGATAATGCTGCCTCAGCAGATGTAATCATGGGGGTGTGGGCCGAAGCTGTCGGTGAAACACTCCTGGGAATTGCTGTTGACGAATTAGCTGGAATTGGTTTTGCCATGCCCGGACCCTTTGATTATGTAAATGGTATTGCACTGTTTGAGCGTGTCGGAAAGTATCTCGGTCTTTATGGGGTTAATGTATCAGAAGGGATCCGCAAGCGGCTGAAATTGCCGGAAAGGGTCTCGGTAAGATATATGAATGATGCTTCGGCATTTGCCGTTGGTGAAGCCTGGATGGGAGTTGCCGCTGAAGCGAAAAAATGTGTCGGTATTACTCTGGGTACAGGATTCGGATCGGCCTTTATCGATGATGGCCTGCCAGTTGTGGAACGTGAGGATACCCCAAAAATGGGCTGTGTGTGGCATCTTCCATACAAAGACAGCATCGCCGATGAATATTTTTCAACGCGTTGGTTCGTGAGGTCGTATGCTGCCCTGACGGGTGAAACTCTGCCGGGTGTGAAGGAAATTGCTGATGTGGCCCGGAAAGATCCGAAAGTCGCTGAACTGTTTACCGAATATGGTGCAGGTATCGGTGCATTCCTCGGCCCATGGCTCAAGACTTTCGGCGCTGAGGTACTCGTTATCGGTGGAAATACAGTTGGCGCCTCTGATCTGTTTTTGCCGGCTTTCGAAAAAACTTTGGCAGATCTGGATTGCAAAACCAGAATCATGTGGTCCGAACTTAAAGAGGATGCCGCCCTGATTGGTAGCGCAAGACTACTTGAACCAGCCTACTGGACGCGCATTTATTCGCTGATCGAAAAAATGAATTAAACAAAATAAACCCAAGAACATGTCAACTCAAAAAGTAAAAATGGTGCAGATTCTCCCGGTGTTCATGTCGTTCATCGTGATGGGATTTGTGGATATAGTCGGCGTATCAGCCGGATATGTACAGAAGGATTTCAACCTGAGCGACTCCCTCGCCCAGCTGATTCCCTCGATGGCATTTGTATGGTTTTTCCTCCTCTCGGTGCCTGTCGGCATCATGCTCGATAAATACGGCAAGAAAAATATTCTCAATATCGGGATGGCTGCAACAGGTTTGGGTATGGCAGTTCCTATGCTCAGCCTGATCTCCTCATCGCTCTATACTTTTCCGCTGATGCTGGTTGCTTTCATTCTGCTGGGTATCGGAAATACCATTGTTCAGGTATCCGCAAACCCACTGCTTCATGATGTTACCCCGCTTGATAAATATTCGAGCTTTATGAGTCTGACCCAGTTTGTTAAGGCGATAGTTTCGATGCTCGGACCGATTATTGCTGCTTTTGCTGCTTCAAAATTGGGTAATTGGAAACTGGTTTTCACGGTTTATGCTATCACTTCTTTCCTGGCAGTACTCTGGTTGTATTCGGTTAAGGTTGATGAAACCAAGATTGATAAAAAACCTGCAACTTTCAGCTCCTGCTTTAAGCTTCTTGGCAATCCGCTTGTCCTCCTGATGGTTCTCGGAATTTTCCTGACCGTAGGATCCGATGTCGGCATGAATTCAAATATCGCCAACTACCTTCAAAAAAATTTCCACCTCAGTTTGGAAGAAGCATCCGTGGGAATTAGTTTTTATTTTGCTGCCCTCATGGTAAGCCGTTTCCTTGGTGCTGTTTTGCTGAACTTCTTCAAGCCAAAACCCTTCCTGATCCTGACCACTCTGCTAACCATCATGGCATTTGTCGGAATGATACTGGCTCCGACTCCTTTGATCGGCAAAATCTGCATTTTCCTTGCTGGGCTTGGTTCCGGTAACCTTTTCCCGTTGATTTTCTCCATTACTGTAAATAAAATGCCTGAAAGGGTAAATGAAATTTCCGGTCTGATGATTATGGCAGTCTCCGGTGGTGCAGTTATACCTCCGCTGATGGGCGTTGTCAGCCAGAATATGGGCGGATCAGCAAGTATTTTTGTTGTGATCGGTTGCATGGTGTACATTTTATTCGCGGGGCTTTATGCAAGAAAGGCCGCTTAAAGTTGGTTTTCGGCTCAAAATTTGTTATATTTGCTTACAGACATACCAAAATGAGATTTTATTTTTTCGCCATATTAACCATATTGTTAGGGACAACAGCAGTTGCCCAGGGCGGAACTTATAAAACAATCACAGCTGTTCAAGCCGATAGTCTCATAAAAAGCCACCAGGGTTTAAACGATTTTGTCATTATTGATGTGCGAGGTTCAGTTTCCTGGATTACCGAACGGATTGATAAATCGGTGAACTACGATTCCAGCGCTTCATGGTTTAACGATTCGATCGATAAGCTGGATAAAAACAAGGTCTACCTGGTTTATTGCAGTTCCGGCGGACGAAGCCCCGGAGCATGCGGTACGATGATTACAAAGAATATAAAAACAGTGTATAACCTCCAGGGCGGAATCACTGCCTGGAAAAGTTCCGGGTTTCCAACTGTCAAAGGAACGGGTATCGGAGTTTATCCGATCAGTTCCCTCATGGTTAAGATTTATCCCAACCCGGTGGTTGATTTATCCACTCTCGAAATTGACGGTTTCGTGGAAGGTGAAGTTAAGATTGAAATCCTGAATGCTCTGGGCAGCCTGGTAATTAGTAGAAAAATGGTACCCGGACGTGCTATAACTATTAACGGACGGGAGCTTAGCCCCGGCCTGTATTTTTATCGGTTGGTTCTTCCTCAGAACCAAGTTAAATCGGGACGATTCCAAGTGGCCAGATAGGCCTGAAGCATTCAACAGGCAGGTGCAGCCGGAGATTCTCCAGCTGCACTTTGTCTTTATATAGCGTCTCGTTTCCATTGATTATATTCGTGCCAAATTCAAACCGGCATGAAAATTCCCATCCGATTCTCCATTCTTACAATTGCCATAACCATACTGGCATGCACTTCCGGCTTTTCTCAAAAACCCGCATCCGGCAAGAAGTCTGATGCGCAGGTGATTCCCACTGCAAAAGCAATGGGAACGGCGGAGTCCTATGCAAATGGGAAAATCAATGGCTACTGGCAATTCAATCATTTTAACGATGACGAAACAGGAACTTATGGCCATAAAACGGTGGGTTCGGCTTATGACTCCGTTAGTAATAAAGTTTATATCCTGAGCGATGTGCGTAATGTGCTGGTGGGTAATCTGGTGGATTCATCGGACCTGAAAATGACCAACCAGAGGGTGACCCTCAACGGAAACCTCTTCCTCGGAATTACCACCCGAAACAACCAATTTCGCCTCTTAGGGGCCATTCAACCCGAATGGAATATGGGGGGCATCTATTTTTCGGATAATGGGGGTATCAATTGGAAAATGAGTGCCGGGGCCATTCTGGTAAATAAAGAGATCCGTTGGTCAACCATCCTGGAGGATAAGGATAGAACGATTCTGGTACTTACCCTGCAAACAGTGAGCAAGGCAAGCAGTAAGATCGATATTTATTCAATCCTGAAATCCTCCGACCAGGGGGAAAGCTTTACAGAACTTAAGAGCTGGCCCGAACCTGAACCGGTCAAACTATTTGCCTGTAAACCCTATAATACCAATACTTGCTATTTTATTCGAAAACTTACAAATTCCAACGCCTGGAATATCAGAGAATTGGATGTTA
>Ga0114951_10003136_pt1 | contig 17496 bp, 18 predicted proteins | sample AM7aDNAmetaG_FD_88677 | JGI IMG/M metagenome (GOLD analysis project Ga0114951, IMG submission 88677) | Freshwater microbial communities from Finland to study Microbial Dark Matter (Phase II) - AM7a DNA metaG | ecosystem: Environmental > Aquatic > Freshwater > Lake | place: Finland: Lake Alinen...
GCAGCTGCACGTTTGGCTGACAGACCCAACGGGCCGACGATGATCGGCTTCGGGGGCGCCCGTGGTGGCGGTAAGTCGTACTGGATGCTGGCGCAGATGGGCGCGGATGACTGCCAGCGTCATTCCGGCATGAAGTTCCTCCTGCTGCGCAAGGTTGGAAAGGCGGTGCGCGAGGGGTTCGAGGATCTGCTGCCCCAGGTGCTGCAAGGCCTGCGCTATCGCTACATCCCCAGCCGCATGTCGCTGGAATTCCCGCACAACGGCTCACAGATCATCCTGGGACACTTCCAGAACGAATCGGACATCGATGCCTATCTGGGACTGGAGTACGACGGCATTGGCGTCGAGGAAGCGACCACACTCACGTTGAGCAAATTGCGCATGATCCGCACGACGGCGCGCACGTCGAAGCCGGACTGGCGACCGCGGCTGTATTTCACGACCAACCCGGGCGGGATAGGCCACGCCTGGTTCAAACAGATGTTCATCGACCCCAGTCGGAAGGGCGCCGAGACCGATACCCGCTTCATCGCCTCGACTGTCGATGACAACCGCTTCGTGAACCGAGAGTACAAGGCCACGCTCGATTCACTCACCGGATGGCAGAATCGCGCCTGGCGCTGGGGCGACTGGGACATTGCCGCCGGTCAGTATTTCACCAACTTCAAGCGCGAGACGCATGTCGTCCCGGCATTCCCGATCCCGCGCCACTGGCGGGTGTGGGCAGCCATGGATTATGGATTCACGCACTACACGGTCGTGTATCTCATGGCTGAGGATGGCGACGGCAACCTGTACGTGATCGACGAGCACGCTGAACGCAAGTGGGTCGAGAAACAACACGCAGACGCGATCAAGGCCATGCTGCAGCGCCACGGCCTGAGCGTTGACGATCTGAGCGCGTTCGTCGCCGGGCTGGACGTATTTTCGAAAAAGAGCGATGGCGCCAGCATTGCCGAGAAGTACCAGGAACTGGGCATCAAACTGACGCCGGCGAACAACGACCGGATCAACGGCGCTGCGGAGATCCTCTCGCGCCTCGGTAATGTGGACGCCGGGATCTCGTCGCACCTGTTTATCATGGACCGCTGCGCCCGGCTGGCCGACTGCATCGCGGCCATGATGCACGACCCCAACCGCCCCGAAGACGTGCTCAAGGTTGACACGGATGATGAAGGGCAGGGTGGTGATGACTATTACGATGGATGCCGGTATGGCGTAATGGCGGCGACGCGGCCGCTTACAGGTGGGCTTGATCGAAGCCCGTTGCAAGGGTATCGAGGGTGATATGACATGGCTTCATTCTGGGAGAGACTTATGACAGGCATAAAGGCATTTCGCGAGGCGTACATGATCGCCGGAACGTTGGATGACGCGGCATATGGCGACTTCGACAGCCGGCGTGTCCGCTACGATATCCTGTGGTCGTTCTTCGAAAACACCGCGTACCGGAACGTGCATGCCTGGGCGATCCGCTACAAGACCGAGTACGGGCTGTACAAGTACACACGCAACATCTACAACCCAAGCTACCGGCTGGGCGAGTTCTATCGCACCCATCTGATGGGGGGAGCGCTCGATCCGGCTGCCGGCAGCGGGTTGACTGCGCCAACTGCGCTACCAATTGTGACGGAGAATGAACAACTGCGTCCTGCGCTGGCCGCGTTGTGGCGCGATTCGAACTGGGCGTTCAACAAGGACATCTATGGCTTATGGGGAGCGGTGATGGGTGATGTCGGATTGCGCGTCATAGATGATGTCGAGCGCAAGAAGGTCTACCTGAAGGTGGTGCATGCCGGCACGGTGAAGACCGTCACAACCGATGACTTTGGCAACATCAAAGGCTATGCCATCGAGGAGACGCGCAACGACCCGCGCCCCGGCAAGACAGGCAAGGTTGCATATGGCGAGATCGCTGAGCGCGACGGCGAGGACGTGGTTTACCGCACGCTCCTGGACGGGAAAGAGTGGGCCTGGGACGGTGAGTCCGCAGAGTGGCGCGTTCCATACGGCTTTGTGCCGCTGGTGATGGTGCAGCACAACAATGTCGGCCTGTCGTGGGGCTGGAGCGAGTTGTATCCCTGTCTTTCCAAGATCAGGGAAGTGGATGACATCGCAGCCAAGTTAAGCGATCAGATTCGCAAAATGGTCGATGTGCCATGGTTGTTCATCGGCATGGATAAGCCAAAGTCACAGCCGTTGACCAGGGGCGACGTCGCGCGTGTCAGCGACATGGAACCAGGACGCGAGGAGATCCCGGCGCTATACGTGTCCAACGCAAGCGCGTCCGCGCAACCCCTGATTGCGCCGCTGGACATCACGGCGACCGTTGCGCACCTCACCAAGATGCTTGAGGAACTGGAACGCGAGTACCCTGAGCTGCAGATGGACATCTGGGCATCGGCTGATCGCACCTCCGGGCGCGCCCTGCGGACCGCCAGACAGCGCACGACCACCAAAGTCAGCGCCAGGCGCGCCATGTATAACGACGGCCTGACCAGGGCGCAATCCATGGCCATGGCCATCGGTGGCTGGCGCAAGTACGCGGGATACGAGGGATTGGGCCTCGATAGCTTCGTGGCCGGCAAGCTGGCGCATACCATCGGAGCTCGCCCGGTCTTCGAGCCGGATCCACTGGACAAGATCGAAGAGGAAAAGGCGTTCTGGGATGCGGCGCTCGTGGCCAAGAACGCCGGCATGCCTCTGACTGTTTATCTGGCGCGCTGCGGCTGGCCTGATGGGGAGATAAGGGCGGTCACCGATTCGCCCGAATACCAGGCCAGGATGGCGCTGATGAACGCCGGTGTCAATGGACTGGGAGGCGGGGGCTAACCCATGACTGACGCGCATGAGCAGGCCGTTGCGCTGGGCAACCGCACGGCCGATGAACTGTACGCCCTGTTTGCAGCCATGGGCATGTCAGGCTTTCCTGATGGCTGGTTATTGCGCAGCTATCGCAATGCCAGACGCGCGCTCATGGGTATGCAGGGCATGGATAGCATTCGAGACGTCAATGACATCCTGGGAAATCTGCGCGATACCATCGAGGCGCAATCCGAGGGCTTGTTTGATGACGCCGCCGGCATCGGAGCCGGCCAGGCGGAAGAGGAACTGGCGCTGTATGGCATCTCCCCACAGCCTACGAGCGGCTTTTTAAGCGCACTCGTCGCCGCGGCCGTATCTGCCCTCATGGCTGCGCTCGATCAGCAGCTCGCCGGCGTGCGCGCCCTGGTGATCAGCGGCGTCGCCGATGAAGCCATGATTCTGGGTGATGACACTGTGGGCGGTCTGTTGACGCCGGGGCCGGTTCTGAGCATGGGCGCCAAGTGGCTCGCGACGACTGTCGACAATTCGTGGTCGCTGACTGTGTCAAAGTCGCTCGATGTCGCTGGCGCCAGGTCTGAGTTCGTGCGCCAGGCGGTCGCGGCGATCGACGAGCGCACCACCCAGTGCTGCCTCAAGGTGCATGGTCAGGTCGCGGGCATGGATCAGGACTTCAACCTGGAAGGCGATCCATGGCCCAGCGCAAGGAAATACGGTTACACAGCGCGCAAACCCCCATTCCACTGGTGGTGCAGAACCAGCTCCGTATTGGTGCGCGCCAGCGCCGCGGATGATCAGTTGACCCAGAACATGGTCCTGGCTGCGCAGGTTGAGACCAATGCGCGCGATAAGAGGGCAACGGACAAGGTGCAGTGGACCAGCGCAACGAGTTTCCGAAAGTCGCAGATTGGAGATGTGATCAGGGGACTCAAAAACACGCCGGGTGCGTTGTAGAGCATTTGTGCTATTATCTCAATACAACTGAGTAACTGCCAGTGCGTTTCAATCGCGCGGCTATCCGAAATGGGTAGCCGCGCTTTTTTGTTTTCCGCAAGGAACCAGGAGCACGCGAGATGCGACGAAAGAACAAACTGTGGGGGCCCGAGATGGGCGAAAGGCTCGAGATGAGCCGTTTCATTGTCAACCGGCTGCCCGGCGTGTGTTTCGATAAGGCCGAGGGCGAGCCTGCTGGCGATGGGGGAGCGGCGGATGCCGGGGGATCCGGCAAGAACGCGCCAGGCGCGAAGAAGCTGACAGCCGAAGAATTGCAGACCGAACTGGAGAAGGTGCAGAAAGCATTGAAAGATGCCAACCACGAATCTGCAGATCGGCGCAAGAAGCTGGAGGCGTTCGAGGGCGAGGAAACCAAGCGCAAACAGGAAGAGGAACAGCGCAAGCTGGCCGAGATGTCCGACTTGCAGAAGGCGCAGAAAGCCATTGAGGACTTGAAGGTAGAGCGTGACCAGATCAAACAGCAACGGCTGCAGGATCAAATCGAGTCTGAAATCAAGGACATGGCGCGCAGCCTGAAATTCCGCGATCCGCTGGATGCCTTGCGCATGATTGACCGCTCGAAGATCGTGACCGGCGACGACGGCAAGATCACCGGCGCAAAGGAACTCCTCGAAGACCTGGCGAAAGCCAAGCCGTATCTGTTGGACAGTGGCGACCCATCCATCACGCCGAAGGGAACGCCGAAACCGAAGAGCAAGCAGCCTGGCCAGCCAAGCGAACAGCCGCCGGCCAAGCCATTAGTTTCGTTTTAGAGGTGAATTATGGCTGACCTAACATTGACCGCCGTTCAAGTAGCCGCGGTATACCCGGACGAAGCAGAGATTTACGACATGATCGCTGCCGTGGCTATCACAGCCGGGCAAGCGGTTTATCAGAACTCAGCGGGAAAGGCCGCTCTGGCAGATGCCAATGCCGGGTCTGGCGCTGATCAGTTCAGGGGTATCGCCCTCCGTGGAGCCGGCGCCGGGCAGGCCGTAAGCGTCCTGGTGCGAGGCCATGTCTATGGCTACACGCTCTCCGGGGCTTACGACTCATCGGTGTATCTGAGCGACACCGCTGGCGCGCTGGCAACCACGCCGTCGACCACAAGCCCCGTGCGGGTGGGTCGTGTGGTGAGCATGAGCGATTCCAACCTCACCAAGGTGCTGTACGTCGACGCCAGAATCGTGACCGTCGTGCCATCAGGGCCGCGCGTCTTTGTATCTGCTGAGCAGACCGGCACTGGCAGTGCACAGAACGTTGCGCATGGATTCGGGGTGATCCCCTTCGCGGTGGTCGCTACCCCGACTGACCTGACGCCGGCAACTGTTGGCTCGTACTCTGCCGTAATGGGGTCGCATGACGCCACGAACGTCGTAGTGACTGTCACTACCGGCAAGAAATACGTCATCGTTGCCTTTGGCGGTTAAGCGCCTATCGATATAGGTGCGTTCCAGAGGTGGAGGTAAATAATCATGAGTGGAATATTCGGCGCGCTGGGGATCAACGATTCTGATCGCGTCTTCCTGTCGACATTCGGCCAGGCCGTTATATATGACGCGCTGAGGTCGACCTTGGATCGATTCAACACTGAACTCAACCAGGCCATGGGCGTGTTCGTCGAAAGCACGACCAGCAACTACAAGTTGCGCTACAAGCTCCCTGGCGGCGGTCGACTGCAGCGCACCGGCGGGCAGGCCCCGACCGGCGCGGTAAAGACGTACGGCGACTGGGATGTGGCGCTGCCCCTCGAAGGTTTCGGGGCGGCGCTTGCCGGCAATCGTGTCGACATGGCCTACATGACGGCGCAGGACCTCGATAAGCATCTGAACACGCTGTTCATGCAGGACACCAACACGGTGCGTTATGAGATACTGCGCGCGTTGCTCAACAACACCGCCCGCACGTTCAGCGACTGGTTGTGGGGCTCGCTCACGATTCAGCCGCTGGCCAACAACGATTCCGTGGTCTATCCGCCTGTCTTGGGCGTCGAGACCGAGGCGACTGACAATCACTATGTCACGAGCGGATATGCGTCGGCGTCGATCACCGACACGAACAATCCGTACCCGGTGATCCGCAACATGCTCGAAGAGCATTTTGGCGCGCCGACCGGCGGCTCCAACGTGGTTGTGTTCATCAACAACGCAGAAACGTCCAAGACGCTGGGTTTGCTCGAGTTCGACGCGGTCAACGATCGCTGGATCATCCCTGGGGTGAACCGCGACCAGGCCACTGGGGTCCCGAATGTGCCTGGGCGCGTCCTTGGGCGCACACGCAGCGGTGTGTGGGTTTCAGAATGGCGTTGGGTGCCATCCGGCTACATGCTGGGCGTGCATCTGGATGCGCCGGCGCCGCTGATGAAACGCGTAGATCTGCCTGAGACGAATCTGCCTGGCGACCTGGCGCTTGTGGTGCAAGATGACGACTACCCGATCACAAGCAGCTTCTACGAACATCGCTTCGGCGTTGGCGTTGGCAACCGGCTGAATGGCGTCGCGATGCAGATCACTGCCAGCGGCTCCTACACGATCCCCACAGGCTTCTAGACCTGAGTAAGTGCCGGGCGCGCCTGAATGACGGGCGCGCCCAGTCAAACGAGGTGACATTCATGAATACAGAAGCAGCGCTGATCCGGCAGATGCAGTCACAGGAACGTTCTGAGCAGCAGATCGCCGGGTTGGTCGAGGCCAACCAGAAGCTGCAAGCGCAGGTAGGGACGCTGATGGAGCGCATCGACGCGCTTGTGGTCGCGGTTGAAGCGATCGAAGCGCTCAAAGCAGAGCCTGCGGCCAGCAAGAAGGCGCGATGACAGTTAACCGCGCGGCCATCGAGTACGTGCTGGTTCGGCGCACCGGCCGGCTGATGGCAGCATGCAGCCTCGACGGGACGACGGTGGCCGGCACGAACGTGGACATGAACGATCCCATCGGATACGCATTGCGGATGGTCGGTCTTGACGTAGCTGACATCACAGCGGTGAGCAACACGGATATAGGCCAGATGGGATCAGATGTGCTTGACCAGTTCCTGGACATTGCTGAACTGCGACTGCTGCAAAACTGTCTGCAGAACTACGATGCCGTGAACATCACCGTCGGCCCGCGCACTGAGGCGCTATCGGATATCCGCAGCGGCCTGGAGAAATCCATCGAGCGCAAACATCAGTACAACGTCGAGAAGTATGGCGCGGGCGCCACACTCGCGGGCGGCGCGATCTCACTGGACTTCCAGCAGCGCAGCGACTACCCCTCCATCATGGTGCTGCCGAACTGATCATGAGCGCATCTTTTACCCGTGAGGCCGTGATCGCCGCAAGCACGAAGCGCGGTAGTTTGACCGGCGGGAAACGCGACGTGCCGGTGATCTACCTGGTCAGCATCCAGTGCACACCGCTGTATCCCGTCAGCGCACAGACGGCGCTGCGGGCAGGCCTGGACACGCCATTGGACGTTCTGCAGACCTTCACCGAGTCAAGCGACATCGTCGAAGGAGATATTCTCGTCGTGGGTGCGAAGGAATACCCGATCAAGGCTGTGCTGAACTATCCGATGCGCACCGGCGCGTACAAGCAATTGATCCTGGAGGACCTGAAGCGATGACATTCAACGTCAACTTGACGATCACGAACATCCAGGAAGCACAGGATGCGAACTTGCGCGCCATTGCAGCGCTGCAGCCTGATGGTGAATTTGGCGAGGCCATTCGCGATGCAGTCACGATGTTGCACCGTTATGCGACGTCCATCACGCACCTGGGCAGGTACCGGCAGTCCAAGTCAGGACGCTGGCACTACGATCTGCAAGGCACTGGCGGTGGAGCACTGCGCGCCAGCCAGAGCATGGAGGTGCGGGGGCTATATGGACGTGTCTTCATAGACCCGTCCAGCGTGAATCCCATGACAGGCCAGAAGCCCAGCGTGTACGGCGTCTATGAAAACGCCCGCGGCGGGACGCATGCCTTCTACGATCGCACGATCAGCGAGTACGGAGATCAGGTGATGAACGATGTTGGTCGGCGAGTCGCATTCGCGGTGGTGAAATGAGCGCGGATGGCGTTAATCGGTCGGTAGGGCGCAAGGCGCTGGCGTCTTTGCTGTCCGCCGCACTGACGGGGGCCGGTAAACCCGCTCAGGCCGTGTATGCCTACAAGGTTGGCGACTTCAAGGGTCAGTCGCCTGTTGTAATAGTGACCAGTGCGGGGAGTCAGCGCGAGAAGATCATGCTCAGCACAACCACGCGGCGTGTATCGGTCTTCCTGGATGTCTTTACTTTCGTCCTGTACGCCGATCCGGCCACAGGCTGGACGGAATCCGATGCAGAAGACCGTCTGGATCTGCTTGAGAAGAGCATATCGGACGTCCTGGTGGACAACGTCAACACCGCCAACTGGAACAACCTGACCGTTGACTCTAAATCGCAAATCGACAGCGTAGTGATCGGCGGCGCCGATTACGCGCGTGAACTCATCCAGGTCAAGCTGGATATCGTACGAGGTTAAACACTGCTATGGGTGTGATAAGCATGGATGTTCAGGATGAACCCGTTGTCCGTTTCGCGGCCCCATCAGGGCACTTCGTCATGGGTGTGCCACCCCGCGATCTACTCGCTGTCGAATGGGACGCACTGACCGACGATCAGCGCCGAGCCTGCCTGGACAGCGGCACCTACGAGTTATTTGAAACCCTGCCGGATCCCGGCGACCAGAATGGAGATTAAGCAATGCCTGGTTTAATAGATCTAGTCCGTGTCAATGCGGCCAAGGAAGTTACCTGGGGAACCAAGGTGACGCCGGCCACAGTGACCTTTATGGGCGTGAAGGACTTCAAAGTCATGCCCATCGTCGAATCAGAAGTCATCAAGGACGTGCGTGGTTCGCTGGTGCCGGGCGTCCTGGCCGTCGTCAAGAAGATAGGCATGACGGCATCCCTCACGCGCTTCGCCACGTATGAGGATGCGCCCTATACGCTGGATGCGCTGTGCGGGTTAGCCACTGCTACTCCGGGGGCGACTCTGGCAATCAGCAGCGCGACGAATGCAACGCCAATTGTCATCACCTGCGCCACGCATGGTCTGGCCGACGGCGACCCGGTAGTCATATCAGGCGTGTTGGGTAATACCGCGGCCAATGCGTCGTGTTACGCGAAAGTGACCGGCTATAGCGCGACCACATTCGGCATGTACAGCGACAAAGCGTTAACGACGGCGATTACGGGCAATGGCGCATACACCAGCGGCGGCACAGTCACTAAACAGCCCTACACCTATGCGTATACCGCGCCCATCACAGGCCAGATCGTCCCGCGCATCCAGACGTTGTATCAGTACAGCAACGACGTAAACTCGTTGCAGGCATACTACGCGGCGATTGGATGCGTGTTGAGCAAGTTCGCGCTGAAAGCCGACTCGCTCACGCCGGTCGAGTTCGCCGAAGATTACATCGGCAAGCAGGTCTCTGCCGCAATCGTGGGCGATGTGGGGTCGCCAATAGATCGCACGGTCACGCCGATCATGGGCAACGATCACGCGTTGTGGATTGATGCCTGGGGCGGGACGATCGGCACGACTGCCATCACCCCGGACGCGTACAGCCTGAGTATCCAGATCGACCCGCCGCGCGAAGTGGTGTACTACCTCGGCAGCGCACTCCCCGGCACATGGAAAGACGGCCGCTGGAAAGGCAGCATGAAGCTGACGCTGGAGTTCGGGACGGCGACCAAGGCCTATTACGATGCGATCCTGGCGGCTACGAGCAACTTCCAGAAGCAGATTCGCAACAAGTTCACAAACGGCACTTCGTCGCTGCAGTTCGACTTTGCCGGCACGAACGTCAAGGCGCCGCAGTTGTTCACCAACAAAAACGGCGTTTTGACCATCGAGCTTGAACTGGAAGGCACGTACAACAGCACGCTGGCGAACTGGTTCAAGGCTGTCGCCGTGAATTCCGTTGCAGCCATGGCGTAGAGGAGGTCTCTTGACATCGAACTTGACCATTTTTAATCTGAAGGCAAGCCTCACGCCGCAGACGTCTTTTTGGCTGCGCCAGGTGCGCATGGCGGCGGCGCTACGCGACAACCTGCCCGGCTTACGTCAACGGATCGAGACGCTGTCAAAAGCTCTCACTAGCATTGCTGCCGGCAAGGAGGCGCTGACTGTCGCGCAGATCGACGGCATGGCTGACGTCATTCTGGAGTTTGTGCTCCTGCCGCAAGACCGCACACAGGCACGCGAGTTGATCTTGGATCTCAGTTGTGAAGAACTGGCCAGGATGATAGAAGCTATCACTGCAAGTCTGACCTGAGGGGATCTCTTGTGGCTGGCACTCAACTACAGATCGAGGTTACGGGCAATGGCGACGATGCGCTGGCCATGTTTCAGCGCATCGCCACTGCCGTCGAGTCCCTCGATGCAAAAATAAAGGATAGCGTAAAGCCGCCCGCCGATCCGGCCACTCCGCTGGATTCACTAGAAAATAAGCTAAACGCGCTCGCAAAACTCCCCGGCCCGCTTGGCGACCTATTCGCGAAACTCGCCGAGGCTGTCACCGGTGTGGGAACTGCCGGAACGGCTGCCGGTGTTGCGCTTGATATTGCGTTCTCCCCGATCACGATCACCATCGGTCTGATCGCCGTCGCGGTTGCCGGGCTGGTCATTGGTATCGGTCTGCTGATAGACATGGCCGCTAAATCAGTCGACGCCTTCGCCGCGTGGGGCGAGTCTGTTAACAAGATCCAGGACCTGACCGGCATGACGGCCGAATATGCCTCTACACTGGCGTTTGTCGGCGAGGTGGCCGGGGTCGTGCCGGCACAGATCGAGCAGATGGCGGCTGCCCAGGCGCGCATGTTCTATGCGGCTAATGAAGCACTCGCAAAACTAACGGAAGCGACCGACACGGCGCGCCAAAAGGCATCCGACAAAGACATACAGTTGGCCGCAGACCATGCCGGAAAGATCGATGCGATCAACATCGATGCGGATGACAAGCGCAAGAACCTCGATGCTCAGTGGAACCAACGCCAGGCCGACGACGCTCGCACCGCGGGGCAACGCGACCTCGACTATAACCAGAAACTGGTTGACGACGCAGCCGCAGCGAAGGACAGACTGGATGCGCTCGCAGTAAGTCACGCCCAGAAAATCCGTGACCTTGATGCGCAGGTTTCCGATGCGAAGGAAACGTTTGCACAGGCAGAAAAGGATCGCCAGGATAGTCTGGACAAGAAGCTGACCGACGACGCGGCGTCGACAGCGGATAAGCTCAACCAGCTCGCCGAAAGTCACGCTCAAAAGGTTGTCGACCTCAACCAAAGCATCGCGGACAACGAGGCTCAACTCACCGAGCAACTCAACCAACTCGCTGAAAGTCATGCCCAAAAGGTTGCCGATCTCAACCAAGGCATCGCGGACAATGAGACGCAACTCACTGAGCAACTCAACCAGCTCGCTGAGAGTCACGCGGACAAGGTTAAAACGCTTGACCAATCAATCGCCGACCTGCAGGAGTCGTATGCGCAGCGCCAGGCTGACCGTCAGCAGGCGCTACGAGATCAGCTTGCGACAATAGACGAGAACCGGGCAGCCGGGCGTGAGTCCCTTGAGCAGCGCCTCGGCGGCGCGCGCGACAAGTACGAGAGGGCCGGCGTTCAGGCGCAGCTAGATGCCTTCGACCAGCAAACGGAAGCCGAGAAAGCCAAGGCGGAGGCGAAGGCGGCGCAGCAAGAGGCGAAGGATAAAGCAGCAGAGGACAAGAAGCTCGCTCAAATCCAGGATCGTATCGACAAAGAGAATGCACTGTACCTTGCGCAACAGGCCAAGTTGCAAGAAGCCGAAGCGAAACGTGAGGCCGCACTACAGGACCGGATCGCCAGGGAAGATGCATTGTATGCCGCACAGCAGGCCAAGCTGCAGGAAGCCGAAGCGAAACGTGAGGCTGCGCTACAAGACCAGGTCGCCAAAGCTAACGCTGCATACGCCACGCAGACCGCAAACATTCAGACCGCATACGCCCTACGGGTTGAGGCTGCCGGCGAGGCGTACGCGAAAGAGGAGCAACGCGCGCAACGGGCCGAGGACAAAAAACTAGCCGCGCTTCAAGATGGCATAGATAGGGCCAATGCCGCCTATGCTGTACAGACCGCCAGAATCAACTCAGATTATGACAAGCGCGCCAAGGCTGCCAGCGACGCGTATGAAATTGAGGAGCAACGCGCGGAACGGGACGAGAACAAAAAACTAGCCGCGCTTCAAGATCGCGTCGACAAAGAAGATGCCGCTTACTCAATCCAGACTGCCAAACTCCAGGCTGAGCAGGACAAGCGGCTGAAGACAACCGAGGCGAGCTATCAGCGCCAGGTTGATAACGCGCAGTACGCATTCGACAAGCAGGTCGCTGCTCATCAGAAAGCCGAGGCTGCCCTGCAGGATCAGACTCAGGCGCGCATCGATGCCGAGACTGTTGCTTATAACAAGCAGGTCGTCGCGGTGCAGACGTCGCTTGACGACTTCCTGAAGAAAGCGGCCGACTCTGCGCCGCCGGTCGTAAAGGCTATACAAGATTTAGGCCTGTCCTGGGACGCCATCAATAAGATGACGCCCGATGAACGCATGAATGCGATCCTGACCGCCCTTGGCAAGATGCCGGATTCGGCAGACAAGGCAGCCGAAGAGATGAAGATATTCGGGCGCGCGGGGTCGGAAGTAAACGACCTGGCGCGTGTGTACACGACAGAGACCTTGCCGGCATGGATGGAAAAGACAAAAGAGAATAACAAGTTGATGTCTCAGGATAGTGTTGATGCTGCCGTCAAATATCATGAACAGCAGAATCTCATGCAGCAGAACTGGCAGAGCATCACGATGGACATCGGCAAAAACTTGATTCCAGCACTGACAACGCTCAACACGGAACTGGAGAAATTCTGGAAAACCCATGGGCCGCAGGTCGTTGCGATTCTCACTACTCTTGTCACCACCGTCCTCCCGCCGCTTATTGATCTGATGGGACAGTTGCTTGACCTGATAGACCGGCTATCTGGCACCCAGGGTCAAGGCGCTCAGATATCCGCTCTGGGTGACGTGTTTAACAATCCTGTCATGAATGCGATGGTGCCTGGACTAAGCGATATGGGCTTACTGTTCCAGATACTGGGCGGCGCCCTCAGCTCAGCCGGCCGCGCGACCGGCGGACCGGTGACCGCTGGACAGGTCTACAACGTCGAGGAAACCGAACCTGAGTTCTTTGTGCCTAGCCAGGATGGAGCGGTGGTGCCATTGTCCAAGGCTGCATCGGCCGGCATTACGCGTGCGACCGGGCAACCGGCTGGTCAGGCGCCTGACGTCACCAATTTTTACGTGACAATCAATCACCCGCATCAAGACGATGCGAGCATCATGGACGACATTGTTCGCCTGCAGCGACTGGTGAGGTACTAATGGCGCTTACCGACGTCGAGATTGATGTAATTGTCAACGGCATGCTGGTAAACATCACCGATGCGCTCAACTATGGCGTCCTGGAGATAGACGGCTTCGGGATGTCGCCGACACGCCGCTTGACGCAGCAGGGGCCGATGCAGCATGGCGAGACGGATGTTGGCTTTCGACTGCAGAAACGGCTGATTACGATGCTGATACGCGGGCTTGGCACTGACGAGGCAAGCTACTGGCAGGCGCGCGCCAATCTGCTCGCGCTGTTCGCGCCGTCAACATCCAACACGCCAGTTCAGTTGCGCCTATCATACCCGCCTGGCCAAGTCCGCCAGATCGATTGTTTCTTCAATACGCACCTGCCGCTGCCGACGAAGACGCGCTGGGGTTTTCAGCAAGAAGACACCATTGAGCTGGTAGCGCCGGATCCAACCTGGTATGACCCGAACCAGGTAAGCGTGCCATTCGGGCAGGCCATCGGCGGCACAGGGATGGCAGTGCCATTAGTGATTCCGTTCACGCTGGCCGGCTCGACCATGAACCAGAGCATATTGGTCAACAACGCGGGTAGCTTTATCACTTACCCGATCATCACGATCGTTGGCCCAATCAGCAACTGTGTCATCACTAACCAGACGACCGGCGAGAAGCTGGACTTTACGCCCAACACCATCGCTGGCGGCGTAACCTACACAGTCGATTGCCGCTATGGTTATAAGACGATCACCGACCAGGCGGGCGCTAACAAGATTGCAACCCTCACGCAGGCAAGCGATCTGGCTACGTTCCATTTGGAGCCGGGCGGCAACTCATTCCTCGTCAACGGATCGGGCATTGCAAGCCCGGCGCAGGTATTGTTGCGCTTTTACGCGCGGTACATCGGAGTCTAAGGAGAAGAGAAATTGGCGGAGCAATCGCGATTTACAACAACAGGGGCTACCGGGCCTGATTCACCGGCGAGCGGTTACACCGCAGGGCAGCTGCAGGAAGTCTATCGCACTACCCTTCAAACCAACCAGGCGACCGAGGGCGTGCTGCGTGGGGCGGCGCCGGGGAGCAACCCGACTGAACTAAAAGCTACGGGTGTAGCCACCCCGCTCAGCGTTGCGGCGGGTATCGCACTGGTCTATGGGTTATGGTACAAGAACGACTCCGCCTTGAGCTTGACAGTCCCGACTCCATCCGTGAGCACGCGCCTGGATTACGTCATTCTGCGCGCAAACATGACGACGTCGACCTATAACGGCACACCGCCACTATCGGTTCGCGTTGCCCTGCTCCAGGGCGTTGAGGGTGGGGGACTGCCCGCGTTGACACAGAACGCGAGCTACTGGGAGATACCCATCGCGTCCATATCAACTACCACGGGTGGGGCTATCACCGTAACCGACGCGCGCACATACTGCTTATCGCCCGCATCGGTGGCAGTGAGTCAGGGCGCGACCGGCCCACAAGGCGCGACTGGGCCGACGGGCAATACTGGCAGCACAGGCGGAACGGGTGGGCAGGGGGCTACAGGGGCAGCTGGAGCAACGGGCGCCGTAGGGGCTACAGGGGCAACGGGCGCGACGGGGCCTGGTATTTCAAATCGGCAGGGTGGAAACGCCACGGATTGGTCTACCCCGGGCACGACCAATTATGCGGCGCCGGCGTTCAAGATACAGACGGGGACTGTGGTGTCTGGTGCGCTTAACAGCGCGATCGCGCCATGGATGGGGATAGGCATCACGGTGACTTTCCCGGTTGCTTTTAGCGCAGCACCAGTCATATTAGCGTGCGTAATAAACGACACCGGTTATCCCCCATCATTTGTTGAGGTGACAAACTCCCAGGCAGCAAGTTTTCAGATGACTGTTCGGCAATATACAACAAACACTGGCGGCACCGTAACAGTGAGCTGGATCGCTATCGGCCCGCCATAACCCATGAGCAGCGAATACAGGATCGACATACGCGACACGACCGGCGTCTTAGTGGCCACGTGCACTAACTACAACGACCTCACGTACACCAAGAAGGTAAATGAGGTCAGCATCGCTCAGTTCACCATTGATGGCAATGACAAGATCGTCTCGCTGCTCGGCCTCGACTATCAGGTCGAGTTCTGGCGTCGCAACCTGGACATGGGCGTCCCGTGGGCGTGCGACTTCTACGGCCTATACCGTGGCAGCGAGCAAAAGAACGTCAAAGGGCTGGAACTGTTTACGGCCACATGCCTGAGCCAAAGCGCGTTGCTGGCGCGTCGCATCGTGGGATACTACGCCGGCTACAACCTGCGCAGCAAGTTCACCGCCGTCGCGCCGGAAACCATCGCAAAGAACCTGGTTAGTTACAACATCGGCGCAAGCGCCACTACGGGCAATGGCCGCTATCGCACCGGCACAATGAGCGCCTTCACCGTCAACATCGATACCGACCTTGGGCGCGGATCTGCTCAAAGCTGGGAATGCGCAAACCAGAACCTGATGAAGACGTTGCAGGACCTGGCCAAGGCAAGCGCAAATGACTTCGACCTGGTGCGGACGGGCGCCACGACATGGACCTTCTACTGGTATCCAGGTCAACTGGGCACTGACAGACATGCGACAGTCAACTTTGGACTGAAGTGGGGCAACATGCAGGATCCCGTTTACGCCCTGGACCGCACCGCCGAAAAGACGGTTGCAATCGTCGGCGGGCAGGGAGCGGGAGCTGTGCGCCCCATCCAGATCAGGACAGGAGGGGATTATGCTGCGGCCAATGACATCGAAGAGTTTGTAAACGCAACCAACTACACAACCCTGGCCGGCCTCAACGCCGAGGGCGATCGCGCGATGTACCTGGATCGCGCGCGCTCGACATTCAATTTCAAGGCGCTCCAGCTCAAGCCTTGCTACTACGGCGCTCACTACTTCCTGGGCGACATCGTGAGCGCCAGTTACAAGGGTTTCTCTTCTGCGTCAGAGAAGATCATCGGCGTCACAGTCAGCTTTAACGCGCAGGATTTCGTGGAGCATGTAGTGCTGGACATGATGAACGTATGAATCAATTTCGCTTCCATTTACTTGGTTTAGCGCACATCCCAACGAGACGCGAGTTCCAATCATGCGCCTACACCCAGAAGGTGGTGAAGCTGGCCATGATGCTTAAGTCGCTAGGCCACTACGTGACCTGTTACGGCGGTGAAGGCTCTGATGTTGACTGCGATGAGTTTGTGCAAGTCCTGTCGAACGCAGAGCGCATAGCCTGCTATGGCGAGTACGATTGGAAGGCTGAGTTCTTCAAACACGACCCGGCTGACGCCGCGCACCAGGCGTTTAATCGCAATGCCATCGCAGCCATTCTCGAACGGGCTCAACAGCGTGACTTCCTCCTCTGTCCAATGGGCAATTACGATAAGCCTATTGCCGATGCAGTCGGCCTGATGACGGTCGAAAGCGGAATCGGATACGAAGGGATATTCGCCAAGTTCAAGGTGTTTGAGTCTCACTACTGGCAAGCGCACGTGTACGGTCTGACGGGACAGCGCAATGGAAACTTCTACGATGACGTGATCTGGAATTACTTTGATCCCGATGACTTTCCGCAGGGAATGCATAAGGGCGATTATTTCCTGTTCATGGGGAGACTTATCAGTCGCAAGGGGCTTGATATCGCCGTCCAGGTAACTAGACACCTGGGCGTCAAGCTTATCGTTGCCGGGCAGGGGAGCCTCGTAAATCCGGCCGAGAATCTGAAATGCGACGAGCCGCATGTCACACACATAGGGACGGTTGATGCGACACAGCGCGCCGAGTTAATGGGTAACGCTATCGCAACCTTTGCGCCAACGCTATATCTGGAGCCATTTGGTGGTGTTGCAGCCGAAAGTCAACTAGCCGGCACCCCGACGATAGCAACCGACTGGGGAAGTTTCCCGGAGATCGTTGAACAGGACATTACGGGTTGGCGCTGCCATACATTTCAGGAATTCATCAATGCGTCCAAGCGCGCCGTTGCGCATCATGGTAGCAGTGAATGGCATAACCGAATACGAGCACTAGCCGTTCAGAGGTTCTCGATGGACACAGCAAAACTGAAATATCAAGCCTACTTCGACCGCTTGTCAGACCTGTGGCGGAACGGATGGTATGAATTAAATGAGTAGTCCAGACACTCTTACCCAACGCGTGCAAGTGCTTGAGGAAACATACCGGCGCACTAATACGTTCGATAGCAGTGCCATGGGCGCAACCGGACCGGCTGGCGGCGCGACGGGACCGACTGGGCCTAC
>Ga0114951_10003138_pt1 | contig 17495 bp, 9 predicted proteins | sample AM7aDNAmetaG_FD_88677 | JGI IMG/M metagenome (GOLD analysis project Ga0114951, IMG submission 88677) | Freshwater microbial communities from Finland to study Microbial Dark Matter (Phase II) - AM7a DNA metaG | ecosystem: Environmental > Aquatic > Freshwater > Lake | place: Finland: Lake Alinen...
CAATCAAGGAAAAGAAAATGGAGAGGAAGAGGAGGAGGAGGAGGAGGAGGAAGAGAAGGAAGAGGAGGAAGAAGAGGAGGAAGAGGAGGAACAGGAGGAAGAGGAGGAAGAAGAGGAGGAAGAAGAAGACGATTACAACCATATTAATGAAAATAACACACCATCTCCTCAACTTACCCCAGTAAAAAGGCCCGAACGAAGGGGTATACAAATTAAAGAGACGCCACTTGTACAGGAATTTGACTCAGATGTTGATGAAGATAGTGAGGCAGAATCTGAAGTGTCGACACCCAATGAAGCAGAAAGCCCTCTTCCTCCTCTTCTTGACTTCAAAAAGCCTGAAGAGACTGAATGGGAGGACCAAGACGACTGGGAAAATCTGGCAGGCCTCTATCCTGATCTCGATGACCCACGCTTTATTGAGAAACTCATGAAAAAGCGCGAATTTGCCGAGGCTAAGCAACCAGATATTCAATCCCAGATTGATGCAGATGTAAATCCGTGCGATACGGAAAAGGACTTTGAACTCACACCTGTTCAGCGATTCGTCTCCACATTTCTCTCTCCATCTACACCGTACCAAGGAGTCCTTCTCTATCACGGTGTAGGTGTAGGTAAAACCTGTGCAGCCATCACAATCGCCGAAGGATATCTCGACCGCTATCCTCAAGATGAAGTCTATATTCTCGCCCCTCCAAACATTCAGCCCAACTTTGAAAAGACTATTTTTGATGCACAGAGAATGAGAATTGGAAAGGGTGAAGAGCAGAATACAATCAATTCCTGTACAGGTGATAAATATCTGAGCCTCACTGGTTCGCTTCTTGAACGCGATCCAAAGGTCATACAGAATCGTGTAAAGGACCTTGTAAAATCAAGATACAAGATTTACGGCTACATTGAGTTTGCTGGAGTTATTAAGAGAATCCTTGAGCGTTTTCGTCCTGACCAGGAGGAACTTGCAAATGAAGAGATTCGTAAAACCTTTAGCGGCAAAATGCTCATTATTGACGAGGCTCACAATCTACGCGACATGGTTGAAACTGAATCTGAGAATCTCGATGCGCCCGGAGGCGAAGGCGAAGTCAAGGATGCAAAAGCTGGAAAAATTCTGACAGGACCTCTAAAGCGTGTTCTAAGTGTTGCAGATGGACTTGTTCTTGTTCTCTTAACAGGTACACCTATGTTCAATAATCACAAGGAGATTATCTCTCTGCTAAATCTCTTACTAATCAATGATAAGGTTCCACAGTCTGACCATCTAACTGAAGCAATTTTTGACTCTAAATCTGGAATTTTAACGGTACCTGGCGCAGAAAAACTCGGCAAAGTGGCCCAGCGCTATGTGAGTTTCATGCGAGGTGAAAATCCTCTAAGTTTCCCTACGCGTCTGATGCCTATGGCCTATAAAGGTGGAGTTTTACCTACACTTGAAGGGTGGCCTATCGAGGCACCTAATGGAGAGTATTATGTAGCAAAGGACCGTGAAGGTCGTGATACAGAAGACCCTGATATTATTGAAGAGTTTGCGAAGAATAGTTTGCCCATTATTCCATGCGAGTTTGAAGGAGAGACCGCTGCCGATTACTTAGAACTTACAGAGAAACTCGGTAAAGACCTCGGTATTGCAACGCAAAATAAATTGATTCAAGCGGGCAATTTTATCTATCCTAAACTCTATGACGAGACTGTCCTTGCAGAGCGCATTGAGAAGGGTGGATTTGACCTTACTTTTGATAAGAGTGGTGAGGCACAGAAGGCACCTGGCCGCAGCCGAGCAAAGGATGGAATAATTCGCACACCAAATGTTCAGTATGAAAACCAAATAGACGATCAAGACTGGTTACTTGAAGAGAATCTCGGTGAATTTAGTCCCAAGACAAAGTTCTTTCTTCAACAGGTGAGGCACGCAAAGGGCTGTGCATTTATCTACAGTCGATTTGTACCTGTAGGTGCGCTAAGTATTGCGCTTGCTCTTGAGGCTAATGGATATACACTCTATGGCGCATTGCCTGGTCGTGGACTTCTGAAGGGGGGGGCCATTGGAAAACTCGGTCGTCAGTGCGCGATGTGTCCTGGGCGGGAAAAGGGGCACACGGGCCACCCGTTTGTCTCTGCCAAATATGTACTTCTCACAGGTGTTGCTGAACTCTCTCCAAGTAATGAGACTTCAATTCAGGCACAGAGACAGTCTGACAACAAGGACGGAAGTAAAATCAAGATTGTCATCGGTTCTCAAGTGGCGGGCGAAGGTATTGATTTGAAGTTTATCCGCGAGATTTATATCTTTGATAGTTGGTTTCACTTAAATAAGACAGAGCAGGTTGTGGGTCGTGGTATTCGTACCTGTAGTCACGCGCTGCTTCCTAAGGAGGAGCGCAATTGTACAGTCTATCTACTGGCAAATGCATTTAGTGGAGATGCTGCAGATCGTGAAACGGTTGATCTGTATACTTACCGAACGGCCGTTCAAAAGGCGATTCAGGTTGGTCGCGTATCGCGTGTTCTGAAGGAATACGGTGTGGACTGTAATCTGAATCGCGAAGCCATCAGTATAACAAAACTCACCGCAGTGCCCATGGTCGATAGTCAAGGCAATCGGCGGTCAACGCGCACGGTTGTGCGAAGTGACGGCAAAAAAGTCGAGGTTCCTCTACGAAATGATACACCCTTCAGTGCACTGTGTGACTGGATGGAACGCTGTGAGAGTTTTGAGTGTAAACCCTCTGTAGTTGTTGATGCAGATACTTCAACAGATAAGACATATACGGAATATTCTGCAAAATGGCGCGAGCACCAACTCATTCAGAAGATAAAGAATCTATTTAAAACAGAGGACGGTCATCAACAGGCATTTCTCTCTATTGAAGGACTTGAAGAGGCGCTCTTAGTGGATGATGTTCCCCAGAAGGCAATTTCAATGATGATTCATAATATCATACGAAATAAATCATTGCATTTGGAACTCTTTGGAAAGCAGGGACATATCATCTATAAAAATGGATACTTTCTCTTCCAGCCTGACCAACTCCACGATGAAATTATTCCACTTGCGCTGCGTGTAGCTCCTTTTCCACCGAAGCGCGACTCCTATGCAACTGTAGTTGATGAACCGGTTGAGGCTGCTGCCGCAGATGAGGCTGAGGCTGAGGAGGAGATACCTCCTCTCTGGGATGCTGTAGAGAAGTGGATTGAACATATGGAAGCGGGCAATGATAAGAAGGTGATTTTTGAAATTGAAAAAGGAAAGTACATTCCACCTAGATTTATTCTTACAGTTCTGAAGGAACTCTATTCGAACGATGATACTCTCATGAAGATTGTAAAAGAGAAACTCGGTATGGTAGGTTATTTGTATGAAAAGGTTAAAGATGATGAAAATTGGAAACCTCTATTTCTTCGCGCAGTAAAAGAGGTAATGTGGGATGAATTCCTCACAAGTTCAGAACAATTTAAGCTAGTAAGTGCTTGGAGGAATACTAAAGACTTTGAAACAAATAGACATCTTTTCCGCGACCAATATATTGAAAAGGATGACAACTGGCTCTTCCGATTTGTAGATCTTCACAGCGGTGAAATGAAATATCGCTGCGAGAAAGACAACTGTAACCCAGAGACAATTGAACAGTTGACAGAGGGGGACTCTATCGTTAAGATTAATTTTAATACAACCGCATATTCAAAAGATCTCGAGCATCTATTCTACGGATTTTTAGTGCCTAATGAATCAAGCCATATCTGTTTTAAAACGGCGCGTGCGGTGGCACCTGATGCAACCATGCCTGTTGGTAGCGAATGTTCATTGAGTTCAAATCGTAGCAAGAGAGACCCTCTACTTACTACACTTGCATCTGTAATTGAAACACTCCCTGATGGAATTGACCTTGGTCTTGATGAAGATAGCATTAAACCGATTCGCGGTGCCTTTAGCGGCTGTTTCTTACTCGATTTAGCTCTGCGCATCATGGACAAAAAGGGGATAATGAATAAGAGAAACGAAGTAAAACGCTTCTTCTATCGTAGCATTGAATCATATAAGGGTGGCCACTTGAAACTTGAAGAGAGAAAGAAGAAGTCAAAAAGCAGGAAAGCAGGGGAGGTCTAAAATTGATTAATACTTTCATTTACTAGGAAAGGTACTATGGAACTTGATATACAGTTTGAGACGAAAGTCACTCTGACTGCAAAGGATATGGGAAAGGATATTACAGATGTTGATAAAATTCTTACAAAGAAAATTACGGAGCAATACGAAGGACGTTGCTCACGAAACGGCTATGTTCTTCCCAACTCGGTAAAGATGATTTCACGCAGTATGGGAATGGTCGAAAAAGGCCGTTACACTGGAGATATTCTCTTCTATGCAGAGGCGTCTGCGAAGGTTCTACAGCCTCCTGATGGAATTGTAATTGAGGGTACCGTAATTCGTCAGAATCGTATGGGTATGTACATTGATTACCAGGGAGCCATTCGTGTCATGGTGCCTCGTGATCTAAACATTGGTGATGTGGAGTTCAATGACAGCGTGAAGGTTGGAGATACGGTTCGCGTAGAGATTAAGAAGTCGCGCTATCAGGTCAATGATACGTCCATTCTCTCTGTTGGCATCTTTAAGGGAAAGGTGAAGGGTGCTGCAGGCGAGGCTGCTGTAGAGGAGGCAGCTGCAGAGGAGAAGAAGGAGGAAGAGTTTACGGAGGTCGATGTGGATGCTGCTGAGGCGGAGGCGGATGCAGTTGCCACTGCAGAGGAGGAGGACGAGGAAGACAACGCGGAAGAAGAGGAGGAGGAAGACGAATCCAATTAATAGATGAGTAGTTCAGAAATCCCTACAGAATCAAAAGTCGCAAGTCTGCCCCAGGATGAATATGACCGGCGCCGAAAACTCTGGGAGGCCATTAAGATTCTGATAAAGTCCGAGCAGGAGGAACTCTTCCGCATCCTTAAGCGGAACGAAGTTGAATTCACTGAAAATACAAATGGTATTTTTTTCGATGTCGGCAAACTCTCCCAGACTATCGTTGCAGAGATTGAGAAGTTTCTTCAGTTTTGCCAGCAGAACCGTGTGAATTTCGAGCAGCGCGACAAGGAGATGGAGACTCTACGACAGGAAGTGTAAGGGTCTAAACTTAGAACGCAAATACTTGAAAGTAAGGATGGAATCACTACTTTCCAGTATCGAACAAAATCCAAATAAGTCGAAGGTCCCCGAACTCATCTTAATGCCTGGAGAACAGATCTCCATGCCTGTGGATGAAACAACCCTCACCGAATACGGTATTCAGTGGGCACGCTTGAATCCTCCGGGTCCAGTTTCCCTCTGGCTCTGGTCAACAGACCCTGAATACCGCGCAGGAAGTGAAGTGCTTCGAAAGAAGATTCTGAGTGACCACATTGTTCGTCTTCAGGAGCGTGCCCAAACAGGCGAAGGATGTCGCCGTGGCACAAAGTCGAAGGTCTGTGATGCCCTCGGCACGAATGTTGAAAACGCCTCTGAAGAGAACTTTGAACTCCTTGAAGAGGCAGTGAGTGCACTCTGTGGAATCCAATGGGTTCGCATCCATGAAAATGAAAAGAAGGTCACCTTTGTTCCGAAGGATCTCCGACTCTGGACTGCTGAGAAGCCCATCCTCTGGTCTCGTGAGCGCTATCGTTCAGCAGGTGAACGAGGTATCACACTTGGTGGTCTCGGTAAGTGGATGAGTGACCGCGAAGATGCAAAGTGGCAGTGTGAGTATCCTATGGCGGAGGGGACTCTGGAGGTGATGAAACAGCAGTGGAAGGCGCTCGATGGAGGACTCCCTACAACCCGTAGTGAGTCAGGAAAAATCCTGAAGGAGGACTATGCGCGTGCACTTGGCCGTCTACAGGCGATTCGGCATCTGAATGGACGTACTGGAGACGAGGTTAAAGTTTGAACTGTGTAGAAGTTCAGTACAAGCAGTAGGATTCAGATGGACTTGAGTAAAGATCAAGTCGACGGAGTAAAGGACATGCTCGAAAGATGGATGTCCAATCGCACCCACGAGCTAGAAGTCACATTTAGCAAGGAGGGTGGCATGGACGCCGATTCATTTCTTAAAATCATCCGCCGTCTGAAAGAAAAGGGGTTTGAAGAAGTAAATCCAAACAGTGACGAGAAGCTCAACATTCTCTGCGAATCGGGTCTTCGTTTTACCATGAATTCTTTCAATGATATTCAGGAATACTGTAATGACAATAAGTTAAATGATAAGGGTTGGCTTGCAATTGTAAAGAAGAAGATTGAGAAGCGTGGTCCTGAAGATAAGTTTCGTGATACGATTGATGTGAATGAATACGGTATTCGCATTAAGACTCGTGAGGAGCACGAGCGCGGGAATAGTGATACAGCCCCGCCGCACCAGGATGTTGAGAAAGCCTTTGAAGGATGGGCGAATCTCAACAAGGCGTTTCGCTTGATTAAGCGCTGGAGTTTCAAAAAGGGCGGTGTTCAGTTCGACCTCTCTATGGTGCGCTCAACGAGTTCAGGCCGTAATGGATTCAATTGGGTCAAGACATTCAATGAAGAGAAGTTTGCGCGTAATCCGCCGACCTATGAGATTGAAGTGGAGCTTCTACGCGAGGACCTGACAAAGGGTGAAATGGCCAAGGTGGATGCAAGTGGCTCTAGAGAGCAGCGTGATAAGGAGACAATGGGCGTCTACCTGAATCGGCTCATTGTAGGTGTTGGTGAAGTACTCCGTGGTATTCAGCAGAACTCAATTCTTATTCAGAGGTCCACAAAACGCTCCGTCATTTCAGAGTACCTTAAATGCGCCGAACTTCCCACAGCTACGCCTGAATTCCGTGGTGTCAAACCGCGCACACTTCTTCTTGAGCACATGCGTTCAGAGCGTACAACTGGACAGCCGAATATTCGTGACGGCTATAATGTAACAGATAAGGCGGATGGCCTTCGTGTACACGCCTTTGTTAATTCAGAGGGTGACCTCTACATGATTGATATGGCGCTTAATGTCTATGCAACTGGGCTCAGACAAAGAGCGTGTGCAAATTCTCTCCTTGACGGTGAATGGGTCACGCGGAGAAAGGGTGAGGAGAATACGACAGAGGATGGAGTCGTAGTGAAAAAGCCTGGCCGTTCAGCCAATCTGCTTCTGCTGTTTGATGTATACTACCTGAACAAAAGTAAAATCTGGAACCGCCCTTTCTATGAGAAACCTAAGGAGGGTAGGGTTGAGGAGGGGACTCGTCATGCGGCACTCGCAAAATTTATAGAGTCATGGGGTACTGAACCTGAGATCACTATCAAGGGATATGAAGGAAAGCGGAATCTTCTCTTGAATGTGAGTGCAAAGAAGTTCTTCTTCGGCTCGAAGGAGGATGAACTCTCTATCTTTAAAGTGATTAATGATGAGGCATTTCCTCACAATGAGGCGCGAGTCTATCATACAGACGGACTCATCTTCACTCCAAATGCGTTGCCCCTTCCTGCAAAGCCGAACTCAGCCTTCATGGAGCAACTCAAATGGAAGCCGGCGGATGAGAATACGATTGACTTCCTTGTGATGATTGAAAAGGAGTTCAATGAGGATAAGATCCATTATGGAAAAAATCCTACCACGGACCTTGAGCCTCTACACGGATACAAGCGTCTTGTTCTCTATGTATCAAGCCGTGAGGATGAGATTATGAATGACCCTCGTAAGTCAGTACTAGCAAAACGGTGGATACAGGAGAAGGGAAAGCGCGGTGGCTATCGCGCCGTCGAGTTCTCTCCTATGAACTACATTGATACACTTGCGTCAACTTCATACTGCGAGCGTCAAGTAGATGATCTTCAGAATATGGATTATGTGACAAGTGAACTCGGCGAAATCATTCAAGATGGAAGCATTGTAGAGATGCGCTACGAGCCGAGTAATGAGCCTGGCTGGCGCTGGATTCCTATGCGTGTCCGCCACGATAAGACGGAAAAGTTTCGTAAGGCCGCAGGAGGTATTGGCAATGCGGTGAAGGGAACCATGAATGGCGAATTTGTTGCAAATGAGACCTGGAATAGTATCTATGAGCCCATTACGCCGTCTATGATTCGTAAGGGTACTGAAACACCTGAGGAGGCAGAGATTGAAGCACTTGTTAAGGCACGCACAAATATTCCACGCAAGATGGTCTATTCGGGCCAGCGGAAGATTACTGCGCTCAGTGAAACCTATATGCGCCCCATGCGCAATTTCCACAACGACTGGATTAAGTATCAGGTGCTTCTGAAGTCAGTGCTTGGTGGCGAGAAGAAAAAGAAGGTGCTTATTGACATGGCGTGTGGAAAGGGTGGTGATCTCCACAAGTGGGAGAAGTTGATGCCGCGCTTTGTGCTCGGTATTGATTACGCAATGATTGATATCTTGGATAAGAATAATGGAGCATATAATCGTATGCTGAAGGATATTCTGAAACTTGGTCGCGTAAATGTACCTGATATTGTCTTTGTGGCAGGTGATGTAACCATGCCGATTATTACAGGTGAGGCGGGTCGCACAGAGGAGGAGAAGAAGATGTTGCGAACTCTCTTTGGTCAGAATACAGGTGGTGGCGTTGCTCCCTATGTGGATGAAATGGCCGGTGTCTTACAAAACAAGGCGGATGTCATCTCGTGTATGTTTGCGCTTCACTACTTCTTCAAGGATAAGACGACCTTTGATGGATTTCTACGAAATGTAGGAGATTGTCTGAAGGTTGGTGGATATTTCGTAGGGTGCTGCTTTGATGGCGGTTCTGTCTTTGAGCTTCTGCGTGAAGTGAAGACAGGTGACTCGCATATTGGAAAGCAGGGTGAAGAGATCATCTGGACGATTCGTAAGGACTATGAGGATACGGAACTGCCCATAACGGACGACGGCTTTGGAAAGGCAATCACAGTGGAGTTTGCCTCCATTGGACTTCCTCACCAGGAGTATCTGATGCCGTGGGATCTTCTGGTGGCGAAGATGGACACAATTGGCTGTGAACTTGTAAAGGACCCCGTCAATGAACTCGGCCTGAAGGCTTCGACCAATCTCTTCTCGACGAGTTATGATATGGCAAAGGACCGCAAGTACGGTCTGGAGAAGTTTCCTGCCATTCAGCAATTTAGTTTCATGAATCGCTGGTTTATCTTCAAGCGTGTTACAGATGGAAAGGTGGTGGCTGCGAATGCGCCGAAGGCCCAAGGGGCCCCTGTTCTCCTCAAGCAGGGGAGTGCACCACGCCCTGGTGAGTCAGTTGGCGAGGACCTGGAGGAAGAAGGAGAAGACTTTGTCCAGTCAGTAAAGAAGGTTGAGCCACAGGCCACGTATGCACCAGGCCAGGTCGTCCAATTCTCAATTGAGGCGCCGATTACAAAAGATGATATTACACGTAAGTGGATATCTCTTATGATTCCTATCAATATCCCTGATGAAGAGGATACGAAGGCAGTCTATCCTACAATTGAGCACTTCCTTGCGGGTATGAAGTACAAGCACTTTTCGAACCAGCCTGAGAAGGCCGCACTCTTCCAGACCACGGGTTTCTATGCAACATCTGTTGCACCACTCAAGGTTGCTGCACAGACAAAAGCCAAGAAGTATTACGATTTGCTTAACGAGCAATTAACTCTAATCAAGAGGAACCTTGTAGCTGATAAGAAGACAGTGTTCAAGGAGAAAGCGGAGTCTGGACTTTTCTGGAAGGATGAAAAGATACGACTCCTGAAGTATGCCCTTGAACTCCGCTTGGAGAAGGATAAGGACTTCCAGGCAATGCTAAATAAAGTAAAGGGTGAACGTAAGTATCTCCTTTCAACAGGTGCAGTAGAGCCGGATTTCAATGGTGAATTTAAGCAACGTAAGATTCTAGGTGAGAATAAACTCGGCAAGGCGCTTATGGAACTTGTAGACTATACGGTCTAAGTAGAATGGAGTATATGAACACCTTAAAAGATTCAGTAGAGACTTCTGTTGCCTTAAAGATTTTTCCTTCTAAAGAATCTGCAAGTCGTGCACATATTTTTAATACTACGTTTACAGTTCTTGATAAGTCTCTATGGAATGACTTGCAGAATTTTAATCCTGACCGACTTTCAAGTACGCCCTATAAAAATAAGCCCCGAGGCGAAAATAATATGAAGTCGGTAAATTATCATAAGAAACAGATACAAAAATACGGCTATACATCGCCTATTTGGGTTGCAAAAAAAGGGGATATATATACTCTTCTGGATGGTGCACATCGCCTAGTGGCAACCTATTTAGCGGATAAATCGAAGATTCCTGCATTCATTGTTGACCTGTCCTAAAGATTGGTCTCTTAGATACTATAAGAAGAATGCCCGAAGACTGGCAAGTGCTCGCCACGAAGAATAAACATCCTCGTGACGATCATATCCGATTTTTTGAGCCCACGCATACCTATTACATTGACGGGAGTTCCACAAATGTCATCTCCTGTACCGGATTTCTCCACAATTTTTTTCCACATTTTGATCCGAAGGCGAGAATTGCTAAAATGATGCGCTCGCCGACGTGGCCGCAGTCGAAGTATTTCGGAAAAACGGCGGAGGAGATTGAAAAGGGCTGGTCCGATTCCGGAAAAGAAGCGAGTGGTCTCGGAACAGCAATGCACTTGGCCATTGAACAATTTCTGAACGGCGCTCTGGATCGAATTGATCCGGCAGTGAAGGAGACACCCGAATGGCAATATTTTATGAATTTCTGGTCGGTCCACGGACATGACCTCGAGCCCTTTCGTATGGAATGGGAAGTGTGGTCGTCCGCACATCTTCTCTGCGGTAGTATTGACGGCGTCTTTCGACGCAAGTCTGACGGAAAGATTGTAATCTATGACTGGAAACGCTCGAAGGAAATCAAATCTACAAATGATTTTGAGCGCGGCTATCCGCCACTTGAGCATCTACCAAATTGTAATTATTGGCACTATACTCTACAATTAAATACATATCGCTGGTTTCTTGAGACTCTCTATGGTCTTGAAGTCGGTGATTTGTATTTAGTAATTCTTCATCCAAACAACCCGAATTATCGCCGCATTCGTCTGAATCGTCTGGAGAAGGAGGTTCTCGATATGCTTGAATGTCGTACACGGGCCTTGAAGGCGGGTGCAAAGCAGACGATTCTTCTACCCATGCCCGATTGTCAGATGGATTAGAGTTCTGCAACTGCATTTTTGAGTGTTTCTGGAAGTGTTTCACGCAATAGGGGTGAAATAGGGTCGCCCTTCTTCACTAGGAAAGAATATGCACCGTCGATATAAAATACGACATATGCATAGTCACTAGAACCAATGGTACCGCGCGGTGTTTTATCCCCATCCTTAAAGATGACAAATCCAGTTTCAGGCTTGCCAAAGAATCCAATCATCTCCTCTATAGTATCTTCATTCATAAACGGCGCCTCCTCCTGTGGTTCAATCGAAAATCCGTATTCGAGTGAATCATAACGACCTTGGTCTCCCTTTCGGTCTGTCTCAAAGGGAACAAGTTCATAGGTTTCATCATCGCCTTCTAGAAGATCGAGTACAAAGTCTGGCAGTTTGAAGACGGCGGCCTTGGCCACCACTTCAGCTCTGGCCTCCTGTCCGCGTGAAAACTCCTCAAAGAAATGAGGAATTTCAGGTGTCCTCTTTTTACAATCCATGTTCATTAGCTCGGCCCACTCAGATGTATCTTCAGGTACAATATATTGGTCAATCATTCGCACAGCTCCGCTGAGTTTGGAGAGTGTTCCAATACGACGGTTCCGCTCCTGTAGAATCTGCGCACGGCGACGAGGGAATCGTATGAGTTCCTCAATGAGCCGTAGTAAGAAGACTCTGCTCATATCCATCTTATCCACATCGGGAAGCGCCTTCACATGGAGCAGGCATCGTCTTTCATTTGGTCGCCAGACGCACCGATTGGAGGCCGTGCAGTCGCCCTGTGTCAACTTTCTACAGTCAACACGAACGACGGAAGGCACTTTACTTTCAGGCTCATGCTCCGTATCAATGAACCGTTTCATCCGCTCACCCAGTAACAGCTGTAGAAGCTCGCGTTTCCTCCCCACCGATAGAGTATACCCGAGTTTCTGCGAAGGAGGCATAATAATCTCCTGAATCTTATTCTTCCAAGGAGTGCCCTCCTTTGATAAAAGCCAATTGCTGACTGAGAGGCGGAAATGCTGGAAAATCTCCTCGACTTCATTCTCCGTTTCAATCTCCTTTGTAATGGAGACTGTCTTCTTTTCACCTGTTTTTTTGTCACTTGCTGTCTCGGTCGGCCGTCCTATTTTCTCATTAATGGTCCACTCAAATTCAATCTCCTTCAAATCATCGATTTTTCCTGGAATCTCATCCTCGCCCACATTGGCATCTGAGACAGGAATAAAGATACCATTTTCTAACTGTATGGCTTTAATGGCCTTTGTTCTTCCGTAGGGAAGACGAATAATTCGCTGCGGCTTATATCCAGGATAGTCGGCGAACTTCTCCTGATTCTCCTCGTAAAAGGACCAGGCAATCTCAACCGGTGCAGGTGTAAATCCCTCCCATCCGAAGTAAATAACAAGGCTATTTTGACTCTGCATGAATCCATCATCAATTACAGGAAATGCGACTTCATTGTCATCATCTATTTTCAATGTCACCGCCACAACATGATTGTAGACATCGCGGATAACACCTACAAAGGTTCCAACCTCGCTCAGAAGTCCTATTAATGCCGTCAATGTGGGAAGTGTATTTTCAGGGCTCGCTAATTGTTGAATTCCAGTGTAGACCGTGGGCTGTTCATTTGCACACTTTGTACGAAATGTTTGGATGGCTTCTACTACGGGAGCGGGCAACCGAGGAGACTGTGTATTCGTATTATTTACTCGCATTGTATGAATATGTCTGGCAAATCCATGGGCCTCCACTGAATTCTTCAAGAAGAAGAGCGGCTCCCAAATCTCCTCCCTATGAATTAAAAATCCAATGTCACACGACTCCATTGCTTCCGTTACGCCAAACGGAGGGCAGCGAATGGTGTAGTTTTTATCATCTGTCATCTCAATCACTACGAAGAGAATACCAGGTCGTTCTGTTCTGTTTCCTTTCTTATCAACAAGAGCAGGCATGAAAATATTCGGCTGTGCCAAGAGATGTGCAAACTGACGATACTCTTTCAGTTTTTTAGGATTATTCAGAAAATTCATGAAATTATCATAGGACTTCTTGATGCGCGCAATGTAGGGATATTGCTGGGACCGTTTTGGATTTAAGTTTCTCACCGCAAAGCGCGTCAGTTCAGCCGCGGTATATTGCTCATTGGATAAGGCGGGTGTATAGAATTCGAGCATGAGATTTCCAAAATTAATGGATGTAAAGAGTTTTACGCCTGCAGGGCCACCAAAAAGTTCACGAAGACGAAGGCGCACATCGGTTGCTGAATTCTTCTTGAAGAAGGGTGCAATGGCCGCGAAGAAGGATTCAGGGCGACGCGAAAGGCGATTGTCGGCCGCAATACGGAAAAATCCTTCTGAGATCGGCTTCATTCTCATTGTCATACCTTTTGTAACAAGTGCCTCTGAATTCTGATGAAAATAGGTGTCAAGAACACTTGGGATAAGGCCGAGTTGTGGCTCGCCGCCTTTTAGTTCAAGAGGAAACTTTGTATCCTTCACCACCGTGCGCTCATGCGTGCGGTTCAGAACATCTTCGTAGTTGATATCTTCAATATCTGCATCCTCATCATACGCATCTTCCTCTTCTTGTGGTGCCTCGGCAGCCTCTACATCAGGCTCTGGAGCAACGGGTCCAGATTTCTTCTCCTCTTCACGCTGCTTCTTGAAGAATTCAATGAACTTTCCTTTGGATGTAAACTTTTTCTTCGTGAAACAGCACGGTAGACCCCAGTGCGCAGGGTGAGCATCCTTATTCATAAAGCCAACATACTTCATTTTCTCACGCTTGTAGACTGTTGCACCTGCGTCCTTCTTCTTCTTTGTATCAATTAAGCGACCATTACAGAAGGGACAGTGATAGGCAAGTTTCGGCTTACCCTGAAATTCTTCATCGGCTTCTGGACGAAAGGCGCCTTCTTCTTCAAATTCACTCGGCCTGAGAGGTATTTCATCTTCAATACAAAAATACTCGGAGCAGATATAATACCTCTGGTCCTTCAGAGTTGTTCCGTATTTGAGCACTGTAAAGGTATTATCATCAATCTCCTTTTCTTTTCCATATGTATCCGTAAGTTTTGACTCTCCAGAAGGAACCGGATTTTTGTAGGAGACTTCGATAAATTCAACTTCATTTTCTGTAATATTGTCGGCATAGAGTTCAAGCATACGCTGGTACTGCTTTTCATTGAGAACAGCAGGTTGTCTCATCTGAGCAAATTGGCACATCTGACCGTATCCATTTTGAGTTGTCTGTCCCTCTCCAAATCCAAAGAGTGTTGGGTCGGCCTGTTGTAGGCGTCTAATAAAGTAGTTTGCAATGGAGAGTTTTGACTTAGATTCATCCACGGGTGCGGGCGCAGCCTTAGGAGCCTCCTGACCGGCCTCTTCAAATGCGACAGCCTTGGCAAGTGTGGCAACTGCTGCCTTATCAACCGGTTTTGCTACAGGGTAGGTCATCATAACAGATAAAAGCGTTAGAACTCTCTGGAGATTTGTAATGGAATCTACGCGCTCAATCTGAAATGTATAGGTCGGATGATGCGCTGTGATAGTAATGTCAATTCCTGGATTGTACTTGAGGCGGAATACACTGTATTTAGGTACAACAGGTATAATCTCCTCAGACCGCTCTGCAAATTCTTGGTATTCCATGCGTGCTTGCTGTATGGTGATTTCAAACGCCTCTGCGGTTTTTGTTATAATTGTTTCAAGCGGAGTTTTCATGGCAACAAGTTGTGACATGTAGAGTTGAACACGATCCTGTGCATAGAAATTACTGATTGCCTTGTAGCGAAGCGACATGAGTGATGGTGAGTTGGCAGGTGGTGGAATCTCCTGGAAGAAACTACCAAACGCCTCAAGGCGTTTTGAAAGTTCGCGGCGCTCAATTTTATCGCCTTTGATTGTGATACTGGCCTGAAATGACATCTCATTCAGTTGAGGGTCCTCTTCCGCAAAGGGGAACCCTTTAATTCCCTGTTGAATACGCTCTTTGAAAAGTTTGGCACTTTCCGCCTCAAACTGGCGCTGCCCCTTACGAGGCTGAACGACGACTGCGGCTGTCCCATCATCGAGTACTTGTAGAGTGGCGTACTCGTCGCCGATGTCAATCTTGCCAAAGAGAAAATCATTTTTGGGCGCGGGATTCTTTTCACGCGCCCATTGAAGGACAAGGCACGGATCTGCAAGAGCAGGTGCAGGCACGGCACCCTTTACCACATGAAGTTTTGTCACGGGTGTTGAGTCCTTAGGAAGTAGTCGTAGAAAGGGGCGAACCTGGTCAACCGACTGCTCATAGAAGAGTGTATCAACCGTTTTGCCGTCGGTTCTATGAAGCCATACAAGACGCAATGACTTGATGCCTTCAATGCGTAGATTCACATCACCTGAGAACTTAGCCACACTCGGTCCAATTGTTTTCTTCAAGAGTGCTTCACGCGCGGTGAAATAGGTGCTGGCACGTTTGAGTTCGACGGCTTGTTCGTCGGGAACTTTGTCACCCTTTGTTGTATTGGATATATACTCTGAGTTGAAATACGGTTTGATGAATCCAAGATACCGCCCCTCATTGCTAAACGAAGTCTTAGTTGTGACAATATCAGAGAGTAGAAAGAGTCGAAGAATCGGCTCCTTTTTGGCGTAGAGATAGGTATCCTCATAGAGAGTTCGGCTACGCGAGACAAAATTCATTGTCTTTTTATTTCCGCCATCATCTACGAACGCCTTATTCTTACCAGCGGCCAACGGGTCATGAAAGGAGAGCGGCTTCTTGGAGCCAGGCTCTAAGTAATATGCATCGAGCGCCTGGTATTTTTCCGCCTCTTCATTGTATTCTGCAAGAAACTGGAATTGCGGGGCAAACTTGGCCTGATTTTTTTTATTATAAATCGCCAGTTTGATATCATTGATTGTATAGAATGGAAAAATGGAGACTTCAATCACTTCTGTGGGCTCTTCGCCCGTTTCAAGAGGGCTCTCCGTAAAATACTGGATTGTAAGAGTGATTGGACCAAAGGGGTCGGATAGACTCGTGTAGAACTCTGGCTCAAAGAGTGTTTTCCAGAGGTCAATTTCATCGGCAATAGAGCCGGCCATACTCTCTTGATTGGAGTTCTGACTATCACCCATCTATCTGTTATTCGGATATTGTCCCTATGACAAAACTCGACGCGTCTTTTTTAGAGTCATATTTCGGAGAGTCGGTGATTTTTACACCACAGTAAGAAACAGGGTGCGCAGAGAAGTCTTCGTAGGTGTAGATTCCTTGGTCTTCTGCAATTTTCAGAAGCCAGCCGAAATTATTCCAGAAATCGGGGCCGTGGCCAACTGTTGGCGTAATCATATGAGACATTTCATGGAGCGCGACGAATGTCATGACATTCTCCTTGACAAGGGATTCATTATTGCCCTGGCGCTGTCGGAGACAAAGGTGAACGGATTCACCTTTATTGACACTGTACGAGGTGTGCTCAGCATCCGGAGTTGATTCGCTGATTCGCGAGGGGTCAGGCTTGAAGTTCTGTCTGAGTTGCTTGACCTGGAGTTTCTCAGGATAAGTGGCAATCAGATAATTGTAGAGTTTTTGCATGCGCTGGCGGACACGAGCAAGAAGGTCGGCGGCCTCCTGTTTATCGGGCATGTCACGAACCAGATATGTGTTTCCGTCCACTGAACTCTTTACAGAGACCGTTGGATAGGCACTGGTCTGTATATTTGACAGGGCACTAAACATATTTTTTGATATGTTCTGGAGCCATGATGAGTCGGACATATCACTTACTAGTGCTTCCGATTTTTACGGGACTTCTTAGCGTGACGCTTGCCATGACGGCGACGGTGCGTCTTGCGCACATGGCGACGACGACGACGGCCACCCATTTTCTCTTCTAACAGTTCAAGTCCCCTCTCCATGGCATTTCTGTTGTATCCATTACCATACTCATTTGCAGCACTGTTGTTGGAACCATTGTTAGAACTAATGTTACTAACTGCATTATTATTTTGAAATAAACTAGTATTTATCTTAGACAGATTCGTACTATTATTATTGTTCATTCTATATTCTCATGCGATTTTTTGTAGAAAATCAAATGAGACTTTATAAATAATTTACGCATTTAGTCGCCTTGAATAACTGCTATCTCATCAGTTGATCTCGGCGACTTTAGTCGCCTTGAATAACTGATGTCTCATCAGTTGATCTCCAGCGTGCGGCGGTTCACATCAGGGTCAATCGTCGTCTGATAGAAAACAGAGACCGGAACCTGCGGATTCGGGGGCTCGCTGCGGAGCTGGTAGTTGGCATTACGGAGGGACTGGCCAACCGTGTTAATGCCGATG
>Ga0114951_10003140_pt1 | contig 17485 bp, 14 predicted proteins | sample AM7aDNAmetaG_FD_88677 | JGI IMG/M metagenome (GOLD analysis project Ga0114951, IMG submission 88677) | Freshwater microbial communities from Finland to study Microbial Dark Matter (Phase II) - AM7a DNA metaG | ecosystem: Environmental > Aquatic > Freshwater > Lake | place: Finland: Lake Alinen...
CTTAATCCTTTCCGCAACTGATTACTTAGCGCACAAAACATATTCCGGTGTAGGGGAGTATGTTGTTGAAATCTCGTTAAAATATAAGTACAATAGGTATATTAGCAGGGAGGAACTATGAAAAAAATATCATATTTATTTATGACCGCTATGTTTACCGGGGCATTGCTTATTTCAGGGTGTTCATCTATGAAGCCGAAAATAGCGTCTTCTATTAAGAAAATAGCCATACCGGTGGTTAGTAATGGTACCTCACAATATGGTATAGATACAGATATAACAGATATTATAATAAAACAGTTTTTAATAGACGGGCGCCTGCAGGTGGTGCAAAAAAGTCAGGCGGATGCGCTAATAGAGGGAACCTTGAGACAATACCAGCTGCAACCGCTAGCCTATGATGTTAACGGTGTTATTATTTCTTATCGTGTAAAGATAATCCTCGATATTAAATATACAAATCTTCAAACAGGCAAAATGGAATGGGAGCAAAAAGAGGTTGGCGGTCTTTCCGGGGGCGCTACCACTTTTATGGTCTCGGGGACTAATATAGAAACCGAGTTTGCCGCCAGGCAGAGAATTTACCGTAGTCTGGCCGAGGGTATTGTTAACAGGGTCATCTATGGCTGGGAAAATTACTAGGCCGGTTTCACCGGTCTATCTTGTTGCGGGGAATGACGAGTATAACAAGGAAAAGAAGATTAAAGAAGTAGTAAAAAAAACAATGCCCGCCGAGAACCGTGATTTAAACTACCTGGACCAGGATTGCGCCGGTCAAAAAGATTTTATCTTTGACTTTGACTCTGCCGTAAACACTGTTCCCTTTCTTGCCGACAAGCGCGTAGTCGTGCTCCGCAATTTCGAAAATCTCGCCAAAGAATTAAAAAAAGAGCTGCAAGAATATGTCGAAGACCCTGCTGAGTATACAGTCCTTATTCTGGTTACCAAAGATGTGAAAAAAACCGATTTTCTTGATATAGCCCAGTATAAAAATCTGTGTAAAATTATAACACCTGACACCTATTACCGGCTGTATGCGAAAGATCTCGCTGCTGAGGTCAGAAAAAAATTCACTCAGCTTGGGAAAAGTATATCCGACGAGGCCTGTGATATTATGGTGGAAAGGGTAGGAAGTAATATGCGGGACCTTGATTCGGAGATTGAAAAGATAGGTCTGTATATTGGTCAGAAAAAAAATATAGAAGAAAGTGATGTTCTTTTCCTCGTAAGCGGGGTCGATGTCAAAAGCGTTTTTGATCTTATAAATGCTATTACAGGAAAAAATTTGTTAAGAGCCTTGAAACTACTCAATGAAATATTTTATGCAGACGGCTACGCCGGACCACTGGTTGTCGGGGCGGTCTACTCTCATTTTAAAAAGGTTTGGATGACCAGGGCTCTCTTGCGTGAGGGGCTTTCAGCCGGAGATGCTATGGCCCATCGGCTTGGGGTTAGTCCCTATTTTGTCGGTGATTTTATAATAGAAGCAAAAAAAATGGACGAGAAAACTCTAAGCAGATATTTTAAGGCGCTTGCAATAGCGGATGACGAAGCAAAAGGCGGTGCCGGCAGCGGCAAGTTACCTGTGCAGATAATGGAAAAGATGGTTTACTCAATGCTGGAGAAATAAGGAAACAAATTATCTCTCCGGCAAGGTATCAAAATAGAAAAGCCGCAGGAGTTTTAATCCAACGGCTTTATAAAAAACTAAATAATGCTACTTCTTAAGTGATTTTACAAACTTTGTGTATCTGGATATCTTTCTCGCACCGGTATTTTTCGGGAGAAGATTCTTAAGGGTTGCTCTTTGGATTGAAGGAATAAGTGTTTTTAGCAACTTGGCCGCGACTTCATAGTCTTTTAAACTTAGAAGGTGTTTCTCGGTTGTCCTTAATTTTTGCTTGGCTGACCTGTTAACAAGCGTCATTTTCCTGGTCTTTCTTGCTGCTTTTATCGAAGATTTTAATAACGGCAACTTACACCTCCATAGATTTTGTGTTCGTCAATATAATACCCGAGTAATATAGCAAAAATAAGGGCCCTAGTCAAGGCAATTTGCTTGATGTTTGGAGGGTTAGAGGATTGGATGCTTGGCAAGTAAAAAAAGTAAGAATTATACGCCTAAAAGGTCCGAAGATAGGCAAGGTTTCTCAAGGACATCTTTGGCAGATAATGTAATAAACGAGAGGTCGGTTTACCCGCAAATCCTTTGGTTCAGGCGGGGAGGATAAGACTTGAACGAAAAGACAAAAATAATAGGGAAATCGGCGGGGATAATGACCCTGGCAACCGGTCTAAGCCGGATTCTCGGGCTTATTCGGGACCAGCTAAATGCCGCTTTATTTGGAACCGGGCTGATTTCCGATGCATTTTATGTCGCTTACCGGATACCTAATATGTTCCGGGACCTCCTGGCTGAAGGCGCGCTAAGCTCTGCTTTTGTGCCTGCATTTATGGACTACATAAACAAAGGTGGCAGGGAAGAAGGCTACCGGCTTGCCAATGTTGTTATCTCTGTTTTATGCATCCTTTTTTCTGTTTTGATAATTCTCGTTTATCTCTTTACGCCTTTTCTTATTAAGGTTATTGCGCCCGGTTTTCTTATGGAGGGTGTGCGCCTGGCAGTTTTATTGACCCGGATACTTTTTCCTTTTATTGCCTTCATGGGTTTTGCCACCGTAATTATGGGAATGTTGAATTCGGAGGGGCATTTTACCGTACCGGCACTTGCTCCTGCTGCCGGCAATATTGTAATGATAATAACAGGCTGGCAGCTCTGTCCTCTTTTTTCCGGTAAACCGGAAGCACAGGTGCTGGTTTGGTCCTATGGGGCTCTTTTTTCAGGCCTGCTCCAGCTTCTTATTCAACTGCCTGTAATTTATAAAAAAGGTTTCAAATTTAAATTTAAAGTAAACTTTAAAGAGCCCGGCATCCGCCAGATGGCAAGAATGATGGCGCCGGCAATCTTTTCTAATTCCGTAGGCCAGATAAATGTAGTATTCGTAAATACTTTTCTTGCTTCCCTGCTCGGGGCCGGTGTAATTTCTTATATTTACTACGGCTTCCGGCTGATGCAGCTGCCCATCGGCCTCTTTGGTGTGGCCATCGCCACGGCCTCCTTTCCGATGTTTGCTTCTTTTATTTCGCAGGGGAAGACAAAAGATGCCGTGGAAACTATCTCCACCTCAACCCGGCTTTCTTTGTTTATTACTCTGCCTGCGACTCTGGGGCTGGTAGCTTTGAGTTACAGGGTGACGGATCTTCTATTCCGGCACGGTAACTTTACGGAGGAAGCAACCCGGGCAACTTCAGAGATAACGATCTATTATGCGCTGGGCCTTTCCTTACTGTCTTTAAATAAGATATTTACGCCCGCGTTTTTTGCGTTGAAAAAATCGGCAATCCCGGTGTTTTCCGGTATTGCGGCAATAGTTATAAACATTTTTTTCAGCATTATGCTTATGGAGTCCATGGGCTATGCTGCCCTGCCTCTGGCAAATACTATTTCAACTCTTTTGAATTTTTTACTCTTGTTTTATTTTTTGAGAAAGGTTATGGGGCCGCTCGGGGGAAAAAGTATTATTAAAACTTTCTTTAAAGTCCTGCTGGCTTCGTCTTTAATGGCTCTTGTTGTCCGGGGTTCTTCGGAGGGGCTGGCGGTGCTTTTTCCTGAGATTACTTTGAGCCAGAGGTTACTTACTGTATTTCTTCCCATAGCGCTGGCTTTACCGGTTTACCTGGGTCTGGCTCGGCTGTTAAAAATCGAAGAAGCTAGAATGTTCACGGAAGCTGTCTTCAAAAAGTTTAAGCGGGGTAAATAAATGAAAACAAAAATTCTACTACTAATGCTAATTATGGGCGGCGCTGTTTTTGCGGACGAAGTCTGCGAACTTGCGCTTTTGAACGGGAGAGTTATAGATCCGGAGAGCGATACGGATATTGTAAGAAATATAGGCATAAAAGCAGGAAAAATATTCTATCTGGGAACTGAAGCGGTAGAGACAAAAAAAACGATTGATATAGCCGGGTTGGTGGTAAGTCCCGGTTTCATAGACTTTTTATCCTATGACCAAAACGGAACAGGAGAATATTATAAGGCCGCTGACGGTGTTACTACCAACCTTTCGATGCACGGGGCCTCGATGGTGAATTTTGAAAAGTATTTTGAAAACACAAAAAACAAACTTTATCTGAATCAGGGCGGAGCCATAAGTCAAATACGCCTGAGATACTCTGTCGGGCTTATGGATGCTTATCAAAAACCGAGCACGGTGCAGATACAGAGTATGTGCGAGCTGGCAGAAAAGGCTTATGCTAACGGAGCCTTAGGCCTTAATCTAAGTACCGAGTATCTTCCCGGCACTACTTTTGAAGAAGAGCTTGAACTTGCAAAAGTCACAAAAAAGTGGAATGCGCTCATGACGGGACACATCAGATATTCTACTATGTTTGATAAAAAAACAAATATTGATGCTATCCGGGAGGTCATCGAGCTGGTAAGGCAGACCGGCGTTTCTTTTCAGATAGATCATATAAACAGCACCGGGGGTACTTTTTCCATGGCGGCCTCGCTTGATCTTATAAAAAAAGCAAATGAAGAAGGTCTGGATATAACTCTCGATATGTACCCTTATGACTCCTGGGCCACTTATTTGGCCTCCGCCAGATTCGACGGCGACTGGCAAAAAAGGTTTCAAATAACCTATAAAGATCTCCAGATTGCGAATCAGCCGGAACGCCTGACTGAAGAAAAATTCAAAACTATTAAAAAAATGAAGGCTCCTTATAATAATCCTCTTACGGTGGCTTATGCTGTTCCCGAAAAAGACATTGTCACGGCTCTTTTATTTCCGGGGATGATTATCGGAAGTGACACAATAATAGAACCGGATAAAAATAACCATCCTCGCGGAGCCGGCTGCTATGCCCGCTTGTTTCAGAAATATGTCAAAGAAACAAAACTATTAACACTAACGCAGGCCATAGCTATGTGCAGCTACTATCCGGCCCGGCGGCTTGAAGGAGTCTCCTCTGCAATGAAGAATAAAGGCAGGATTAAAGAGGGTGCGGACGCTGACCTTGTAATATTTGATCCGGAAAAAATCAAAGAAAAAGCGACCGTAGAAAGTCCGGGGGAATACTCCGAGGGTATTGAGATGGTTCTGGTGAACGGCCGGATAGTAAAAGATAACGCGGGTATTGTAAAAGGGATTTTTCCGGGAAAGCCCGTTAAGAGGGATAGTTCTTATTTCACTTTAAAAAAATCACCGGCTACTCTTCCGGCAGAAGTTAAAAAGGTTAAACGGATAGAAATAACCCCTGTAGATAAGGGGCTCCTTTCAGGGGAAAAGCAGATAACTTCTGAAAAAACGGCGCCATTGCCTGCTTCGCCAATTACAGGAGAAAAATAAATATGTGCCGGGATGAACGGATTTTTACGGTCAGAGTCAAGCCGGGTCAAGTGAAGATCACTTACTCAAAAAAAGGAATAAGGGAAATATCTTTTCCGTCAAGAGCGGTAACGAAGCCCGATGGAATTAAACCGCCGGTTTTTATAAAAAAAACCGGAAAGCAGTTGCAGGCCTACTATAGCGGCAAAAAAATTAAATTTACCTGCCCCTTGGATCTTTCGGGTTTCGGAGAATTTGAAGTCGCTGTCTGGAAAAAGACAGATTCTATCCCGTTTGGAGAAACAAGGTCTTACGAATGGATAGCAAGGCATCTTGGCAGGCCAAAAGCCGCAAGAGCCGTAGGAAATGCCCTGGGTAAAAATCCCGTTCCGGTTCTTATTCCCTGCCATAGAGTAATAAAGAAAGACGGCAGTTTAGGCGGTTTTGGCGGCGGAACAGCCTGGAAAAAGTATCTGTTAAAGTTAGAATCACCGAACAAAGTCAAAAAAAGTGTGACAGTCACACTGTGACTGTCACAAAGGGACAGACTCAAAAAATGATAATAATTACAGGGGAATTGATTGTCTAAGAAAGCTATTGCCAAAGTTTTGCTTGTATTTGGGATTGTCGGGCTTCTATTTATCTATTTAGTTAAACCGGGAGGGGATGGTATTTATCCGAAATGCCCCACAAGAATATTTATGGGTTTGAATTGTCCAGGCTGTGGAACCTTGCGGGCGGTGCATAGCTTGCTCCATCTCAATTTTAAAGAAGCGGTGAAGTTTAATCTCCTGCTCGTGGTGCTTTTGCCGGTTCTGATTTATGGTATCACGGTATATCTTGCGGAAGCGCTCTTTTCAAAGAAACTCCCGGATGTTTTTAATAATAGGGTGTTTTTGTGGGTTATAATAGTTTTGATAATAGTATTTACGGTGCTACGAAATATTCCGTTTTATCCGGCAGGATAAAACGAAGTTCATAAAGTCTTTAAAGTTTACAAGATTTCTTTGTTTTCTTTTTGTCAGTTTTATTTCGAATTTCGAGCTTAAAATTTCGAATTTGTTCTTATGTTGTCTGCCTGCGATGAGAGCTTGTCACTGGCGGAGAATCCTTTTCAAGGAGAGTCTATGTTCTGTCGAAAATGCGGTTCTAAAAATGACGACAATGCGTGGAAGTGTGTTACCTGTGGCGCGGATATGCATGAACTGCGGCAGGAAAAGGTAAAGCCTAAGAACTATATGGTTTTTTCTGTCTTGCTCCTGCTTTCCTGTATCCCTACGGCCCTGATTTCTTTTTTCTATGGCCTCAGGGTAAATAAAAGTTTTCTTAACGGAAATTATGACGAGATGGAAACCTATTCCCAAAAAGCAAAAATGTGGGTCTGGATCTCTTTTGCTCTCGGGATAATAATAACGCTGATTTCTATTCCTTACCTCTTGCAATTATATAGCCAGATAAATGCGGGAATGGAGAAACAAATAAAGGATTTGCTCAGGGAATAAGTATTTTACAGCGAAAAGCGGTTAAAATGCAATTTTTAGTCATATAAAAAGTATTTTTGCCAAAGTTTTAAGAAAAGCAATTATTTATAGAAAGTATAAAAATGAGTATAAATAAAACAAAATCGTCTTTTAATTAATATTAATGCTGACAGGTAAAGAGTTACGCATAAACAGAAACATGAAATTTAGTAATATCTCCTTACTCCTTTGTTATCAGTACAATTTTATCGGACAAAAACGTTTAAAATCTTGACAATTTCTCAATATTTATATATAATTTGATAGGATTATGCGTAGTGGAGGTTTTGTGGCAGATGATATGAGTTTGCCGCCTAGGCCGAAAGGCGGAAAAAATAAAAACAGAATTACTGAGCTTTCCGCACCGATTTTTCATAAACAAGGCATCGCTGGATCCGCTCCACCCAATAAAAACATTGCAACAGCTCCCGTTTTAAAAAAATCCTTTTCTAAAACACCTCTTTCCCTGCAGAGAGAAAAAGAACTTGCCGATAAACTTTTAACCACGCAAAGCAACCTGCAAAGGAAAGATTTGGAAATAAATGAGATAAAAGAAAAGAGCGGCCGGAAGCTCGAAGAGTTCAGGCTCAGGTTTGAGGCGCAAAAGAACGAACTCAAAAAAGAGTTAGACACCTACAAAAACCGGCTGGCTAAAGAAAAAGAAGACTGGAATAAACTTATTATAGAAAAAGAGTCGGAGGTCCGGCGTATTCGCGGGGCTTTAACCGGCAAGGATAAAGTTGTAAGTGAAAAGATTCAGGAAGCGGAGTCAGAAATAAAAACCAGGCTCAACCGGGAATATTCCCGGGCCATGGAAGAAAAGAAATTGCTTGAAAAAAGGAATACTGAGCTGGAAGGCCGTCTTAAGGAGCTAGAGGGCGGCTGGAAGAGAAAAGAACAGGAAGTAAGAGACCTGCAGGAAAAAGCGCTCAAAGAGCTTAAAGACGCAGAAGAACGGCTGCAGGAAGAGCGGGAGAAAACCTGGCTCAGGACTTTAAGATCCAAAGAGGATGAAATAAATTCCTTGAAGGTGGAGATAAATCTGCAGGATTCCAAACTACGCTCTGTGCTTGAGAAAAAACAATCCGAGCTTAAAGAAATGGGCGATAGTTCCGACCGGGCTATACGGGAAAAGTCGGAATTGATTAATAAAGAGAAAGAAGGTATTCTTGAAGCCCTGGCGGGAAAAGAAAAGGAGATTGCCGCGCTCAAAGAGTCCTATCTGGACCGGGAGAAATATTTTTTAAATAAAGTTGAAGAAGTCGAGATGGACGGAAAGTTGGCGCTTGCCAAGTTTGACCAGGAACTCAAAGAACGCGAAAAAAATCTCTGGGTGGAGCGCGAGGAATGGATAACGGTACTGAAAGCCCAGTTTAAGGAAAAAGAAAAAGACCTGAAAGAGTCGGTGGAAAAAGAAAAAACGGCGCTTAAAGAAAGGGAAGGTGTTTTCGGGCAGGAGCGGGAAAAATTACTGATTCTGCTCAACACCAAAGATGCAGAAATAAAAGTTATCAATTTAGAATTAAGAAAAGTCCTGGAAAACCGCGCGGCCGAGATGGAGTCTTTACGCCGGGAAATAGCTGCCGCTTCAAAGATAAAGCAAGAAGAGCTTGAAAGCATACGCAAGGAATATATAAGAGTAATCGAGGGCCGGGAAAAAGAAATTGAATTGCTGAAGTCGGAATTAAGAGGAGTACTGGCTGCTAAGGAAAAAGAGACGGCGGCCGCGCAAAACGACGCAAAAGCCCGTGTTGAAGCGAAAGAGAAGGAAAATGTTTTATTGATACGGGAGTTTTTAGACAAGGAAGCGGAACTCCGGCGCCGGGTCTCGGAATATGAAGCGCGGGCCACAGAAGCGGTAAAAAAGGTCGTCGATAACGAAGAGCTTTGGAAACAGCGCATAGTACTTAAAGAAGCAGAACTTGCGGATATCAGGCAGGCTCTTTTACGGCACGAAGAGGCTTTTAAAGGAATACTTGAATCAAAAAAAGTCGAAGTAGAAGAAGCCAAAGCAGGTTTTCTCAAGGAAAAAGAAGTGTGGGCGGAAAAAATAGCTCTTAAAGACTATGAGCTTTCCGGAGAAATGGCCAAGAAAGAACAGGAGATAAGCTTCCTGTCTGAAAAAATCAAAAAAAATGAAGAGGACTGGACGACCCGCCTGGAAGCTCAAACAAAACAATTTTATTCTAAACTCTCTGAAAAGGATGAAATCACCTATAAACACATGGAAGAGAACCGTGCTCTGCTTCTAAAGCTGCAGGCGGAAGGCGGTGCTCTTATCAGAAAAGAGCAGGAATACCGGCTTTTTGTTTCTCAATTTGAAGAAAAGGAAAGGCAATTTAAAAAACTTGTGGAAGATCAGGTCGCGGTAATAAGAGAGCTTGAAGAAGAAAGGGCTCTCGAGTACACAAAGAGCCGGGAGCATATTAGGCTTCTTGAAAATACCATTAATGAAAAGGATACGGAAAAACGGCGGCTTGAAAACGAACTGAAAGCCAAAAGTAATGTTATTTTTGAAAGAGAAGAAAATATAAGGGAGCTGGGCCATAAAATCAGGCAGCTGGAACATGACAAAGAGATGCTGCAGGAAGATCTGGAAAGAAGTAAGGCCGAGATTGGCAGGGTAAAAGAAGTTGCGCCGCTGGAACACAATAACCTGAAACAGGATTACGAAAAGCTTCAGCGTATGCTCGAAGAAAAAAATTCCGTCATAGATAATTTAAGGGTTTCTCTGGGCAGGCTAAATGAGGAGAACACCAGAGTAGAGAGCGAATACAATCTTGAAAACACAAATAAGTTATTCCTTAACGCCGAGTTAGAACGGCTGCGCAAGGAACTTAGGGCTCAAGTTGAGCTTTCTTCGGGCGCTGCACTTCCGGTGCAGCTATCAGATAAAGAAACTATCATCCGGAGCCTGAATGATACAATTGTTAAGGTAGAGAAAGAAAAGGCCGCTATGAAGGACCTTATTCTGGAGAAGAGCGAAAAAGAGGAAGTAAGAAATAAAGAGTTCAAAGAGTTTATGGATTCCATCTCTAATTTAACGGAAGATAAAAATAAGTTAGAGTTAAAACTGGCAGGTCTGGATTCTGACCGCCAAACTGTCATTAGCGAGCTTTCTGCTGCACAAAGTGAAATAGAACGGCTTAAAAACGAGTCCTATGAAACACACCAGGCCTATGAATTAAGACTGGAAGCCGAAAAAAGCAAACTTGCGGCGGCTCTTCAGAAAGTAAAAGAGGAGACAGAGGAATTTAAGCGCCTTTCTTCTTCTGGTTTTGACCAGGGAAAAAACACTCTTTTCGAGGATATTAACAGATTAAAAGCCGAGGTTATTAATAAGGAGAATGTTTTAGAGTCTGTTAAGATAGAGAATCAGAGAAAGCTTGAAGAACAGCGGCGGAAACTGGAAGAGGAATTTAATGAGAAAATACACCAAAAGGATGAAACCGTACTGGCTTTCGAAGAGCGCATCGGGCAGCTTAAAGAAGAAATTGAAAAGCGCGACAGCGAGTTATCCCGCATAAACGGAAGCATTGATACCAATCTGTCCCGGTTGGAAGAACAGAACCGTGGTATAGAAGAACTTAAAAAAGATATTTCTGTCGCAGGTGAAAATCTCCGTGCGGCGAAAGAAGAAACATTAAGGGCGGCGGAGCTGCTGAAAAATAAAGAGATGGAAAATCAGAAGCTCCAGATAGAAATGGGCGGCCTGGTTACACGGACGGAAGAGCTTTCGAAGGTGGCGGCAGAAAAAGATGCCAGGTTCTTGGAGCTTAATGCCGACCTTAGCGGCAAGATAGAAGCTCTGGCGGAAGCGCTTAAAATAAAAGAAAGAGACCTGGAAACGGCGAAAGCAAAAGTTTCTGAGTTTGAAAAGAGAATTGTTAATGACTACGAAATGAAAGAAGAAGAGTTGAAACTTGCAATCAGCCGGTTACAGATGCAAATGAAAGAAATTAACAACAGGTACGAGACAGAAATTAAAGCCGAAAAACAAAAAATCCAATCCCTGCAGGCGGAGTACGCATTAAGAGAAGTACAATGGAGCTCCCAAAAAGAAAAAGAAAAAGAGGTTCGGGGGCAGATGGCGGATATGGAAGCAACCATTGCCCGTTTGAATAATGATTCGGAAGCCAAACGCAAACAGTTCCAGGCGGAATTGGAAAATTCTGCCTCAAAAATAAAAGAATTTGAAAGCAGAGTTAAAGTATTTGAAGGTCACATTATTGCGCTGGAAGGCAATATAAGCGTACTTGAAAACCGGGTGACAGTCCTTGATGCCGAAAACAACACTTTGGCCTCGCAGGTGATAAAAGAAACTGAGGAAAAAGAAAAGCTTTTAAAGAAGCATTCCGAAATTGAAAGAAAACTAAAGGACCTGAGTGTTTCTCTTAAGGGGCTTCGAAGCCGGTTTAAATTTGTTCTCTGGCTATGGTATCCAAACGAACCGAGATAAAAACTGAGGACGGAAGGCAGAGGACAGTGGTCCGGCAAACTCTAAAACGAAATTAGCTTAAAGAAAAATTTGGAATCAAGCTATGAGGAAAATATGCAGGCCAAAGATAAAATAATAGTCGCGCTTGATTATTCGCAGGAGCAAGAGGCTTTAAGTATGGCGGCCCGTGTGGCGCCTTATGCCGGTATTTTTAAAGTGGGTTTTGAGCTCTTCATTTCTGCGGGCCCTTCAGTTATCTCAAAAATTCACGCTTTTGGGGGCAAGGTTTTTTTGGATCTAAAGCTTCATGACATTCCCAACACGGTAGCCAGAGCGGCTCTTTCCGCTTCTGCTTTGCAGGTGCATATTTTCAATGTTCACGCCTCCGGCGGATTTGAGATGATGCAAAGAACCGCCTTGGAAGTTGGGAAAACAAAAAATCCTCCGCTGCTTATCGGAGTCACCGTCCTGACCAGTATGGACTCAAAAACCCTTAAAAAAGACTTAAATATAGATTTATCCGCCGCAGAGCAGGTCGTGCATCTGGCAAAACTTGCAAAAAAGGCCGGACTGGGAGGGGTTGTTGCCTCCGGCGAAGAAATAACCCGGATAAAAGAGAATTGCGGAGCTGGTTTTAAAATTATTGTTCCCGGGGTCAGGCCTTCCTGGTCTGAAAAAAACGACCAGAAAAGAGTCGTTACACCGAAAGAAGCCATAGAAAGAGGCGCGGATTATATTGTTGTCGGCCGGCCTATAACCGGAGCAGACAATCCCGCAGAAGCCGCGAAAAAAATACTGAAAGAAATCAGTTAAATGTAAATTCCAAGATCAATCCGCCCAAAAGAATGGCGAACTAAACAAGATCGTTGAAGAACATCTTCTCAAAACCAACTAAAAATAGGTAATAATCTTTTAATATTTATGTTAATATATTACGACGCTATTGTTTAGAATTTAGTGTTTTGATCTTAGAATTTGAACTAATTGGGGGTTTTATGTTGTCTAACGGAGATGTTTTGGAGATCTTTAAAAAGTCTGGCGCTCTATTAGAGGGCCATTTCAAATTGACCAGCGGGCTTCATTCCGGCCAGTATCTTGAGAAGTTCCAGGTGCTGCAGTGGCCGGAGTATACCGGTCTCCTTTGTAAAGAAATTGCGGAACGCTTTAAAAATGATAATATAGGTGTGGTGGTCGGGCCTGTGACCGGAGGAATTATTCTTGCTTATGAAACCGCAAAGAATCTCGGGGTGAGGGGAATCTTCACCGAAAGGGAAGAGGGGAAAATGACTTTGAGACGGGGTTTCAAGATTAATCCCGGCGAAAGGGTGCTTATTGTTGAGGATATAATAACAACCGGAGGTTCTGTATTGGAAGTTATAGAAGCACTTAAAACCACCGGAGCCAATATTGTCGGTGTGGGGCTTCTGGCGGATCGCAGCGGCGGCAAAATAGATTTTGGAGTGAGAAAAGAAGCTTTACTTACAATGAAAGTAGAAAACTACCAGGCAGAAAAATGTCCTTTGTGTGCGAAAGGCGTGCCTTTAACCAAAAGAGGTAGTAAAAAATAAACGCCATCACCGGTAAAATTGCGGTTGCTAATTCTCCAGGTTGAGCCATTTAATTTCGGCTTGCGTTAATTCCAGATCGAGTGCCGCCATGGTTCCTGCCATTTCAAAAGGACTTCTCGGACCTATAAGAGCATAGATCGGGAATTTTTGGGCAAGGACATAAGCCGCGGCAATGGTTACCGGCTGTACGCTCTTCTTTTTAGCGAGTTCTTTAGCCCGTTCTAACTTTTTGAAGTTATCTTCACGGTACCAGCTTTTTACCAGATCTTTGTCGGATCTGTCTTTAGGGTCTGCCCTGCCGGAAAAGAAACCTGCCGCCTGGCTGGACCAGGAAAAAAGCGGGAACTGATTTTTTTCAAACCACTTTTTTGATTCTTCATCCGAAGAGGAGATACAGCCGGCCCACACCGGTTCCACCAGCGCGGCGAGGCTGAAATTATTGCTTATTGCCGAGAAGCCCGTTTTGTTTTTTCCTTTTGCGTATTTGTTAGCTTCCTCAATTCTGGCTATGGACCAGTTTGAACCGCCGAAGGCTCTCAGGAATCCTTTTTCTTTTAATTCATTCAAGACCTCAATAAATTCTGCGACCGGTATTAACGGGTTGTCCCGGTGTAACATATACAGGTCCACATATGGCGTTTTCATCCTGTCCAGAGATTCAAAAAATTGAAGCTTTAAATCTTTCGGGTTACAGGCGGGCGTATGCGCGCCCTTGGCCAGGATCACTACCTTTTCTCTGATATTTCTGTTCTTTATCCACTGCCCGAGGGCCAGGTCGGAGATTCCGCCTCCGTAGATGTGGGCTGTATCGAAACAATTTCCGCCATACCTGAAGAATTCATCAAAAAGCAGATGGGCTGTTACCCTGGACGAGACTGAGCCATCCATCATGGAACCCATGACGATCCGGGAGATCTTTTTATTTATTCCCGGTACTTCGCCGTATTTCATCCTGTTTGTCTTTCTTGCTAAAAGCGGCCGTCTGTCGGCGGTAGCTATTTCTGCGCCGGCTTTTTCACAATCATAAAAGAAATTAAAACCTGTTCTCCATTGATCCAGGGTTTTCATATTTCCGAGAGAATCCTCCGGGGTCATTGCGGGCGAAACCGCTTTAAGTTCTTTTATATAATTTGCCGCCGTGTCGGCTTCAATACCGTAAAGATTTTCGCTTTTGTCGTAGTCTATTTCTCCGGTTTTCCCTGCTTTCGTGAGAAGGATCTTCCCGTCGCAAAACCAGGGGGAAGTGAGTTCTATACTGCCTTCTGAACCATAGATCCGGACAACATTCTGCTGATTCACCTGCACTCCGGTTGAAACTTCGGCGAGGATGTCACCAGGAAATTTCAATATTGCCGCGCTCCAGCCGTCTACTCCTGTTTCTGTAAAATGCCCCAGGGACTTCACTTCAAGGGGTTCAATAAAATCTTTTCCGTTTGCCACTCCGGCAATAAGGCGGGACATTGAGATGCAATAACAGCCGACATCTAGAATGCCGCCGCCCGCCAGTGAATTCTTAAAAAGCCGCGATTCCTGAGAAAAACCTGCATTGAAGGAAAAGGCGGCTTGGATGACCCTTATCTCGCCGAGGGCCTTATTTTTTAAGAGTTCCACGAGTTTTTTTGTCTGCGGGTGGCATCTATACATGAAGGCTTCCATAAGGAAAACATTATTTACCCGTGCAGCTTCTACTATGACCATGGCTTCAGCGTGGTTCAATCCAATGGGTTTTTCGCAGAGGATATGCTTTTTTGCTTCCGCGGCTTTAATAGCCCACTCGGCGTGGTGGGGATGGGGTGTGGAGATGTAGACGGCCTCTACCTGCGGGTCGGCAAGCAGCTCTTCGTAACTGCCGTAAGCCTTACCTCCGTGTTTTTTTGCGAACTCTTCTGCTTTAGCCGCGCTTCTGCTGCCTGTGGCAAAGAGCTTTCCGTATTTTGCTTTAGAAAGTCCTATGGCAAACTTTGTTGCGATGCTTCCGGTTCCCAAAATACCCCAATTTAGTGTTTTTGGCATTTTACTCCCCCTGTGTAATATTGCTAAAGCAGAATTATAGCACTAATAAACGGAAATTCCATCAAGTTTTTATATATTGGATATTTTAGTTTCTGTATGCTATGATTTGTTAAAATCAAACTGAAGGAGAGAGCTATGAAGAATAGAGAATTATATATGGCGCTTATGAACTACGAGAAAGTTGACCGGATGCCTATTATTCATTGGGCCGGCTGGCCGGAGACCTATCGCCGCTGGCTGAAAGAAGGCCTGCCTGAAAAGGTCAGTCAAGCGGAGTTTTTCGGCGCGGCCCCGCTCAACTATCCGATAGATATTAATTTAGGCCTGTTTCCGGCTTTTGAAGAAGAAACGCTTGAAGATACCGAAGAGTACAGAATTTTCCGGCAGTCTGATGGGGTTATTGCCCAGCACTGGAAAAAACGGGATTGTATTCCCCACTTTGTGGATTTTACGATAAAAGGCACGGAAGGCCAGGGCTGGAGTGAATATAAAAAAAGGCTGCAGCCGGATAAAAAAAGAATTCCCGCAGATTTTTTCGAAAGGATTGAAAAAGCAAAATCTGCGGATTCCGTTGTAAGCGTCAATACCGCTTCCATGATAGGCTGGATACGCAACTGGGTGGGGGTGGAAAACCTTGCCTACATTGCCTATGACAACCGTGATTTGCTGAAAGAAATGAGCGACACGATAACTGACCTGGTGCTCTGGAGTCTGGATGAAATACTTCCGAAAGTAAAAATAGATACGGGTTGGGGCTGGGAGGATATTTGTTTTAAGAATGGCCCGCTGCTTAGTCCGGATATTTTTAAAGAAGTCGCCGTACCAAATTACAAAAGAATAGCAGAGAAATTAAGGTCTCACGGGGTTAAACAGTACTTGGTGGACTGTGATGGTTTGGTCGACGCGCTGCTTCCGCACTGGCTGGATGCCGGAGTAAATACTATGTTTCCTTTAGAGATCGGGACCTGGAATGCCGACTCGGCCGAGTATAAGAAAAGATTCGGCAAAGAACTCCGGATATTTGGCGGTATCAATAAAAACCAGTTTGGCAAAGGCAAAGAAGCCATTGATGCGGAGATTAAAAGAAGACTGCCGGTTATGAAAGAAGGCGGATTTGTGCCTCTTCCCGATCATCTTATCCCTCCGGATGTATCGCTTGATAACTACAGGTATTATCTTGATGCCTTGCGAAAAGTCAGAATTTGATACCGTTACGCCGGAAAAAAAGGTGAAAAATGTCCTATAAGAGCGGAATGAATGCGCTAAACCTGAAAATGACCGACAGGGTACCAAGGACAGAATATTCTGCGGAAAATCACTGGCCGCTTGTTAAAGCAGTTACGGGCATAGATACGGAAATAGAAGAAAACAGAAAAAAAGCCTCCAAAGAATTCATTAGAGAATGGGACTACGCTTTTAAGTGGGATACGCCCTATTCGCTCGGGGAGCATATACAAAAGAGCGGTTTTGGAACCAGTATGGGCCACGCTGAATACGCCGAGGGAGGCAAGGATTTTAGTCCCGAGGTCAACTGCCCTTTTAAAACTGTTGAAGCCGCTTTAAGCTTTGATCCCTGTAAGGTCTACGGGGAATTTGAGCAGGCGGGACTTGTAAAAAAACTAAACGCTATCTACCGGGAAAATAAAGACAGCTTTGGCGGGAGCACCGTGACCATGGGGGGTGTATACCATACTTTGTTTTCCGGGCTTATAGAAATATTCGGCTGGGAGATGCTCCTGCTGGCACTTGGAACTGATGAGAAGAAATTCAATAAAGTCGTAGAAAGTTATTTTAACTGGTCAAAGCAGTTTTTTGAAGCCTGGGCGAAAACCGGAATAGAAGTTTTTATGTGCCATGACGATATTTGCTGGAGTAACGGCCCGGTGGCGGCCCCGGCCTGGTACAAAAAAAATATTTTTCCCTATTACAAAAAGCTCTGGCAGCCGCTTTTGGCGGCCGGAAAGAAACTTATATTTACCTCTGACGGGAAATACGATATGTTCTATGAGGATATAACGGGGTGCGGCGCCGGTATGCTGGTCTTTGAGCCCTATAATGATATGGAATTATTCGCTAAAAAATTCGGAAGAACGCACGGTTTTGTCGGGAATGCAGATACCCGGATTCTACTTTTAGGAACGAAGGAAGACATTTACAGAGAGGTTGAAAGATGTATAAACACCGGGAAAACCTATCCTGGATTTATTCTGGCGGTAGGCAATCATATTCCGGTTAACACGCCCGTAGAAAATGCGCTTTATTACAATGAAGCCTATGTGAAATTATCAAAAAGATAATTATTGATAAACTCATACGCAGTTATTTAGGGTATAATTATTTAAGCTAAAGAAGCGGAGGAGAAAAGCTAATGTTCCCGGCAGAATTAAAATACACCAAAAGCCATGAATATGTAAGAGTAGAAGGAAACAGCGCAACTTTAGGTCTTACGGTTTTTGCGATAGAGCAGGTTAAAGATATTGTCTATCTCGAGCTGCCGAAGGCCGGACAGGAGTTGAAAGCCGGTACTCCGTTTGGTTCGCTTGAGTCCGTAAAGGC
>Ga0114951_10003141_pt1 | contig 17481 bp, 10 predicted proteins | sample AM7aDNAmetaG_FD_88677 | JGI IMG/M metagenome (GOLD analysis project Ga0114951, IMG submission 88677) | Freshwater microbial communities from Finland to study Microbial Dark Matter (Phase II) - AM7a DNA metaG | ecosystem: Environmental > Aquatic > Freshwater > Lake | place: Finland: Lake Alinen...
ATTCCGGCATGGACCGCCGGAATCCAGATTGCAGGGACGCCAACAATCTATGCCATCCATGGAGCCTAGGTTCCGGCGATCCCTGCCGGAACGACGAGTTTTTTCTTAACTTAATGGCAGTGAAGCTCCCGCTTGGGAATGGGGTTTTTGAAGCTCCAGCTTCCCGAAGAACGGCCAAGCAGGTGCTTGCAAGTGTCGTAGCCCGGATGGAGCCCTCCGGGCGCAATCCGGGTTGGCGCGGCATCACTGATTGTACCGTATCCCCCCGGATTACGCCGCCCTTCGACAAGCTCAGGACAGGCTTCATCCGGGCGGTCTACACAGTTGCGTAACATCAGTTAGTAAAACAACAGCAGATCGCTACTTTTCGCTGGCATTCCCCCTTTGCCCCTACGGACCAAGGAACTCCCTGTTCCCATCGAACAGACATCTTGGTTCAGTGTGTCACTATAGAATTTTGGATTGCCCAAGTTGGACAACACGCCGTTCAAATTTAACTGCGGCGAAGTCAGGTTGATGACACCGGATATTCCTCCGGGTGCTGCCGCTTGGATGACATTCCAGCCGAATTCTGTGGAATGGATATCCCAGTTTACGGGTTCGTTGCCACCAAAGATCAACATGCTGGCACTAGGCAACAAGGTTTGCACATTGAGGAAGACATTGCCTCCATTGGCCCCCGATGCTGCCGTGTTGGCCTGGATCAACCCCGTTTCCATCATCAAACGGTTGGCCGTCACGCTGATGTCGCCGCCGTTGCCGTTCTGACCTAGCACCGAGGTTCTGATGCCGGAATTGGTCAGCGTCAGACTATCCCCGCCTTGGACCACAATGCTGCCCCCATTGCCGTTTTGGGCTTCGGTGCTAATGAAAGAATTGCCTAGGCTGAGTGAATGGGTGAAATGGATTTGAATAGGGCTTGCGTCCACATTTTGGGTGGATTGCGAGGTGATAATGCTGTCACGCAGAGTGATATCGGGAGCCGAAACGTATAGCAAACCGGGTGTGACCGCTTTCGGATCAAGCGCAAAGCCTAAATTCTGAATGCTGATATTACTATTGTCCATGGTGATGGAACCTGATGCATTCACCGTGACATCTCCGGTCTGGCCACCTGAGTTAGCATCGGCTTCGGCGGCGATGCTGGCGTTGTTGATGATAGACAGGGTTGCAGAAGATACACTCACATTTCCAGCTTCGCCTAGGCCGCTAGTTTTGGCTGCTATGGCGGAATTGTCTAGGCTGATAGCCGGGGCGCTGACTTTCGCACTGCCTGCGTTGCCAGACCCGGACGTGGAGGAGTTGATGGACGAGCCGTTAGCTTCGGACAGGGTCTGGGCTGCATCCACCGTCACCGTTCCGGCATTCACATTGCCGCTGGTGCTGGCAGAGATGAATCCATTGTCCAAAGCGGTCACAGGGGCGGTAACTATCAATTGACCGGGAATGACCGAGGCAGGGTTGGCGGCAGTGCCTTGGTTTTCGATGCTGATGTTCCCGCCGCTGACGATATTGATGGAACCCGAGGCGTTGACCACGACATCCCCGGTCTGACCGCCTGAGTTAGCATCGGCTTTGGCGGCGATGCTGGCGTTGTTGATGAGGGCAAGTGTCGTAGATGACACGTTCACACTACCCGCCGCGCCAAGTCCTTCGGTTTCGGCGGTGATGGCAGAGTTGTCTAGTCTGATAGACGGGGCATCAACTTTCACGCTGCCTGCGTTGCCAAGCCCGGAAGTGGAGGAGTTGATGGACGAGCCGTTCGCTTCGGACAGGGTCTGGGCTGCGTTCACAGTCACCACCCCGGCATTCACATTGCCGCTGGTGGCCGCGCTGACGAAACCGTTGTCCAAGGTAAGCCATGGAGTTTGCAAGGTCAGGGTGCCGGGTATGATCCCTGTTGGGTTCTGGGTGGAACCGTCGTTTTGGATGCTGATGTTTCCTCCATTGGCGATGTTGAGGGAACTCGATGCATTTATCGTGACATCCCCGGTTTGCCCACCTGATCCAAGATTGGCTTTGGCAGTAATGCTGGCGTTGTTACCGATGGAGAGGGTCGCCGATGACACGCTCACACTCCCCGCCGCGCCAAGTCCGCTGGTCTCGGCTGTGATGGCGGAGTTGTCCAAATTGATAGCCGGGGCATCGACGTTCACGCTGCCCGCTCTGCCGGAGCCTTGGGTGGATGAACTGATGGACGCGTTGACGCTCATGAACAATGGGTTGAGCGTCTTCACCGACACGTCGCCAGCCGGTACGTTGCCGCTGGTGGCTGCGGTGATGATGCCTCCGTCCATTGTCAAATAAGGCACATTGATGCTCAGGCTAGCTGGCGTTACTTGAGACGGGTCGTCGGCGAAACCGTCGTTCTGCACACTGATCTTGCCGCCGCTGGACAGAGTGGCGACATTGGTCGTAACCCGAACTTGCCCGGTTTGACCGCTTGAACCCTTTGCAGCCTGTGCTGAGATGTCCGCGCCTGATGCAAGAAAGAATGTCGGCGCGGCTACGGCAACGTCGCCGGCCCTGCCTACCCCAAAAGTGGATGCGTTGATGGATGCGCCGTTGGTTGCCGTTAAAAACCGACCTGCCGTCACCGCCACCGAGCCTCCCCTGACATTGCCAGTGGTTTCGGCGGTAATCGAACCATGGTCTAAGGCGATGGTCGGGGCGGAGACCGTCAACTGACCGGGAATGACCGTCGCGGGGTTCTGGGCGGAACCGTCGTTTTGGATGCTGATGTTAGCCCCGTTGGCGATGTTAAGGGAATCTGCTGCATTTACCGTGACATCCCCGGTTTGCCCGCCTGATCCTAGATTGGCTTTGGCGGCAATGCTGGCGTTGTGGCCCATAGTCAGGGCCGATGACGATACGCCAACGCTCCCTGCCCCGCCTAGGCCGCTGGTTTCGGCGGTGATGGTGGAATTGTCCAAGCTGATTGACGGGGCATTTACGGTCACGCTGCCCGCGTCGCCGATCCCAGAAGTGGAAGAGTTTATGGACGAGCCGTTCGCTTCAAACAGTGTCTGGGATGCGCTGACCGCCACCGAACCAGCTCCCACGTTTCCGCTGGTAGCCGCGCTGATAAGCCCATTGTCCAAACTGATTGCCGGGGCGGAAACCGTCAACTGGCCAGGAATAACTGTTGTAGAATTCTGGGAGAAACCATTGTTTTGGATACTGATTTGCCCCCCGTAGGCGAGGTTGAGTGAATCCGTGGCATTGACTGTGACATTGCCGGTTTGGCCGCCCGATCCGACATCGGCTCTGGCGGCGATGCTAGAGTTGTCAATATCGATTTGCCGAGCGACGACTTTCACGCTACCGGCTCCACCAGAACCGTTAGTGTTGGTGCTAATTCTGCCAGCGTTTGAGAGCGAGACAAGTGTATTGGCTTCGACTTCAACTGACCCGGCTTGGCCTGTGCTTCCCGCAGAGGCATCAGAAAAAATGCCTGTCCCATATTGGCTGCCTTTCCCATCAATTTCAATGCTGCCCGCCTTGACGTTGACATCTCCGGCAGAACCAGAACTAACAGTTGAACTGGAAATAAATCCAGCATTCAATATTTTTAAGTCGCCTAGGGTTTCGACAGACACCATCCCCGCCTTGCCGGTACTGCCTAGTTCCGCTGCGGCAAATATGCCTGTTCGTATAAAATCTGGCGGCTGGAATGATTGTACTCCAAAACCATCAATGGCTAGGCTGTTGGCTTTTACGCTCACATTGCCAGCATCTCCCTGGCTACTGGATGAACTAGAAATGAAGCCGCCATTTAACAAGTTAATCAAGCCTGTCGATTCGACGTGAACCGATCCGGCATTGCCTGTCGCTCCGCTATTGCTTTCAGATGAAATGCCCGCGTATTGAATGTCTCTTCCGTCAATTGTAATATCCCCGGCTTTGACGTTGACATCACCTGCTGAGCCAGGGCCAAAAGTTGAGCTTGAAATTTCGCCGTCATTGAATATTTTCAGAGAGTCGGCGATTTCAACAGAAACTTTTCCTGCTTTGCCAGTACTACCATCATCCGCCAAGGCAAAGACACCCGTAGGTATTTCAACCCCAAACCCATCAATGACCAGACTTTTGGCCTTTACGCTGACATCGCCGGCATTTCCCGGACTAAAAAAGGATGTACTTGAAATTACTGCACCGTTTAATAGATTTATTGCACTTGAAGATTCGACATGGATTAAACCTGCGTTCCCCGTACCTTTAAGGCTGTCTGAGACAATGCCAGCCGTGCCATTGGCAGGGTCTAAAAAGCAGTCAGAACAAATGCCGGGGGGAAATTGGCTGGCCTTTCCATTAATATCAATATTACCCGCCTTGACGCTGACATCCCCGGCTGAGCCAGAACCAAAAGTTGAGCTTGAAATAAATCCAGCGTTCGATATTTTCAAGTCACCTATGGTTTCGACTGATATCGTCCCGGCTTTGCCGATGCTGTCAGGATACGCTGTAGCCAATATGCCGGTAAATGTATTATCCAGAAAGGATTTTTCACCGTATCCATTGATAATTAGACTATCCGATTTTACATTCACATTTCCACCATCCCCGGAGCCATAAGTGGAACTGGAAATTTGAGCGCCATTGGATAGGCTTATCGTGCCTGTAGATTCGACCTTGACCACCCCGGCATTCCCTGTTGCTCCGCTATTGCTGTCAGATAAAATAGCTGCATAATGACTGACCTGGCCATCCATGATGATATTGCCCGCCTTGACGTTGACATCTCCGGCTGAACCAGATCCTGACGTTGAACTTGAAATTTCGCCGCCATTGAATACTTTCAGGTCTCCAATAGTTTTAACTGATACTAATCCACCATTGCCAGTACCACCATAGTAAACTCCAGCAAAAATACTAGCCCCATCAATGACTATACTATTAGCCTTTATACTTATATTACCAGCATCACTCGAATCGTATGTTGAACTTAAAATTTGAGATCCATTAGAGATATTAAAGCTATTATTTGTAGAAAGTGATATGTTTCCTGCTTTTCCAATTGAACGAGTTTCTGAAGCAATATAACTTGCGTCACTTATATTTAGTGTATCATATGCCGTAATCGATATATTACCTGCATTTCCAGATGAAATTGAGGTTTCTGCTACACTCTCAAAATAGATACTACTTAAATTTATCTTGTTACCACTCAAATAAATTGATCCACCATTCCCTGTATCAAGGCTATTTGTCAAAATAAAAATATTATTAATTAAGTTTAATTCATTATTAGCCTTGATATTTACATCACCTGAATTTCCTTTTCCAACAGTAATATCAAGAATTTCACCGCCACTGAATGTCAGTGTATCATCGGCATTCAGCGTAATATTTCCAGCATTACCTGTGGAATCTAAAACTAGCGAATCTGAAATATATGAGTTATTAAAATTTATTGATTTACCTGTTAGTTTTATTGATCCTGAGTTACCTGAACTATAAGCTAAAGTACTAATGTCACTCTCATTATTGACGGATAAATATTCGCCTGCATTGATTTCTGTATCCCCTGCATTACCTGTGGATTTTTCTTGTGCAATATTACTAACAAATGAATTATCAAGTTTTATTGACTTGCCCGTCAATTGTATTGATCCAGCATTACCAGAACTATAGGTAGCACTGTCGATATTGGTACTATTGCTTATCGACAAACTATCATTGGCTGAGACAGTTATATCCCCACCATTACCTGTCGATCCTGCTTGTGCTGCACTGTTTATAGAGATGTTATCTAAGGTTATCTGCTTGCCTTTTAACTGAATTGATCCTGCATTTTCAGTGCTGTAGGTATCGGAACTGATATGACTACCGTTGTTCACTGTTAACAAGTTGTTGGCCATGATATCTATGCCTTGCGTGATATTCCCATCCGTTATGCCTTTATTGCTGGCTAGAAAGTCACTTCCAGAGATAGTTACATCGCCACCTTGCACAATCAACTTTCCTGCCCCGTCCCCACTGACATCAATGCTGCTGGACTCTATATCTATTGTCCCAAAAGCCGATTCAGAAGGTATATTTGGTAATACATTGGTTTCTCCTGAACCAACAGCCACCAAACGAATTTCCCCACCTGGTGCTTCAAGTTTAGCTTGGTTTTCCATATTGATGTTGCCAGCAACAATTTCTATGGTCTGACTTGGTTTGGCACTTAGTTGTGCTCCATTCACGTCAATCAAGCCGTTATTAGCGGTGGATGTTCCCAAAAATCCAAATGAGGAAGGCGATGATGAACTCAAATTGCTGGCATTGGGGTTCACCGCGCTGTAGCTAGAACCATCCCTGAAATTCAGTTGGTCCGCTGTGCTGACATGAAATGCACCCGCTACGTCCAGTTGGGCATTGGCACCAAAAACCACACCGGACGGGTTGATCAGGTAAAAATCCGCGTGTCCGCCGGGGGTGGAACGCAGCATTCCATCCAGATTGGATACGCCGCCACCGGTCACCCTGGAAATCACATTATTAAGGGAATTAGTGACATTCTCCTTAAACGTGACGGTTTGACCGGTCTCAATATTGAAGGTGGAAAAACTGTGGAATAAATTATTGCCCACCGTGGTCCCAAGACCTTGCTGGATAGTGACATTGGAGGACACTCCGGGGGCGTTTAAGACTTGCACCGGACCCACCGTGCCATCGGTGGCGATGCCGTCGAAGGCCCGAACAGATTGCATAGAGGCAAAGCCGATTGCCAAAGAACAAGCTAGGATATTCCACCTAAATCCTAATTTTTTGTGCATGTTGGTTTCCTCACAACCAATTACCCACCAAAACAAAAGCCGCCCAATAGTAAGGATGTGCAAATGACGGGTCTTTCAACAAGGCTTGTTGGGCTTGCCGCAGTGCTTGTGCCTTGCTGGTTCCGGGTTTGGCAAGCGCTTGGTAAAACTCTACCATAAGCTTGGATGCGGCATCGTCGTTGACCCTCCATAGGCTTCCCAATGCGCTGCCAGCCTTGGCCTTGATGGCAATGCCGCTGAAACCCAAAGGGGCGCGGTCATCGCCTTCGGCAGTTTCACAGGCGCTGAGGGTGAGCAAATCCAACGGTGATTGAGTCGGCTTGCCGGACTTCAGCAATTTTTCCAAATCATCCATGTTGATGACATTGTCAAACGCCATGATGAAACTGGTTTTCGCCGTGCTGCCGAACACGCCATGGGAGGCGATATGGACCCTGGCGTAGGGTTCTTTAGCCAAGGTTTCCGTGAAGCGGGCAACGGTGAAGTCTTCGTTCATCAGCAGGGTATTGGGCATCTGCTGGCTCAGTTTGTCCATTTCATCAGCCACGCCGGGTAAGCTGTATTGTCTTTTCAATCGCTGGAGTTTGTTTGGGTTTTCTAGCAGTGCTTTCAAGTTTGCTAGCCGGTTTGCAGACAGGTTTTCACCCCCTTCAATTGGGTTCGGCAAGCTCCGGCCATAGGCTATTTTGCCCTCATCCCCGCCGAGTTGATTTTCCTCATCCATCGCCAACAAAATCGCGGGGGGCAGATGCTCGATCACCGAACCCGGTTCGCTGATGCCCACCAATAAGGATTTGGAGTCAGCGTCAGGTTTGGTCAAAGGTTCCAGCAAACTCAAGCCCGGTGATGTGGCGATGTTATATCGCTCGATAAGATAATACTGGCCGTTGTGCAGTGCCGCGAAGGGAACCAAGCGCAACACCCCATCGGGTACGATGACCAAAGTATCCACCTGTCTTTGGCGCAACCAAGTTTCCAAAGGTGCGATCAGCCATTGATGCAAAGGTTCGGCTAGGGTTTTGGCGGTATCTTTGTTGTTGCGCAGGGCTTTCGCCAGTTTGGTGACCGATGTTTGCAGCGTGTAGGAATCGACTGTCTGAGTGAATTGCTCAAATTCCTCGCCGTTACTGACCAGCAACTCCAAACGGTCAGGCAGAATCACGGGATAAATGACGGCTGTATGCGATGCCAGACTTTCCAACCGTCTATTGACATTGTGCAATGCACAGCGCCCGCCAAGAAAGTCTTCCAGTTCGGATTGCTTGATTAGCTCCACTGTATCGCGGGCCAATCGCAAGGATTGGGTTTTGTCGCTGCCCGATTGCCCTTTGGCTTGTTCCAGTAGAAGATCGGCTAAACCTAGATAAACCGGCTCCAAGGTTTCCCGAAACGAAGAACGGCCGTTCTGGTATTGGATCGGGATGTCCTGTCGTATTGCCTCGATGCTTTCGACGGACTTCCGATAGGCCGCCAAAGCTTCCGCTTTGTGATTCAAGGTCCGCTGCAAGCGAGCTTGCCGCCAATGCAGTTCCAGCAACAGGTCATGGGCATCCAAAGCTTGTGCGGATTGGATGGCTTGGTCGTTAAGGCGTAAAGCTTCATCGGTGCGTCGCTGAATCTCATATAGGCCTGCCAGCCCCATCAAAGCTTCTGTTAGTAGGCGCGGGCTTTTGGCAGCATCAAGGCTGGCCTGTTGGTAACTCTCGTAAGCGAGTTTAAGCCCGTCTGAACCCAACGCGCCAGACTGGCTGGCAAGATTGATGAGCAACACCGCCCGTTCTTCTGGTTTGGCTAGGGTGACAACTTTATCGTGAATGCTGTTGAGTTCGATTAGGCTGGTGTCCTTTGCCCCCAGTTTGCTGTGCAGCTTATTCTGGCCCAAGCGGATGCCAACCTGCAAGCCTGAGTCTTGTTGGGCCAACTTCAGGGCTTGCCCATAGAGGTTACTCGCTTCATCACTTTGTCCGTGTTCGGCTTGCAAATTAGCCAAGGCGGCTAACCAACGCGCCCGGTCCAAGCCGGAGTCTTGGTCCAACGCCAAGGCTTGCCGCAATGCCGCCTCGGCCTCGCTAAACTTGTGCATTCGGTAGTAGGTTTGACCGAGCAAACCGGCAGTCTGCGCCCTCTGCTGGTCGGTGCCTGCGTAGTGCTGGGCTGTGACTAAAGTGTCCAAAGCCAATGAATACTGGTCTTGATGCAGATACTGCTTTCCTTGTTGAAGCAACTGGCTAAAGTCAGCCTCCGCACTGAAACCAAGCGTGGAAACCAAGAGTAAAACTAGCCAGAAATGATGCCTACGGATAAGATGCATATTCTTCAATCCTTGTTGTTACTCCAATCTCTCTTCGGGAGACTGGTCGGTGTGATAGCGACAAAATGAGATTTCCTTCCTTCAAAATACATCCAAACGAACCTGAAAGTGAATGCCATCGTCTTGTAGATTGCCGGTTTGGTTCGGCTTGGGTTTGTTGATGGCGTAACCGTAAAAGAATTCGGTATTTAATGGTTTAAACTGCCAAATAAAACCCAAGCCGACTGAAAACAGGGCGCTAATGTCTTGACCATTGGTGAACACACTCGGGTAATCCCATGCCTCGCCATAATCCAAAAAAGGAATCAAGATTAGGCTGTTATCGCTTTTTGCTGCCATGCCGGTCCACAAAGGATAACGGTATTCCAACGAAACGTTATAGCCTTCATCGCGCACCCGATAGTTTTCCCGATAACCCCGCACCGTGCCGACACCGCCGATGGCGATCTTTTCCAATGGCAGTAAGGCGGCATTGCTCAACTGGACATTGCCACGCAACAGCAGTTGAGAACCGTCGTTGCTGACCCGGTAAGCATATTGTGCCTGCCCAAGCCAGGCAAAATATTCGCTGCTGGGGTAGCCGCTTTTGGTATAGGGGGTCGAGCCTAGGGCGTGAATCCCCACGTTGAAGGTGGACCGGAAAGCCAAGGCGTGGGTGTCCCAGCGTTGGGTGAAGTCTTGAAATACCCTAATTACGGTGGCCTGGTTGTGTCCCGTGGGTTCGCCTATGACAAACGAATAGGGCTTGCCTAACAAGCTGGTTTCATTTTCGCGCACGGCCAACATCACACCCAGCGACAAGCGTTGGCGCAAGGTATTAATCAACGGATGGGAAATGCCGCCCTCCAGGTTGTGGACTTGGCTTTTGATATCCAGCTTGCTCGTCGGTGCTTCCACAACGGCGGAGTCGCCTTCGTCGAAATGGAAAAAAGCCAGGGTGCCCCAATCGGTCAGCGGTAGGGTAAAACCGCCGGCATAACGGTCTGAACCCGAACTGTGGTAATACATGAAATCCAAGGTATCGCCCAGCCCGGTGAGGTTGCTGACCGAGGCATTCAAGCCAACCGCTTCCGCACCGATGGAAGGTGGGCGGTAGTTATTGCCAAACAGGCTTAAATGGTAGGCGCGGGCGCGGGTCACCTCAACGTCGAGAATGCCATGGCCGGGCGACGCACCCGGCACGATCTGCCCATTCATCCGGCTAATCAGAGGATCGGATAACAGTAGTTGGAAACGGTCTTGCAGTTCTTGCAGATTAAGCGGCTGGTCTTGGTCGCCTTGCAAACGGTTTTCGATATAGCCTTTACGCAGACGTTCTTCGCCCTTAACCCGGACTTCATACTTCCCTTCGATGATTGTTATGTGCAATACGCCATCTTGCAAACCCCCCTTCGGGATAACCGCTCCAGAATTGATATAGCCATGCTCTATGTAATAGCGTGTCAGGGCTTGGCGCAACTCTTCCAATTCGGCTAATGTCGCCTCCCGACCTTCAAAAGTATGGGCAATGGCACTGAGTTCCTCGGTTCGGAATACCGTGTTTCCGGTGATTTCAATCTGTTTGACAAATAATCTGCGGCTAGGCAGGCTGGGAAGTTTTGGCGTGACTGGCAACTCAGGAAGCATGAAGCCTTTGGGCTTTTCCGTAGGCGCGTAGGGGGGCAAATAAGGGGGATACGCACTAGGCCTGTCCATGGATTCAGCCCCACCGACAGCTAAGCAGAGAAGGGAATGCATGAAAAGCATAAGCACTGCGCAAAACCTAGTCAGATACCTGACCATAAAGATTTACTTTTGGTTATATGGTAATGGTTATAGTGGTTGTTTTTTCACAATGTAATATCAGCCAAACTCACAAAATATAATGCACCCTATTTTTTTAATTGGCGATATATACCAAACCAACTTGGTTCAGTAGGTCTTTTAGCCATTCCCGATGTGGATATGCGTTGGAACTGCTCTCAATGAGAGTGGCAACGGCATCATACCAATAGCCAGACTTGGCCTGCAGCAAGGTCAAGTCATCCTCCTTTAGTTTTTCCCATCGCTCATTTTCCTCTCGCGACACCGCATTGAAGATTATGCCAGCTCGTGTCACTTGGTCTGGCTTGTCATCATCCTGGTCGAAGGTTAGGGAAATCGACCACACATATTCAACCCCAGGTTCAAGCCGATACGCCTTAAGCTGGAAGCTTTGGATGCCAGGTCTATTGGGCATGGGGATGGAGGTTTCATAAAGGTGACCTGCTGAGGATGCCCTGGCGAGTGAAAAGGCCAATTTGCCTTGCGCGGGAAGTGCAGAGATAAACCAGAACAGCAGGGGTTGATCTTGGTTGCTCCAAGCGGATTGCTTAGGCGCGAGGACAGACAAATCAATCGCTCCACCCCGTGTACCCCCGCCTACACGTCGATCAGGCGCACCTCGCAGTGGCGGTTGGTATACGACGGGGCGGGCAGGGGCAGATGTTGGCGATGCCGCATTTTCCGCCATGGTTGTGCCGACAGGCCAAAACAAGGCAAAACTGGACATCAAGAGAGTCGTCATGGCTTTGCGGAACATGATGGCATTCACCTCGATAAAACAACGGTGTATATGAGTGCTCACTGATCGTCTAACGCAATCAACTGCACAAGTTATGAGTGCAAAGAAGCAAGACAGTCGCGCCTAATCATACACTAATTGACTGTTTATGTACCATTTTCTGCCACAAATCTAAAAAAATAAACACTTTTAGGCATGCCTGAAGAAAATGTTCAAAGCTGTGAACTAGGTCATAGTGCTGCATGGGAATAAGCATTTAACCTTATAGCCACACTGGATGCTGTTATCGAATTTGGATTTTTTCCATTTCCCTCTCCTTGTTATTTGCTTGGAAGGCACAAGCCTGACTGTCCCGTGTTATCGGCTTCATATGGTCAAATTTAGAAGATATTTCTTTAAGGTGTGACATAAGTCACTGCTATTGGTTATTTTCTGTGATTGAATATAACCATGCCGATGTTTCTGCTTCAGGGTGTTTGGCTTGTATTACTGCTATTATTTTAGGTTTATTTTAGCCAATTGTTTGGTTGAATTATGACTTTTATAAGTTCTATTTGATGATTATTATGAGGTGGCTGCAATGTTTAGAAAAATTTTTTGCATCTTAGTTTTTACATCATTTTTATTTTCACAAGGTTGCACGGGTTGGAAAGATGTCGGTTCATTTTATCGTACTGAGCAGACTAGGCTTACCATAGAGAGTACGCCATCTGGTAAGCTATATGTCAATAACAAGTTCATTGGGGATACTCCTTTGTCTACCCCACTTGAGTATGAACAGAAAGTAAATAAGTCAACAAGGGATGTAAATTATTGGGTCACTCAACCAGGCTGGTCATTATTCCTATCACTTATTTCTTTAGGTGTCTATATTCCGTTTAGTCTTATTCCCGTTGATACCCAGACATCTCTGTCGCCTACAGGATTATATAATAACAACCAATTTAATCTTAGAGTAGATTCCGATAACCATAAATCTTGGGAAAAACAGTTTCTTTGCAATGGGCAACCAAGCATTGAATTTTCTCCTCAATTGGAGCCAGCAAACTAGATCGAAGAATATTTTAACAGTACGGAGGATATGCAATGTCAATTTTAAATCGGCTTTTATCATTTTTGGCGGTGGCTTGTCTTGCCACCTTATTAAATGGCTGTGGGTCGGTTCAACATAAAATCGAACTAGGTCAAGGTTATGCACCAAAATCAGGTACTACAGTTCAAGTAGGTACTGTCACGAATCAATCTGGACAAAAGTTTGAAGTCGATGCAGAAAAAATGCTTTCAGAAGCATTGGTGGATAAGTTGTCGAAAGAACATTTACTTGCATCTGGTGGTAGCGGTCCACAGTTGCTTATTAACAGTAAAATTGTTGAATATGAACCGGGTAACGCCTTCAAGCGTTGGCTATTGCCGGGTTGGGGTTCAACCATATTATCTGTTCAAAGCGACCTGAAAGAGAGTGGTAATTTAGTAGGTTCGATTGATGCGAGACGAACTGTTTCGATAGGGGGTGGTTATTCCATCGGTGCATGGAGGACGATTTTTGGAGACCTTGCTACAGATATTGTTGATGATCTTAAATCTAAGATTGGGAACAAATAACTGCCTATACTAAGATAATTAGCGGAGATGGTTACCGCTCCAGTTTCAGTCTGTGCATAGTTCGTATATCAATAAGTTACTCAATGTACGGCACTATCTCTGGTAATTGTAACCATCGAAGTTTCCAAACGCTTTGGACAGTCTTGCTCTATTTCTAGACCATCATAGATTTTGGCAAGCATTCAAGTTGGTCATTTAACTATTTCACCAGGAGCTTCTCATGAACACCAATAGATCAAAAATCGCAAAGTTCGCTTTTGTTGCAGTTTTGGCAACGCTTACGACGTTTATACCACACGTTGCTTGGTCGGGGGGCGAGTCCTGTAATGCTCTTCTGAAACTGGGGCTTTACAATGTCACCCAAAGCAGTAGTTCAATTGACGCGCAATCGTTAATTACGTCAACTTTCTGTTCATATGACTACAGCCAAATATCAGAAACATCATCACAAGCTGCTACAATAAAAGCTGCTTATGGGCTTTTCTCCGGCGGAGCATCTGGTTCGGTTAGTAGACAGGACATTATTACCAAGCAAAGTTCGGTGTGTACCTCTGGTTATGACAGCAGCAAATATATTTCAAATACGGCTGCTTATTCAAAGACGGTTTATCAAGGGTCTTTGGATGCCTGGAATCAATGCCAAGCCATTGCTTCACAAAACCTGAATTTAAATGTTCAACCTTCAAGTACGATGCAAGGGGTCAGCGTTTCAATTTCAGTGCCTTCAGGGTATGACGCTTGGTTTTACGGTGTTGCGCAATACGGTGCAGGGCGTTCAGATTGTAGCGTATACGGTAGTAATGGCTTGATGAATGTGACTCCGACATCACCTGTCAAAGTCAACGCAGCAAGCTTGCTGACTGTTAGCTGCGCACGGCAAATGGATAAGGTTGGCAATGATTTTTTTGCTGATGCACAAGATTTGGTATTCATCACCAGCAAATCAAATTTGACTTTGCCATTGCCTGCTATGGGAAGTTTGTCGCGCATTACGGTGGATCAAATCAATGGACAGACGGATGGTAAAATCAAAGCCCAAATAACGCCTATCGCTACAAATTTGAGCAGTTTAACAACCAGCTTCAATAACTTGAGCACTAATTTTGGAGGTCGTTTAACGACTTTAGAATCTTATCCACACCTAATGGGGGTTTTCCAAAGAGATGACTACTTACGCCCACAATATAGTGTGAACAATCCATTGACAGGGAGCTTATCCTGTCCGCCAGGTGCCAACATAGTGTTTTCGACAAGAATATGGCATCCTGAAAGCAGGAACGGCAGTGTGCAGTTTATTTGTGCTAAGAAGTAGTTTTTAATCAAGTAGTAACGAAGTACGGCGGGATTAAAAATCCCGCCGTTCTTGTTTGTGAATTTCGCAATAATTACAATATTTTTCGTTATATCCAACCATTTCACACCATCCAATCTGTTTGCTACCTCCGCCCATCAGTCACTTGGAAGGGTGATTTCCTCAACAGTGGCAAGACTATCAGTGTTATTTCCGAAGTCGGCATGTATAGAATTTATTTCTCCAAGTGTGACAAAAGTCACTTCTATTAGTTATTGGTAGTGATTTAATACAGCCATGAAGGTTGTTGTGTTTGAGAGTGTTAGAAAGGTTTCCCTTCCATACATTCAAGAATACGCACTTTGCGGTACGGGGTTACTATGTATTTCATAGCTTTTCTTATCCAGTGCCGATTTGAATTTATCTATCTCATTAAAGTGGAGAGGTGTGCCATGAATGCGAATAATTCGTTTCGTCTTGCTTTCTTGTTTGCCAGTGTCATTCTTGCCTTGGGCATCACGCCGGGCTGGGGAGGCCCGCCGTCAAACCCCACGCCTAGCGATGCCAATGGCAATACGGCCGGGGGCAGCAACGTGCTGTTGAACAATAGCGGTTCAGAAAATACTGGATTCGGTAGCAACTCTCTTTACTCGAATACCACTGGCATCAAAAACACCGCCATCGGCGGCGGTGCGCTTAAAGTGAACACCACCGGCAGCGAAAACACCGCCATCGGCCACTGGGCGCTTGTTTGGAACACCACCGGCAATGACAACACCGCCTGCGGCGTTAACACACTTTTCTACAACACCACCGGCAATTTCAACACCGCCAGCGGCTACGGGGCGCTTGCCTTGAACACCACTGGCAGCTTCAACACCGCCGATGGCGTCTATGCGCTGGAGAAGAACACCATCGGCGGCTACAACACCGCCAGCGGCTACACAGCACTTTTCTATAACAACACCGGATCCAACAACACCGCCAGTGGATACGGAGCGCTCTTCTCGAACACCACCGGCAGCAACAGCACCGCCAGCGGTACCAGTGCGCTTTACTCGAAGACCACCGGCAGCAACAGCACCGCCATGGGCTATCAGGCTGGCTACAATGTGACCACCGGCAACAACAACCTGGCCATCGGTTATCAGGCCGGCTACAACGTGACCACCGGCAGCAACAATATTCACCTCGGCAACGCCGGTGCCAGCGGCGACAACGCGACCCTGCGAGTGGGAACCTCCCTGTCCCGTGCGTTTATTTCGGGCATCCGCGGGGCAACCATCAGCTCAAGCCCGATACCCGTCTACATCGACACCAATGGGCAACTGGGGACACTCCCCTCCTCGCAACGCTTCAAGGACGACATCCGCGACATGAATGAGGCCAGCCGCCATTTGTTCGATTTGCGCCCGGTGACCTTCCGTTACAAACAGTCAGGAGCCAGTGGCGAAAACCCGCTGGAATACGGCCTGATTGCCGAGGAAGTGGCCAAGGTCTACCCCGACTTGGTGGCCCGTGGCACGGACGGGCAAATCGAGGCGGTGCAATACCACAAGCTCACCCCGATGCTGCTCAATGAAGTGCAGCGTTTGAGCCGGTCCTTGCAGGCGGAGAAGGACAAGAATTTGGCGCAAGCGGGACAGCTACAGGTGCAAGGCGACGCGCTCAAATCAGAGCAGGCGCGAAACCAAGTGCAAACTCGGGAAATTGCCGATCTGAAGCAGCAAATGGTGCAGGTGCAAACCCAGGCGAGACGCTTGGAGACCCTCGCCGTCCGCCTGTCCCATCTTGAGGCGAAGGAGCCTGTCGGGCCGGTTGCCGATGCACATAACGCATGGTAAGGACGCTAGTGCGCCTCGGGTCCTAGCCCTACTTCCGCAACTCAAGGCAAAAACGCAGCTAACCGTATGATTCTTCGTTTGCGGAAGGCAAAGGTCGGCACTACAAGGCCGTTCGCTCGTTCCCAATCTCCAGATTGGGAATGCAGCCTTATGGAAAGCAAGCGTTCAGCATGAAGCGCCTGCGAAATCCGGGATGACTGCCCGCTGATAACCCGTATTCCGCTTCGCTCCATTGGGCTACATTCCCGGTTATACAAGTTGCATAAGATCGGGCAACATCTTTTCGTTGCCCGACACTATAATCTGTCGGGCGCAAAACACCCGATTTTATTGCGATTGTAGGCTGAATCTGCCATCATCAGCCCCTGAGTTATTTCAATTTGGAGTCCGATATGAACACGATAGACCAACTTGAAGCCGAAATCTTACATTTACCGCCTAACGACAGGGAAAGGTTGGCGCTTGCCGCTTGGGAGAGCCTGATGGAAGACAATGACTGGTGTTCGAGTGTTGCCGTTGACCCGGATGGTTTAGAGATTGCCCACCAACGTGACAGTGAATTGGAATCTGGAAGGGTTAAGCCATTAAACCGAAAGGAGTTTAATCGTTTAGCTGGTTTCCGCACCCAATGAGATTGGAATACCATCCAGCCCGTAGGGCGGAACCATGGACGGGTTCCGCCTTATGTTGTTGGTCGGTCGCCACCGCATTCGGCGGATCACATCCCTGTATCCGCCCTACACTGTTTTCAGAAAAATGGCGGCCAATCCAAGAGCGGGCGCAATAGCGGCTTGCCGCGTATTGCGCCGGATGCAAGGCTTATTCATGCGGCGCAATACGCTTCGCTATTGCGCCCTACGAATTAATCAGGAAAAAACATTGAATGCTGTGACCTAGGTCATAGGTTTCCGCAGTGATAGGCGAGTATTGTTTGATGCAGCAAGTAGCCTAGTTGTCTAGACATTCCAACGTCGGGCGTTCGCCAAAGAGACGCGCCCGACCTACTTAGGTGATATCCAATAAAGAACATCCCATCCAAAGGCCAAGCTGGGGCTTGGCGCTCCCAGAAGGAACGCCAAGCTCCAGCTTGGCAAGGTGATTTGTGGAGGAATTGTTGGTGATTTTCG
>Ga0114951_10003142_pt1 | contig 17481 bp, 13 predicted proteins | sample AM7aDNAmetaG_FD_88677 | JGI IMG/M metagenome (GOLD analysis project Ga0114951, IMG submission 88677) | Freshwater microbial communities from Finland to study Microbial Dark Matter (Phase II) - AM7a DNA metaG | ecosystem: Environmental > Aquatic > Freshwater > Lake | place: Finland: Lake Alinen...
AACCGCAGCCAATATTCATCCGATTGCCGGCGGATCTTCAACTGCCGCCGGACCGGAGGCACAGAAGCTCTCAAACGCAGATATTGACCCGTTTCTGCACTTCGACAAGCTGGCCCAGAGCGAAGATGTGGAATACGGCGGGGCTGGCAGGAACATTTTCTCGGCCGAGTCAGCGCCGATCGAGATTGAGCAACCGGTGAAGAACGCCCGCGCCGAGGCCGCACTCGCGGCAAGCGTACCGACGGGGCCGCCACCACCGCCCAAGCCGCCGGCCATCGAGTTGAAGTACTTTGGCTATACGCAGGCTGGAGACAAGTCACTGCAGGCTTTCCTGGTTCATGGCGAGGATATTTTCATGGCCAGGACCGGCGAGATTGTGAATCACCGCTACAAGGTAGGCGCAATCCGGCCGGGCAGCGTACAGGTCACGGACATGGCCTACAACAATACCCAGACTCTGACTGTTGTGGCATTCTGAGGCGGTGGCAGCCATGACCAAGCCGATTCCAATGCGCCGCAGGGCGCGCCACTCAGAGGAAGGCTACATTCTGGTGGCCGTGATGTTCATGATGGTCATCATCCTGCTTGCGCTATCGGCAGCCGCTCCCAGAGTCGCCAGGGAAATCCAGCGCGACCGCGAACGCGAGGAGATGCAGCGCGGCAAGCAGTACACGCGCGGCGTCAAGATGTACTATCGCAAGTTTCACGCATTTCCACCGAGCGTGGACGCCTTGGTCAAGACCAACGAAATCCGCTTTCTGCGCAAGAAGTACGTTGACCTGACCACCGGCAAGGCGGAGTGGAAATCCATTCAATTTGGGCAGGCCAAGACGCAGACGATGGGCTTTTTTGGGCAGCCGATGGCGGGAACAGGATCGGCAGGCGGCTCGTTGATGGCCGGAGTTGGCCCTGCTGGAGGAAATGGATTCGGCGGGTCGGCAGGCATTGGAGGGGCATCGGGTATTGGAGGAGGCACCTCGACCGGTAGCGGTTCATTATTCCCCTCGACTGATCCTGGAACAGGTTCAACCACTACGGGGACCGGTTCAACTACCGACCCCACCACGGGTACAAGCGGCTCGGATGGAAGCGGCGGCTCAAGTTCGGGTTCCAGCACGGGCATGACAGGACCGAGCTTTGGTGGCGCGGGCATCGTAGGCTTCTCACCCATGAGCCCCAAACAATCCATTCTGATTTACAAGAAGAAGAACCACTACAACGAGTGGGAATTTGTGTACGACCCTCTGTCGGAGATGATGATGATTCCCGGCAGTGGACTTCCAACACCGGGAGTCCCCACCAACGGAAGCCCCGGCTTCGGCCCGTCCAGCAGCAGCAGTCCCACCTCACCGACGCAGACGCCCACGACAGTGGACCCGAGCACGTCCCCGCAGTAGCTCTTCGCAGCGCCGCAGTTGGTTCGATATGATAATGCGCGAAGGCCCGTCTCCTTATAGGAGACGGGCCTTCTTATGCGAGGGAACCGGACTGGCATGACTTGTCTCGAAAACCTTAGCGTTGCAACGCTCCCTGGGAAGCGGAGCTGCTACACGCTGAAGGAAGAACCACAACCACAGGTCGACTTGACCTGGGGATTGTCGAACTTGAAGCCCGCCGCTTCCAGCGTCTCGACGTAGTCCACCGTGCAGCCGTTGAGATACATGAGCGATGTGGCATCGACAAAGACTTTGAGGTCCTCGAACGGAAACACCTTGTCCATCATTCCGCTCTGGTTCTCAAACGCCATGGAATACTGGAAGCCCGAGCAACCGCCGCCCACCACGCCGATGCGCAGTCCGGCAGGAAGAGGATCTTGAGTAGCCATGATTTCCCGTACCTTGGCGATGGCCTGAGGGGTCAGGTTAAGGGGAGGAGTCTTGACGGTTTCCTGTGCAGGTGCGGCGGTTGTTGTGGCCATGGTTTCTCCGGGATTCTGAAATGCTTGCCGTTATCTGTAAATGTACCGTTGAACAGACGGGGTTTCAAGCCCCCCATACACGGCTCTTGTTGCTTAGATGCATTCTGGAGCTTCGAGGTCGCACGATTGCTTGAGCATCTGAGAGCGGCTGGAGCCTGCCATAGATCCAGGTCGGACCGGGGCGCAAGAGCTATACCATGACAAAAAATGGCCCGGTAAAAAATTAATCACCACAGGCGTACCCTTTCGGAGCTATGATGGTCAACCGTAAGGCCCCTTTACCCAGGAGGCCGCGCTTCCAAAACGGGCTCACTGGTATCTGGGACCGAAATAATCGTTCGGAGGTGGAGTATGACATTTGTACCGGTGATGTGGACGGTCTGGGGTGTATTGGTTCTTCTGATGCTCTCACTGCATATTTATCGTTCAAGCCTTGAGAAGAACGAAGACGACCAGATTTTTTTGGATGAGTCCTTCGAACACGAGCGCGCCGCCCAGTCGGCGATCATCGAAAAGGTAAACAAGGTCGAGCAGCCTTTACGCATCTTCAAGTGGCTGGCCGCCGCCATGACGGTCTTCATTATTTTGTATTACATCTGGGACTTTCTGGTGCAGTTTCACATCATCGGGTCGTAGTTCGCCATATTCCGGCGTAATTACCGATCTGGGAGGCGGCTGCCGCAGGGCAGCCGCCACCTGAATTATGCTATTTTCCTTTACTCCACTTCCTGTTTGGCCCGGTATCCATCTCTTGCAATGATGTCGTATTTGAGCGGCTTGTGCTTCTCGTCCTGGAAGCGGAGGGGCTTGCCCTCTTCGTCTACCAAGGCCACGCGCAGCTTGCGCCAGGAGCCGTCCTGTTTCGCATTGGTAGGACGGTAGACGAGCTGGTATTTGGAGCGGATGTTCTGGTTAATATCCTGGAAGATCTCGGGCATCTCTCCGGAAAACCTTGGGAAGAAGCTCTTGCCGCCAGTTGAATTGGCAAAGGCCCGCATCTCGTTGTCTGCCTGAAGAAAGTCCATATCGCGGATGGCGCCATTCATGCCGCCGCGGCCTTCAGTCATAACACGCATCGCCCCGCCGGTGGATACGGTAAAAATCGTGACGTCACGGGAGGCCTTGACGCGCTGCAGGATCTTGTCGAAGGTGAGCTTCGAGAAGGTGTCGCGCCCCGATGCGATGACGATGATGTACTTGCGACCCTGCACCCGGTCAAGGCGGTCAAGCGACTCATACAACGCATCGAAGAGGTTTGACTCAGAGAACCCCGGTATCTGCAGCATGTTGATCCCCTGAAGGATCTGGCGCTTGTCCTGGGTGAAGTCGGTGACGATCTGGGTGCGCATGTCGAAGGTCATCATGGCGACATAGTCCTGGGGGCGAAGCTGCTGCGCGAAGGCCCAGGCCGCATTGCGCATGTCGTAAATGAAGTAGTAGCTGTTGGCGGCAAACTCGCAAAGCAACAGCGCGGTGATGGGCGCCTCGACGCGCTTGAAGCCCAGGACTTTCTGCTCGGCGCCATCCTCATATACGCGGAAGTTTTCCGGCTTCAGGCCAGGGAGAAACGAACGGTTCTTTTCAAGGAGCACGCCCACATCTACGGTGACCTCGGGGACATCGACGCGCAGGGAAACAGCGCCCATCCCCTCAGGATTTTTGATCTTTGGCGCGGTGGGAGCGGGCGGGGGCACATCCGCGGGGGCTTCCTTTTTTTTGGGGACGACGATGACCCCGGAGTCAGCACCCGGGCCACCCGCCTCCGGCGCCGCCTGATCCGGCTGCTGAGGCTGCTGGCCCGCGGGTTGAGACTGGGCCTGGGCCTGGACCTGGTTGATCGGGGCAATTGCCAGCGCAGCCACTGCAATCAACAGCATGGCAACCGAAAAGCGGCGTGGTCTTGAGTTGGAAAGGCGCAACGTAGACATAGCAACCTCTGTGTTCAACAGCATACGGGATGAACCGAAGTGAAAGACAGCTTTTAGCTTCCAGCGTCCAGCTTCCTGTCCCCGAAGTTCTTAGTAAAACGCGCGAAAGAACAAAAGCAGATTCTTCGCTCACCACCCCCGAACTCCCAATGAACGGCCCGGTTGAGTGTTGTTCTGTCCCACCCATTCCGCAAAGAGCGCGGAACGGATGGGGCACGGTGCTTTGAGCAATTCCATGATTACCGTACCCTGGCGGCATTCATTCGAGGTATACCAGTCCTGGAATTGCTGTAGTTGCGGGGTAGACGGCGGCCGTTTATCCCCGCACGTAATGCACTGGCGCGAGTCATGTTGCTCAGAATGACAGTTTCTGTCTTGCAGTGAATTTCAGAGACAGGACACTAGCTTCTAGCCAGAGCCAGAAGCCCGCCCTGCGGCTGTACTCTAATAGACGTGGAAACTCGCTTTAAGGAAACCATCGTGCGACTGGCAGCGCTTACAGTGACGTTTGGCGTAGTGCTGACGGCTGCGTTGTTCGCGGCTTTGCTCCCGGCGCAAACCACGGGAGTACCCGCCGGCCCTCCTCCGTCGAGCGGAGGCATCTTCCCGCTCAGCCAGATCCACCGCGGCATGACCGCGACGGCGTGGACGGTCTTTTCCGGGAGCAAGCCTGAACCAATGGAAGTGGAAATCCTGGGGGTACTGCGGGGAGCGCGGGGGCCGGGCCAGGACATGATCCTCGTCCAGTTGCATGGCGCTCACCCGGAGTATACGGGCGTAGTGGAGGGAATGAGCGGCAGTCCGGTCTATATCGGCAACAAGCTGGTGGGCGCGCTCGCCTACAGGATAGGCCAGTTCAGCAAGGATCCCATCGCAGGCATTACACCGATAGAACAGATGCTGCCGGTGCGCGATTTGCCGATCGCGGACACGGAGCCCGGAGAGCAGCAAGCTGGAAGCGGGGATCAGAATTTACAAACGCCGGACCGAGAGAGCTTCAGGGCCATGGAGACCCCGCTGGTGATGAGCGGATTTCGGCCTGAAGCCATCCAGCTTTGGCAGCAAAAGATGGCTGGAAGCGCACTGGAATCAGTGGCGGCAGGCGGAGTGGGCGGCTCTTCTCTGCCCAACGCTTCGCAGACGGACGGAAAGTTCTCGGCCGCCGCACAGGCAACGGTTGTGCCTGGATCTGCGGTTAGCGCGCAACTGGTGCGTGGAGACCTTGAGATTTCCGCTACCTGCACGGTGACCTACATAGACGCGAAGCAACTGCTGGCCTGCGGCCACCCCATCCTGCAGGCGGGGCCGGTTTCGATACCGATGACCACCGCCGAGGTGGTAACTACGCTGGCCTCGCCGTTGAATGCCTTCAAGATTATCAACACGGGCGATACCATAGGCGCGTTCACCGAGGACAGGGAATCCGCCATCCGCGGCGTGCTGGGCGCCAGCGCTCACATGATCCCCATGCATGTTTCGATGGACGGCGCGGGCGGCAAGCGCAAATTGAATGTGGAGATTCTGGACCTGCCCTCGCTGACGCCGCAGGCTATGGAAGTGGTGCTCTACAACTCACTGTTGCAGTCCAACGACAGCACCACGTCCACCAGCTTCCACGTGACGGGGAGCATCGAACTGGATGGCTATGCGCCCTCGCCCATCGATGTGTGGGCCGGGGCGGGCGAGGCCATGCCGGCCCCGATGCAGGCTGCCTTGCTGGCCGGCGACCGCTTTATCCGGCTCTATACGAACGGCGCCCGCAGGGTTGCCGTGCGCGCCATCGATCTTCACATCGAGAGTATGCCGCGCCGCGTACAGGTGCAGTTTGAAGGGGCGCGGCTGGTTTCAAGCGACCTGGCGCACGCCGGGGACACTGTGGTGGTCGAGGTGACGTTGCGCCCCTGGCAGGGGCCTGTGCGCAATCTCAGGATTCCTGTTCAATTGCCCACCCGTTTAGCCCCTGGTAATCTCCGGCTGATGATCTCGGATGCCGGTACGTTGGACCGGGCTTTGGACCAGCCGCGCTTTTCCGGCCGACCCGCAGATCTGGAAACCGCGCTGGCTCAGAGCCGGCGTGCGCACCCGGCTGACCGCGTCTATGTGAGCCTGCTGGTGCCTGAAACCCAAGCGGGCGTTTCCGGTCAAACCCTTGCGAGTCTTCCACTTTCGGTGGCGAACGCGCTTGAACCTATGCGTTCGGCGCAGGATGTGAGCCTGAACGGCGAGTCGGCGAGGGTGGCGGCAGAGGTTCCGGTTGGGGGTGTGCTTAGCGGGTTCCAAGTTCTTAATCTGCGCATTGAACCGGGCGGCGGTTTAAACTAGATTTGGCGGAAGTTTATCCTGCCATTTTTTGATTCCGGCGCCTTGGTTGATACGGCCGGCATCCTAGCACCCCCAAGCGAGGACTTTAGACAGACCATGGCTCAAATTCAAGGACTTGCAGCTCACGCAGCAGGAGCTGAACTGTTGCCTTTTCACTATGATCCCGGAAAACTGGGCCCGCAGGAAGTGGAGATCGCCATCACCCACTGCGGTATCTGCCACAGCGATCTTCACCTGATTTCGAACGATTGGGGCATCAGCCAGTACCCATTCATCCCCGGCCACGAGATTGTGGGCGCGGTGGCCGCTTTAGGCAGCGAAGTGAAATCGCTGGAGGTGGGCCAGCGGGTCGGGTTGGGCTGGCAATCGAACTCGTGCGGCAATTGCGAGTGGTGCATGCGGGGGCTTGAGAACCTGTGCCCCGCTGCCGAAGGCACATGCGTGCACCGCAACGGCGGCTATGCCGACCGCGTGCGCGCCAACGCCCGCTTCGTGATTCCCGTTCCCGACGGATTGGAAAGCGAGCATGCGGCTCCCTTGCTCTGCGGCGGCATCACCGTATATAACCCGTTGCGGACCCACGGCGTGAACCCGTCTTCGCGGGTAGGCATTGTGGGAATCGGCGGGCTCGGTCACATCGCCATCCAGTTCGCCAAGGTGTTCGGCGCGGAGGTGACGGCCTTTTCCACCTCGGCGGGCAAGGAAGAAGAAGCTCGCGCATTGGGCGCGCACAACTTCGTGAACAGCCGGGAATCCAAAGCTCTGAAAGAAGTAGCGGGGACTCTGGACTTCATTTTGAGCACCGTGAACGCCGATCAGGATTGGGGAACCTTCGTCCAAGCGCTGCGGCCGACCGGAACCCTGTGCTTTGTGGGCATTCCGCCTTCGCCGGTCAGTGTGCACGCTTTTCCGCTTATCTCCGGCCTGCGCTCGATCAGCGGCAGCCCGACCGGCAGCCCTTTCCAACTGCGCGAGATGCTGGATGTGGCGGCGCGGCACGGCGTAAAGGCTACCACCGAGCTGTTCCCGATGGCCAAGGCCAACGAGGCTATCGAGAAGGTCAAGAAGAACAAGGTCCGGTATCGCGCGGTCCTGGCTAACTGATAAAAAGCCAACTAGTAAGAAACAAGTTTGTAAGTTGTTGGAAAATCAGTAGGGGCCGAAGAGTTCATACCAACCCACCCTAGGCGCAAAAACAAAAACGCGCCGAGGATGGGGCACCCGAAGTTTCATCCTTCGCGGGTCGGCGATGCCGGTGGAGAACTGACAAGAAACAGAAATGCAGGGTCAACAAAACACAGAGTTATCGCAAGATACTGCTCCCCACCCTAGCCACAAAAACAAAAGCGTGGCGAGGATGGGGCACCCGAAGTTTCATCCTTCGCGGGTCGGCGAAGCTGGTGGACGACTAAATAAGAATGGGCGCGCCGCAAGGTGCGCCCTTCGCTTTTGCGGGATCCCGTCGAAGGGCAGTTCGATCTGCCAAAAGGCTCATTTTCGCGGCTTCAACCTGTGCAAAACGGCGACCAAAATCCTCAATAAGTGCCCATTTTGAACTGATTTCTGACGATTTGGCTGGAACACGAATTCCGGACTCGCTTATCCACAAAATCCCTGTTTCCCGCCGTTGACCCTGCCCCTTGAGCTGCTTAGAGTCTGTAATCAGGAGAGAATATTTCCTGCGCCCATGGGGCGCTGGAACACCATTGCAGGGCGCCAAGAGAACATTCAAGTACAACCCCATTAACCGGGAGTAAACATGCTGAAATTAAAGAAGATCCACATACTCGGCTTTAAGAGCTTTTGCGACCGCACGGAACTGACCGTGCCGGGAACGGGCATTGCCGTGGTGGTGGGGCCGAACGGATGCGGCAAGTCGAACATCCTGGATGGGGTGAGTTGGGTTCTGGGCGAGCAGAGCGCTAAAACCTTGCGCGGCACGAACATGCAGGACGTGATCTTTGCGGGAACGCGCGACCGCAAAGCTCTCGGCATGGCGGAAGTCACGCTCACGATGGTCGATCCCGAGGCCTACGAGGGCCCGGTTCCGGTGGAGCCGGAGGTGGTTGTTGCCCACGAAGGGCCGATCGACTGGGATGAAAATGAAGTCCGCCGCCAGCATGCAGCCGAAGCCGAGGAGATTATTGCCGCCGAGCAGCCCGGACAGGTGCTGGACGATGACGCGCCCGAAGAGACCCGCACCGTGGGCGAAGGCCCGCAGGCGGTGGTGCTGAAGATCCGGCGACGCCGTTTTCATCGCACACCGCAAAAGGGTGAAATCGTCATTACGCGGCGACTGTTCCGCACGGGCGAAAGCGAATACCTGCTGAACGGCAAGCTTTGCCGCCTGCGCGACATTCAGGACATCTTCATGGGCACCGGTCTGGGTCCGGAAAGCTACGCGATCATCGGCCAGGAGCGCATCGGCCAATTGCTCAGCTCTAAGCCTCATGACCGCCGCGCGATTATCGAGGAAGCTGCCGGCATTACCCGCTTCAAGAACAAAAAGCGCCTGGCCGAACTGCGGCTTGAAAGCGCGAAACAGAACTTGGCGCGCGTGGACGACATCTTTGAAGAAGTCACGCGGCAGATGAACTCGCTGAAGCGCCAGGCCGCCAAGGCCGAGCGCTTTGCCTCCGTACGGGACGAACTGCGCGGACGCTTGCGCGTGGTGCTGGCCAGCCGTATGGCGCTGATGGATGCCGACCAGGCCCGGCTGGAGCAGGAGATTGGTTCCCTCTCAGAACAGATCAATACGTCGGCGGTGGCGATTGGGGAACTAGAAGCGAGCCAGCATGCATCCACAGAACGAGGCTACGGCCTGGACCGAGAGGGCCACGAAGCGCAGAATCGCGCCAATGAAGCCGCCGTTGAACTGGAGCGCGCCACCGCTCGCGAACGCAGCAACACAGAGCGCGTAAGCGAACTGGAGACGCGCATAGCAGCCGCCGGCGCCGAGCTGGAACAGACGCGGACGCAGTTGGCCGGCATTGCCGAAGAACGCACGCAGCAGCGCAGCTTTCTTGAGTCGGCCGCGGGCGAATCGAAGGAATTCCGCCAGAAGGTGGAGGCCCGCCAGCAGGAAGCCCGCAAGGCAGCGGAAGAGGTTTTCAGCGCAGAGCGTCAGCTTGAGTCAAGCCGCCGCCACGCCATGCACCTGCTCACGCTTTCGGGCAACGCGCGGAACCATACGGCCCAGGGCGAAGAAAGCCTGGCCGCTCTGGAGCGCGAGGCGGAGCGGCTCAACTCCGAGATGGGGCAGGCACTCAACGAGCAGGAGAACCTGAGTGTCGAGAGCGGGATGGCCCGCCAGCGGTATGAGTCCGCAGCCGGCGAGTTGAAGCGCCTGGAGGCTGAGATCGCGGGCCTCAGGGAATCTTTGCAGGCGCGGCGTGCCGAGGAAAATTCACAGCGCAGCCGAGCCAACCAATTGCGCGGCGAACAGGCCGCGGTGACGGGACGCCGCGATTCCTTGCAGGCGCTGATCCGCAACCATAGCTACTCCACCGACACGGTACGCAAGCTACTGAAGCCGGGCGCGCTGGGCCAGGGCATGGCGCCGGTGGGCACGCTGGCAGATTTTCTTGAGGTGAGCGGCGCGCATGAAGGCGTGGTGGATGAATTTCTGCGCGAAGAGCTGAACTATGTGGTGGTGGAGAGCTGGGGCGCCGCCGAAGAAGGCGTGCGCCTGCTGAAAACAGGAGATGGACGCGCAACATTCCTCATTCACTCCGATGAGCAGGGCATCCTGTTCGATGAGGGCGCTGGCCCAGTCAACGAGCCCGGGCTGACGCCTCTGAGAGATGCTATCAAGGTGCTGAACGGCTTTGGGAGATCGCTGGAGACCATTCTGCCGAAGCTGCGGCATTGCTACCTTGTCGAAAACTCCGCGGATGCTCAGGGCCTGGCTTCGCGCTATGCGTATGCCTACTTCCTAACAACCGAAGGCGAGTGCTTCCACAACGCCACGGTGACGGGCGGCAAGCCGGCCAGCGAAGGCCCGCTGGCGCTGAAGCGCGAACTGCGCGAGGCCGAGTCCAAGCTGGACAAGCTGGAAATCAGCCTGAAGCAAGCTGACGCGGAAGCAGTTGCACTGACAAGGACAATCGAAGAACTTGCCGCGCAGTTGGAAACCCAAAGCGCGGAGCGGCGCAAGGCGGAGACCGATGCCGCCAATCTGGGCGCAGCTCTGAAGCAAATGGAGAGCGAGGCGCAGCGCATCGAGCGGCGCCTGCAGGACTGGACTGTGCAGGCGGCACGCAACAAGGAAGCCTGCGCAGTCAAGCGCCAATCCATTGAGCAGAAGCGCGAGGAAGCCAAGCGTCTTGAGACTGAGCACACGCAGGCCGAGGCGGGGCTGGATGAGTTGCAGGCGCAGCTAGCCCTGCTGCGCCAGCAACGCGAGGGACTGCAGCAGGAAGCAGCACAGGTTACCGCGGAACTGGCGGGCCTGGAAGAGCGCCGTCGTGGCGCAGAGGCCGCCTTCCAGCGTATCGACCGCCTTCATGCCGATCTGGAGCGGCGCGTACTTTCGATCGACCAGCAGCGCACAGCTGCAACGGCAGAGCGCGAGCAGCGCATAGCTGAAAGCGCCACCTTGGTGATCCGTCAAAAGGAACTAGCCGACTCGCGCGCCGAAGCCTTGTCGCTTACGCAGACCATCGCAACTCAATCGCAGGCACTACGCCATCAGTTGGCGGAGATGGAGACACAGCTGAAAACCGGCCGCGCCGCACTGGATCAACTGCGCGACAACCGCGCATTTCGTTCAAGCGAGTTGGCCAAGCTTCATTCTGATCTCGAGCATCAGGAAGCAAGCTGCCTGGCGGAAGTTAACGTCGAAGCCCAGGTGCTGCGCGAGGACGCGGCGATCGTGCGCCTGGTGGCCGAAGAACTGGCTGCCGAAGAAGAAACCTGCCGCGCGCTGCGCCAGCGCATTGAACAGATGGGCCCGGTGAACATGATGGCTCTAGACGAGTACAAGGAGACCGCCGAGCGTCACGGATTCCTCGAGACGCAGCGCCGGGACCTTGTCGAGTCCATCGAAAATACGCAGGAGACGATCAAGGAGATCGATCAGATATCTCGCACAAAATTCGATGAGGCCTTCGCCCGCATCAACGAGAATTTTGGCCAGGTGTTCACGCGCCTCTTCCACGGCGGGCAGGCGTTCTTGCGGCTCACCGATACAGAAAACCAGGCTGAGAGTGGTCTTGAGATTGTGGCATCGCCGCCGGGGAAGAAGCTGCAAAACGTGCTTCTGCTCTCGGGCGGAGAGAAGGCTCTGACCGCGCTGGCCCTGCTGGTGGGCATCTTCGAGTTCCAGCCGAGCCCGTTCTGTGTCCTGGACGAAGTGGATGCGGCCCTGGACGAAACCAATGTCGGCCGTCTCGCCGATCTTTTGAACTCGCTGAGCAAGGAAACGCAGTTCCTGCTGGTTACGCACTCGAAGCGCATGATGCAGTCCGCCGATATGATCTACGGCGTCACCATGCAGGAGCCGGGCGTCTCCAAGGTCATAAGCATGCGTTTGGGAGCGCACGAGCAGCAACGTGCAACGGCATAGAGCGGGCCGTCGTAAATAGGGTCATTGACTGGTAGTTGACTCCGTCGAGAAGACTTCTCTCTGGGGCGTTACAAGCTGCGGAAAAAGGCCTGAATTCCTGCGAGAAGCCCTAAGACATTTCCGCAGGGGCTAAAGAGGCTGCGGAAAAAGGCCTGAATTCGAGCGAGAATGGCGAAAGACGTCCCTCAGGGGCTGAAGCCCTCGTTTGTTTTCAGGGGTTTGTGGCACGGCTAAAGCCGTGCCCTTTCAAAACAGCGGCGCAATAAGAGCTTTTCCGCAGCCTGTAAAGCCATCATGTATTTTCAATCACTTGCGGCACGGCGACCCAGAGGGTACCCCGGCCGTGCTCTTTCAAAACGGTGCCTTGATAGGAGTTTTTTCGCGGTCTGTAAAGCCCGCCCTATTGGGCAGTTTACGGCGCACTTCGACTTCGCTCATTGCGGGCATTGAAGCCGTGCTCTTTCAAAAACATAAACGATCATCTGTGTGGCGGATGTGTTTGTGATGAGAGCGTTTTCAGCACATAAAATTCGCCCCCGAAGGATAACGTCTCTTCGGAGGCGCTTGCTGGATAAAATAATAACAAGATAAAGACGGGGACTAGTAGCCGGCGCTGGAGGTCGGTAGCGCGCGGCTACTAGTGATCCCTATACAAACGAAGCTAGCCGCGGCTTCCCCTTTCCACAACTGCCTCGTGTCGCCCGGCTCTAAGAAAGTCTTCTTACGAACTCTCTGAACCATGTTGACAACCGAAGTGTCTCCCATACGGACGGACCGTTCCGTGACGGCTATCACAGGAGTATGTGCGATCGTAAACATTTTCGCCCTCGTTGCGAATCTACGCCACTCAGGCCCTCGAAACTGGTCAATTCAATCCATCTTTCCACGATATGGCGAAGATCGGGCTGACAACGTGTCTGGTCAATCGCACATTGACAAAGCGCGCTCCTCGCCCGAAAATCGGAGATTCAGTTGCCTCCGAAATAAGGACCCTCCAATGACTGCTCTGCTAAAGACAAATCTAGGCGAAATACCTCTTCTTGGCCGCGGAAAAGTGCGCGATCTCTATGCGGTTGGCGACGCTCTGCTGCTGGTCGCCACAGATCGTATCTCGGCCTTCGACCATGTGCTCGCGACCGGGATTCCGGGAAAGGGCAAGATTCTCACGCAGGTGTCGCTTTTCTGGTTCGGCCTGCTCGCCGATCTGGTGCCCAACCACATCATCACGGCCGACGTGAGCCAATATCCCGCCGCATTGAAGCCGTTTTCCGATCAACTGGAGGGGCGCTCGATGCTGGTGAAGCGGGCGGCCATGTTCCCGGTGGAATGCGTGGCACGCGGCTATCTGGCGGGTTCTGGATGGAAGGAATATCAGGAGAGCGGAACGGTGTGCGGAATTTCCCTGCCGGGTGGCCTTCTGGACGGGTCGCAGCTGCCGGAGGCTGTGTTTACGCCCGCAACCAAGAGTCCGGACGGCGAACATGACGAAAATATCTCCTTCAGCGCAGCCGAAGCGGTGCTGGGCAAGGACGATGCCGCCGAACTGCGCCGGCTGACCCTGGCGCTGTATGTCAGAGCCTGTGAGCACGCGGCCACTTGCGGTCTGATTCTGGCCGACACAAAATTCGAATTTGGGCGAACTCCCGAAGGCATCATCCTTGCCGATGAGGTACTGACACCTGACTCCTCGCGGTTCTGGGAGAGCGCGACGTGGAAGCCCGGCGGTGCGCAGCCATCCTTTGACAAGCAATACGTTCGCGACTACCTTGAAGCAATCCATTGGAACAAACAGGCTCCCGCACCCGGCTTGCCGGACGAAGTTGTAGAGCGCACACAGGCAAAGTATCTTGAGGCTTTTCGCCTCTTAACCGGGCGCGACCTTAGTTTGTAAAGCAAATACGGAGCGCGACATGGCGTGGGTAGATTGGGCCATTGTGATGGTCATGGCGCTTGCGGTGGTGGGCGGACTCATGCAAGGGTTCTTCCGCTCCGTCTGCTCGCTGGGAGGGTTGATTTTCGGCTTGGCGCTGGCAGTGTGGAACTACGATCGAGTGGCGCCAGCAATCCTGCCCTTGGTCCGGTTCGAGCCGATAGCCGATGCTGTGGGGTTTCTGCTGATTGCGCTGGTGGTGATGGGTGTGGCTCATTTGACGGGCGCGGGGATTGCAAAGGCCGCCCACTACATGGGGCTCGGATGCCTGGACAGACTGGCGGGCGGGGCGTTTGGATTTGTGCAGGGGGCTCTGCTTGTAACTCTCTGCATTCTGGTAATTGTGGCCTTTTTCCCGCAGACCCGTTTGCTTTCGGACGCACGGCTGCCACGGATGTTTTTCCAAGCCTGCCATTTGAGCACGCACATGAGCCCGGAAGATTTCGCGGTGCGAGTTCGAAAGGGCTTGAAAACGCTGGAAGAGGAGTCGCCTGGGTGGTTGCATCCCGGCCTCGGCAATGAGTGACGCAGCGCAACGCGCAAAAGCGCAAAAGAGTTTAAGCTGTTTAAGCAATTAGAGGTGGACGTGAAACGAGAACTGGACAGCCTGGTTACGCAAATGCACTCGAGCGGCATCACCTATGAGGAGGCGGTACGCGATTTCAAGAGGCAGTATCTGCGCGAGGTTCTGGGCGCGCACCGCGGTAACCAGTGCAAGGCGGCAGAAGAGCTGGGCATGCACCGCAATACGCTCAGCCGCACGATGGCGGAACTGGGACTGGATCTGGCCGAAGTACGCGCCGGGCTCAAGCGTCCGGTGCGCAGCGAACGTCCTGTGTTTAGCGCATTCCGCCAGGGCTATCGCCAGGGCTGAGGGTAGCGCTGAAAAGACACGATGCCCACAATTCCACCGAGTGAAGAAGCGCGCGTCTCCATCAAGCCGGGATTTGCCTGGGACGCGCACGATGCGTATCTATTCGACATCGACGGCACGCTGCTGCGGAGCCGCGATCGAGTTCATATCAACTGCTTCGCGTCGAGTGTGCAGCGGGTGACGGGATTCGAGATAACGTTGGCCGGCATTCAAGTGCACGGCGGCACAGACACAGCCATTCTGCGTGAAGCCTGCCAGCAGGCGGGGATTCCAGCTGACGTGATTGCTCACTGTACAGGGGCCATTCTCGAGGCGATGGGCAACACCGTGGCTGAACAGCGCGACAATATGGAACTGGTGCTGATGCCAGGCGTGGAACAGGTGTTGGGTCACCTGGCGCGGAAGGGCGCGCTGCTTGGCCTTGCCACCGGGAACCTTGAGGCCATTGGCTGGATCAAGATTGAACAAGCCGGGCTGCGCGAGTGGTTCCGGTTCGGGGGCTTCAGCGACCGATTCTCCATTCGCCCGGAACTTATCGGGCAGGCTGCGAACAAGGCCAGAGAGCTAGCCGGCGAGGCAGCCAGCGTATGCGTAGTGGGCGACACGCCGCGGGATATCGCGGCGGCCCGGGCCAATTCTCTTCCCGTGATCTCAGTCGCCACAGGCCACTACAGCTTTGACGAGTTGCTCGATCATCGGCCCGAGGTCTGCGCCTCCTCACTGGCTGACCTGCTGGCGCTGACGCAGGGCGCACAGTGATGCCTAGAGACTTGCGCACCAAACCAAGGTCATGCAGGGCCACGCGCGCTCGCGCAAACGCGATCACGGCAGCCCTGCTGCTGGCAATCTTGGCGGCAGTGATGCAGGCGCAGGCAACTGTTTCTGCGGTGAAGCCAGTGTCTGGCCAGAATCCGCTGACGGCAGCCACAGCAGCCAAGGACGGCAAGCAACCAACCAGCAAAGACAGGCGGCGGGCGGCCAAACTTTTTCTGGCGGCCAGCAAGCTCTTCCTTGACGAACGTTTTGATGAGGCACTGCGCGACTATGAGCAGGCCTCGGCCCTGGAACCCGACAATGACAGCTACAGTCTGGCAGTTGACGTGGCCCGCAGCCACACCGTGACGGCACTGGTTCAGGCAGCGGCCAAAGCTCACCTGCGGGGCGACGCCGCATCCGCCCGCGATTCCCTGGCTCGCGCGCTGCAACTGGACCCGAAGAACCTCGAAGTGACCCAGCACCTCTACGAACTGGGAGACGAGGCGATACGCGGCGAAACAAAGCCACTTTACGAGCGGCAGGCAAACTCGGTAGGCGAAGATGCGACGCTGGCACCGGCTGCCGGAGTTCGGAGCTTCCATCTCCGTGCCGACCAGCGCCAGATCATCCAGCAGGTGAACAAGGCCTTCGGGCTCGAAACTACGCTCGACGATAGCGTGCGCACGAGCAGGGACAGGCTGGACATCGACAACGCGACGTTCGAGCAGGCGATGCATGTGTTGAGCCTGCTGACCGACACGTTCTACGTTCCGCTGGACGCGCACCGAGTGCTGGTGGCCCGGGACAACCGGGAAAACCGCACCAGGTTTGTCCGTCTGGAGATGGAGACCATCTATCTCTCCGGCCTGAACGCGACGGAGTTGACCGAGGTGAGCAACCTGGCCAAGAACGTGTTTATGGTGCAGCAGGCGGTGACGGAACCCACGGCGGGAACCATTACACTACGCGCGCCGGCGAACACGCTGAATGCCTTTAACGCGACCATCCGGGACATTCTGGACGGCCACAGCCAGGTGCTGCTGGACGTGCACATGATCCAGCTTGCGCATATTGGTTCGCGCAATACCGGAGTGCAGCCGCCACAGACCTTCACGGCCTTCAGCCTCTATGCCGAGGAACAGTCGATTCTGAAGGCGAATGCGAGCCTGGTGGAGCAGATTATCTCGTCGGGGCTGGCGGCTCCGGGCGACACGATGACGATTCTGGGGATTTTGCTGGCATCCGGCCAGGTCTCCAGTTCGCTTTTCACCAACGGACTCGCACTGTTTGGCGGCGGTATTACGCAATCCGCACTGTCTCCGTCGGGGGCCAAGGCTCACTTCACGTTCAACACTTCTGAATCGCGTGAACTGGACCAGATCCAGTTGCGGCTTGGCGACGGCGAGGCGGGAACGCTGCGCGAGGGCTCGCGCTATCCGATCCAGACCTCTTCATTTTCGAGCTTGTCGTCGAGCACCTCAGGCATTGCGGGACTGACCGGCGCAGGAACTTCGAGCGCGCTCTCTTCCCTGCTCTCCGAATTGGGCGGAGTGCCCTCAGTTCCACAGGTTGAGTACCAGGATCTAGGGTTGACCCTGAAGGCCACGCCGAGCGTTATGCGCAATAACGATGTGGCGCTTAATATCGATCTCAAGATCGTGGCGCTCTCAGGAGGCTCGATCAACGACAACCCGATTCTCAACAATCGCGCGTATTCCGGAGTGGTGACGCTGAAGCGCGGCGAGGGCGTTGTGGTGGCGAGCGAACTGGACAAGTCCGAGAGCCGCGCGGTGAGCGGAACACCGGGATTCAGCGAGATTCCGGGCCTGAACAACGTGACGAGCAATGACAATCAGAAGAACTATGCAACGCTGCTGATCGTGATCACGCCCCACGTGATTCGCAGTACGCAGACATTTGGGCACACGCCGATGATGCGCGTGGAGAAGAACAACCCGACAAATTAGGTTGATTGCAGTGCGGCAAGCTCTGGAGTCTGATCCGAGATTTTGCGCCGGAATTGGAAGAAGAGCGGGCGTTTTGTTTACTGATTCGATAATAGGTTACTGTTTTGATAGGAGGCAATATTCCATTTATCTATTTTATTATCAATTGATTACATGAGACTCCTTCGAAACTCCTTGTTTGGGGGAGGGGGGGTGGGTAGGGAGGGGTGGGGTAGGGAGG
>Ga0114951_10003143_pt1 | contig 17480 bp, 7 predicted proteins | sample AM7aDNAmetaG_FD_88677 | JGI IMG/M metagenome (GOLD analysis project Ga0114951, IMG submission 88677) | Freshwater microbial communities from Finland to study Microbial Dark Matter (Phase II) - AM7a DNA metaG | ecosystem: Environmental > Aquatic > Freshwater > Lake | place: Finland: Lake Alinen...
ACAGCCTCTTTTTTATTATATCCTGAACCATTTCGTACATATAATATAACTAAATATTTTCAATCATTTAAAAATCAGCAAAATTTATTTATAAATTTGAAATTATATTTTACTACTTTTATTGATCATATTTATTAAAATATTTTTTATGAAAAAGGTAACCGTTTTTAAGCAAGGGCTTACTATTGCTTTATTTATATTATTTTTACTTTCGGGCAATGAAAAAGCATTCACTCAGATTATCCAGACTTTCCCCCATATAGAAGATTTTGAAATTTCAGTACCTCCTCCTAACTGGACACAGTCTGTTCTTGTAAGTGGTACTACAACCCCTGTATGGTCCATGGTCAATACAGGGACTAACCCGCCTGCTTCTCCTTTGGCAAACCTGAATATGGCGCAATTTAATTCCCATAGCGCATCCACAGGTTCAAGGGCAAGGTTAATAACGCCTGCTATTTTCCTGACCGGCATTGTACATCCTCAACTCACGTTTAATATGTATCACGATGCCCTTTCAGCTATAGCAGATAGCCTGACTATCGAGGTATCTCCTGACAGGACAAACTGGACAAGACTGAACAGTTACCTGCGTTATGCTGCAACCACGGGCTGGACACCGGAAGCTTATGTGATAAATCTTACTGCATATACAAATCAGACTATTTATATTTCATTCACAGGTACAAGCCGTACAGGGAATAACATTTATATTGATTATGTAGTTATTGAACCGGGACCAACCTGCCCTGCTCCTGGTAATCTTTCTGCCAACAGCATCACTACATCACAGGCAAATCTGATCTGGGTTGCCGGTGCATCAGAAACAAGGTGGCAGGTTGAATGGGGGCAGGGTGGATTTACCCAGGGAACGGGCACACTTTCCTATACGAATACTCCTTCCAAGCTCCTCAGCAGCCTTTCAGCAGCAACAGTTTATTCCTATTATGTCAGAGCAGTTTGCGGCAGCGGAGATACAAGTACCTGGGCCGGTCCATATTCATTCAGAACACTATGCGGAGCCGTAAGCCCGGATGTTACACCCTGGACTGAGGGCTTTGAATCCGGTTATACCGATACACAAATCAACTGGCCATGTTATACTGACGATATTATGACAGGCAGTGCCAACTGGACTGCAAATAACTCCCAAACATTATACAACAGGGCTCCCAGAACAGGTACATGGAATGCATTTATCAGATACAGTGCAGACAACTGGTTGTACAAGCAATTCACACTGACAGGAGGCAGGACTTACGATTTTTCTATGTATGCGCGACAATATACCGCGACGCCTTCCTATGTTACGTTTAAAGTAAAATATGGGCTATCGGATACTTCAACTGCCATGGTTAATTCAATAATTGATTCAACATCAGTTACAAGTGGGAATTACCAGAGGTTATTCGGAAGGCTTACACCCACTGCTACGGGTGTTTACTATATTGGTATATATTGCAAAACAGCTTCTTCAACAAATTATGTTAGTATTGATGACCTTAGCCTGCGTACGTCGCCTTCTTGCCCTGAACCATACAACCTTATCGCTTCCAATGTTTTAAATTCATCTGCATTATTAAACTGGGTAAGATGGTCAACGCATTCAAATGTTAAATTCAAAGTTGCCGGGTCTCCTTCTGTGACCATCCGGCACAATGTCACCAGTCCGTATACTCTGAATGGTTTAAGTCCAAACACGGATTATGTGGTTTGGGTTCAGGATTCATGCGGATCCGGCAACATGAGTATCTGGTGTGATTCCATCACTTTCAGAACTGCCCAGACTCCAATAACACTTCCATATACTATGGATTTTGAACGAGGTTCGGCTGCATGGGTGCTGGAAAACGGGACACAAACAAACAAGTGGGTTGTAGGAACAGCAACAGCCTGTAATAGTGACACTTCTCTTTATATTTCGAACGATAATGGCATCAGTAATGCCTATAATATTAATTTATCATCCACAGTTCATTTCTATCATGATGTATTGTTTACTGCCGGGGCACCTGCCTATACTCTTTCTTTTGACTGGAAAGCCTATGGTGAAAGTTGTTGTGATTATCTAAGGGTTTATATAGTGGATCCGTCAACAACACCCGTTGCAGGGACTATGTTGTCGACCGGACAGATAGGGTTATCAAATTACTACCTCCAGACAACCTGGCAGCATAACAGTATCCAGCTACCGGGCACATACGCCGGTACGATAAAACGCCTGGTCTTTTCCTGGAGAAATGATGGCAGTATTGGTACTCCTCCACCCGGTGCCATTGATAATATATCTCTATCCATACTAACCTGTCCTTTACCGGTTTCACTCAGTGCCTATAATATAGGAACAAATTCAGCATATCTTACCTGGGCAGCAGCAGGTGTAAGATGGCAGATTGAATGGGGTCCGCAAGGTTTCACACAGGGTACAGGGACAAGGGTATGGTCGGCCAATGATACATTCAACCTGACAGGACTAAATGCTATCACCAATTACGGATATTATGTAAGAGCTGTCTGCGGCCCTGGTGATACAACAGCATGGGCTGGACCTCTAAACTTTACGACATTATGTGATGTCTACAACGCTCCTTTTGAAGAACATTTCAATACAACTACAAAGCCATCGTGCTGGAATATTTCAGGACCACAAAGCTGGTTATTCACTAACTCATGGCCTCAGTACGGAGCATTACCTATTGCGAACACCGATCATACAAATATCGGAGGAAGCTTTGCCGGTGTCGACGGAAATGGAACCGCAGGTATTACGGGCATTACTTTGTCAACACCTCTCATTAATATTGCACCATTAACAAATCCGAGGCTTCGGTTCTGGCTGTTTAACAACAATACCAATAGCGCTGATTACCAGACATTACGAGTCGATATGTGGAACGGATCAATCTGGATCAATAATATTTATTATTACGGTCCAACAGAAAACAACTCAAACTGGCAGGAAAAGATTATCAATCTATCTTCTTACACTATTACAGGACCTGTCAGATTTAATTTCGTTGTTGATAAAAGTAATGTTTCTCCTTATTATGATGATATAGCCATTGATGATGTATTTGTAGAAAGCACACCTACCTGTCAGTACCCTGCCAATCCATCCGCCTATAATATTCTGGCTCATACTGCAATACTTTTCTGGACAGCGGGAGGTTCTGAAACAAAATGGCAGATAGAATGGGGGGCAAGAGGATTTTCTCATGGAAATGGAACAAGGGTGATTTCATACAATGACACCTTCAATCTCAGCGGATTAAATTCAGTTACCAATTACAGTTATTATGTCCGGTCAATCTGCACGCCCGGTGACACAAGTCTCTGGACAGGGCCATTTAATTTCACCACTTCATGTGATGTTTACCCTGCGCCATTCGAAGAACATTTCAATACCACGACTATCCCGGCATGCTGGACTATGTCAGGACCTCAAACATGGCTTTTCACAAATACATGGCCTCAATATGGTGCATCCACTATTTCAGGAACGGATCACACCGGTACAGGAGGAAGTTTTGCCGGTGTAGACGGAAATGGTACCGTCGGTATTACCGGAATTACGTTAACTTCACCTTATATTGACATTTCATCGTTGAGCACACCCCGGCTCAGATTCTGGCTTTTTAACAACAATACGAATAGCACTGATTATCAGACGCTCCGTGTAGATATGTGGAATGGATCATCCTGGATCAACAGTATTTTTTATTACGGACCAACGGAAAACAGCTCAAGCTGGCAGGAAAAAATAATAAGCTTGTCTTCCTATACCATCACAGGCCCGGTAAAATTCAATTTCGTTGTCGACAAAAGCACAGGCACTCCCTATTATGATGATATGGTTATTGATGATGTTTATCTTGAAAATACCCCAACCTGTCAATATCCGTCAACTCCGCGCGCTATCAATATCGCAGCCACCAATGCCTACCTCACATGGCTCCCTGGTGGCTCGGAAACTCAATGGCAGATTGAATGGGGTCCCAGAAATTTCGTTCATGGTACAGGGACTTATGCTACGTCTTATAACGACACATTTAACCTTACAGGACTTTTACCCGGCACAGCATACACATATTATGTCAGAAGTATTTGTAATCCGGGAGATACCAGTACCTGGGCGCTCCCGGTTAACTTCAGTACTTCACTGATTCCGGTAAATGTACCCTTCACCCTTAACTTTGAGCAGGGAGCAGGAACATGGCAGATCGTAAACGGCACCCAGACCAACAAGTGGTATGTGGGTACAGCAACAGCCAATAATAGTGCTAATTCTATTTACATATCGAATGATAACGGAGTTTCAAACGCTTACAATTCAACCATTACGTCGGTTGTTCATTTTTATAATGATATTGCCTTCCCATCTGGAGGGAATCCTTTTATACTTAACTTCGACTGGAAAGCTTATGGCGAAAGTTGTTGCGATTACCTGAAGGTATTTCTGGTTGACCCGTCAGTAACCCCTGTTGCAGGAACAAATCTGACAACGGGACAATTAGGAAGCAATCTCAATTTACAGACTACCTGGCAGAATGCAGTGATACAGCTTCCTTCAACATATTCAGGCACTATAAAACGGCTGGTGTTTACATGGTATAACGACGGCAGTGTGGGTACTCCTCCTCCGGGTGCAATTGATAACATATCTATCTCAGTTTATACCTGTCCACCACCAACTTCACTTGCTGCCTTTAACATTACACCTGTGTCTGCCGATTTGAGATGGACATCGGGGGCATATGCAACACAATGGCAAATTGAATGGGGATTACAATCCTTTACCCATGGACAGGGTAATTTTATTATTTCACCTAATGATACATTTACTCTTTCTTCGCTGGCACCTTCAACGTCTTATAAATACTATGTAAGGGGAATCTGTTCACCGGGCGATTCGAGTATATGGGCCGGGCCTTTTAGTTTCACCACGCAGTGCGTTGCTGTTACCAACTTACCTTATGTGCAAAACTTTGAAAGTGGAGCTATTCCATTGTGTTGGTCAAATACAGTTGTAAATGCAGGCACTGGTACAGCTCCTGCATGGTCTGTTGTAACAGTAGGGTCTAACCCGGGATGCACACCCGTGAGCGGTGCAGATATGGCCAAATTCAACTCTTACAATGCTGCGGCAGGTGCTTCAGCCCGTCTTGAATCCGGTTATTTCACATTCAGCAATTTACATTACGGTGAACTCTCATTTTCCATGTACCACGATAACACCTCTGCTTATCTTGCTAAAAAAGACAGCGTAGCAGTACAGATTAACACAGGTTCTGTCTGGACAACCTTAGCAGGTTATTTAAGACCTCAACCCAGCAGTCAGTGGACCCGGCATACTATCAGACTCGATGCTTTCCTTGCCCAGACTTTCAGAATCGGTTTTCTGGGGGTTAGTACCTTAGGTTATAATATTTATATCGACAGCGTATTTATCAGATGTTTGCCCGACACAGCCAGTATTACGGTTACACCGGGATGCGTAACAGGATCGGTAACTGTCCATTCAACATACAATAACGATCAGACTTTTTACCTCAGGAATCAAACCGGTAACCCCGTCAGTGAATGGAGTGGCAATGCTTCCTCACATATTTTTACAGCCCTGCCAAGCGCAATGTACTCAGGACAGGTAGGCGTTTCATGCATATCAGCCCTTTCACCTGTTGTCGCACTTAATAATTACAACCATCCCACTGTATATTATTCACCACCACAGTCACAGGACAGCGTTTGTCTGTGGGATACCCCGTTCACATTACAGGGAGGCTATGGCATGCCTGGTGGCGGAACAGGTTATTACAGCGGTGCCGGAGTCAGTAACAATATCTTTACTCCATCTAACGCAGGAGGCGGCCCTCACCAGATAACCTATACCTACACGTATAATGGTTGCGCTGGTGACACTTTTGCTATTATCACTGTTATCAATTGTCCGGGAATTAATGAAATTGAAAATAACTTTATCAGGATATTTCCCAATCCGACTGACAGCAGGTTGAATATTGACTTTACTGAATTACCGGAAAATACTAAGATCTGTATTTTAGATATGCATGGCCAATTAATTTACAGGGAAATCCTGCAACCTTCAGGCAAAATAATTCACAGGGAAATCAATATGGCCAATAACCCTAAAGGAATTTATATTATTCAGATTGTGAATGATAAAGGTTTGTTTTTAAAGAAAGTAGTGTTAAATTAAACACTAAAACTTTAAATTTTTGACTTTTAAATTATATCTAAATTTGTCACACAATTACCATTTATTAATATTCTAAAAATATCATTATGAAAAATTTGAATTGTTTTTTTAAATGCATGCTAATGATAGCCATGACTGCTTTTATTCTCATGCTCCCAAAAACTGGTTTCTCTCAGAAAGAAGTTAAAAAGTTGGGTGATCCTATTCCTGAGAACCTGATGAAAATCTTTAACAAATCATGCACAGGATGCCATGCTACTAAAGGAAATGGGATGGCTGTATCTATGCTAAACTTCGATAAATGGCAACAACTGAAGCCGAAAAAGATGGTTAAAAAAGCCGGAGCTATTTGCTCAGCTGTAAGCAGTGAGTTTATGCCTCCGAAATCTGTCAGAAAGTCCAAACCAGAACTTATTCCTTCCAAATCAGATGCTGAAGCAATCTGCAAATGGGCTGAATCATTGAAGCCGCCAAGCACTTCAAAGAAAAAATAAGGATAATTTCTTTATTCCTGATCGTTATATTCCTTTTCTTCAGGATATTCAACGCCCATTGAATCCAGGTCCACGTCACGACCTTTAGGCGGATTAGCAAGGAATTCCCTGTAAAATTCATGTTGAATAACCAGATCCATAATTTCGTTTGTTCCTGTCCAGATCGTAATCAACCTAACATCACGCAAAAGTCGTTCTACAGGGAAAATATTGGTATACCCAATGCCTCCGAGTACCTGCATCGCATGATTAACAACCGTCCATGCCGATTCTGTCGAGAATTTTTTAGCTTCTGAAACCAAACGGCGGGTTTTTCCTGAAAATTCATTACCCATGATCGATCTTCCCACGGCATAATTTAATGCTCTGGCAGCATCCAGCAGGGTAATGCTGTCAGCTATTTTAAAACTCACTCCTTCAAATTGTCTTATTGTCTGACCGAAAGCGCGACGACGGTTAGCATATTTCGCAGCAGTTTCAATTGCAGCAAGCCCCATACCAACTGCTCCTCCGGCAGACGTCATTCTCTCCGGTATCATCATGCGGTGAAAAACATCCGTTCCCTTACCAATTCCTGCCTCACCGCCCAGAACATTTTCAAGGGGAACAACAGCATCTTTAAAAACAAGCCTTCCTGTACCTCCGCCTCGGGTTCCCATTAGTCCATATACATGTTCAACAATCACACCTTCGCCACGCTCAACCAGAAAAGCTGTCATCGCTTTTTTGGGATCATCAATTCCTTCAACTTTTCCATATACAAGAATGAGGTCACTGCCTTCTGCTCCAACAACAAACCTTTTTTGCCCGTTCAGGAAGAATACATTCCCATCTCTGCGTGCTGTTGTGGTCGCTGCAAAGAAATCAGACCCTCCGCGGGGTTCAGTAAGAGCTTCAGCAACAAATTTTTCACCACGGATAACGGGTTTCAGAAATCTTTCTTTTTGCTCTTCTGTACCAAAAGTGTGTATAGCTTCCCCCACAATGGAAACCAGAGAATAAAGGCAGGCGAGTGAAGTTCCCAGTACGCCGGCTTCTTCCAGTGCAACCAGTTCTGAAGTCCAGGGGACTCCCCTCCCACCCCATTTGGGATCGAACCTTAGTCCAAGAAGATTATGCTTAGCGGCTTCTTTAAGAAATTCAACAGGATAACGGACCTTATCGTTATCCATATCCAGTAATAACTGCCGTGGAACCGACTTCACAAAAGCCTGCATCTCATCGCGCAAAGCTTTCTCTTCAATGCTCAACATTGCTTCTGTCGACATAATGACAAATTGTTAATAAATTGATGTTTTATCTCAATAAGGTAATACTTCCGCTCAGGTTATAATTCACTCCGTCAACACCCTTTGCCGTAATGATATAATAATAAACACCTTCTGCAGAATCTCCTGTCGGTGTTTTCCCGTTCCATCCTTTGGCAACATTTTCCCATTCAAAAATCTTCTTGCCCCAGCGATTGAATATCTGTCCTTTAAAGGTGACTATACTTTGAGAAGCAAGTATAAACTCATCATTGTAACCGTCATTGTTTGGCGAAAATGCATTTGGAACTTTAATAAACGAAGGAAGTTGGGTAACTATGGTAATGGTGGATGTGTCGCTGCAAAAATCCGGTGAGCCGCTGCTCACAATAAGGATCACATCATATGAACCTGTATTATTGTACGTATCACTCGGATTTTGCTGGGTCGAGGTATTTCCGTCGCCAAAGCTCCAGTTGTAGCTATTTGCACCCGTTCCTGTGTATGTAAAATTAACAGTGAGTGGTGTCGCACCGCTCATTGGAGAGGCAGAGAAATCAGCAGTGACATTTGATCTTGTAATTATGGTGGACTGACCGGTCTGATGGCATCCGTTTGCATCCGTGGCGGTCACCCTGTATATACCTGCACATAAGTTTGAAATAGATGATGATGATTGTCCTCCACTCCAGTGATATGTGTATGGTCCGGTACCTCCGCTTATATTGGTGGTAATCTGTCCGTCGCATCTGTTCGGACAGGTTTCGTTCTGAGGTGACAAATCAAGTGTGACTATGATTCCGGATGAAACACTTCCTCCGCTTGTCTGGTGGCAACCGGTACCGTCACTAACAGTAACTGTATAATAACCGGCACATAATCCTGTTGCGATCTGGGTTGTCTGGCCATTGCTCCATAAATATGTAATTGGAGCTACGCCACCAGACACCGTGCAGGCAAGCTGACCATCACAACTGTTTGAACAGGTTTCGTCTGTAACTGCCAGACTGATAGTGAAGTTATTCGGCTGGTTAATGGTGATTGTTGAAAAACCGGGACAGCCGTTATTATCCAGCACATTCAGTGTGTATGTACCTGCAGCTAAGCCTGTAAAACTCTGACTACCTGCAACATCATTAAATGTAGCAACAGGCGATCCACTGCTGTTGAGTAAGGTGTAATCATATGGGGACAACCCACCGGAAGTGGATGCATCGAAACTGCCCAATTGCCCGGAGCAATCTACATCAACAATATTTGATAAAGCAATGTCGAGAGCAGGACAAATACGGCAGATAGTCCTGACAGGAGGGCACGCCGACATATTCACCGACACAGCATAACCGTTTCCACAAGCCAGTACTTCACCATTTTTAGTAACAGCTATGTCATACACCGCGGATGGTGTACTAACGCTTGTAATTAAATTCAGATTGGCATCATATTTATATACGCCATTGCCTGAACCAACATAAATATTTCCACAGGTATCCAGCTCCATACCGCTGTTTCCAATGGTGTAACCGCCAAGTATGGGCACAACATTGTAAATTCCGCCCGGAATTGCTGCAGAGCCCACGATTGCTCCATTTACAATAATTCTTTTATGTATGGTTGCTCCACTCATACTGTAAATAAAGTTTTGTGTTGCCCTGATGACTCGCATACCCATATTCCCATTAATCTGATAACTGGGATTACCGTATGAAAAATTATATGTACTATTGGTTTGCCATAAAATATTCAGCGAAGGATCAACTGCACCAATGGAATCAAGTGTCAGATAATAGTAATTTCCGTTGGGTGACTGGCAAATACTCCTGATCTCTTTTATATTAAGTCCGGCAACATAACCTACAACGGTATAATTCAATACACTGCCATTCGCCAGGTTAATATTCATTACAGCTCCTCTGTAAGTGGATATACCCATAGCACTCGGAGTTCTCATCCCTCCCACAACCAACTGGCTCTGATCACAGTTAAAAGACATATCCCAGTATTCATAAAGTGGACCTAAAACTCCGTTTGGATTATTATGCCATACTAAACCACCCGAAGGATTGATCTTTGAAATTTCACCGTTCGAACCTGATGTAATATAGGCATTGCCGGCTCTGTCAGTATTCATTGTCCCAATCCAGTAGCCACTTGAATCCCATGGAGTTGCATAGGTCCATTGAAAGGTGCCTGTTGAATTATATTTTTGTAAAGTCATGGGCATATCACCACCGTATATATAAGCATTCCCCAGGGTATCTTTATCTATCGACCATATCCTGTTGCAGGCGGGTAAAGGAGGGTTAATTGTCCAAGGGTCGATAATAAGCGTTTTTGTGTGATCATAAGGATCAACCTCAAATGATATGGTTTTACCATTTTTAACAAAATGAGATTTGATTTCAGTGGAATTTTCATCTTTATAGAAAGTATGAGGTGCATGATCAATGATATCTCCAAATTTTGTTCTTATATGTACATCATTGTCACTATTAATGTTAACCTTTCCTGATTTGATATATTTCATTTTTACAACAGAGATATCAGCACCCGGATTTAAAATAACAGAATACTTAATTCCTTCAAGGGGGTGAAAAATAAATTCAACATCAATACCCGGATATAAGTTTTTATAGGTTAATTTTTTATACGCTTTAATATCATTAATGCTTTTTTGGGTATTACCGGTGATCACACCATAATTATAATAACCGTCAGCCATTTCATCCGCAATAATTTCCACATCAGGATTAGCATTTTCCCAGGTATATTTAATGATGTCTGTTTTAATATCTACATGGCGTTCTTCTTTTTCTTTTTCCTCAAAATCCTTATAATTCTTTTTAACACTCTCTTTCTCTTCATTTAAAATCTTTTTATTGAAAGTATATGTCAATCCGTTTCTGCTGAAGTAAATCATCACCTGTCCGTGATCAACCGCAAATAATATATCTGAACTTTTAATGGCTCCATGATTTGTAACAGGGAATTGTCCTTTATTTTCAATAAAAACCTTCGGTAATTCAGGTTTTATTTTCCATGAAAAATTTCCATTCTGACAAACACCCGATATAAAAAACGAGAGCAGAAAAATCGTCAAAATACCTTGAAAATGTATACGATGGTTCATGAATAATGTATTTTGAATGTTAATAAACGAAGATATAATTTATATGCTAAAATAAGCATAAAAGAATATAAAAATTAAAAAGGATCAGAAAAAATTATAATGATCTGCATCACTGAATTAATGTGACCGAACCAACATATTTGTGTTCTCTTCCGTTGATTTCCCTGAAAGTAATTATATAAACATAAACCCCCTCAACCGCCTTTTCAGGCCTATCCTTATTCTCGTAGGTTCCGTTCCAACCTTCAGACATATCTGTCGTTTCAAAAACACGCTGTCCCCAGCGGTTGTATATGGCCATTTTATAGGTTGAAAGATTAAGACCATTTCCTTTTGGCATGAAATAATCATTAATGCCGTCACCTATGGCATTTGGTGTAAATGCATTTGGTATAAAGAAGGAAAAGTATGGAACTACATGAATATAAGTGTAAGCCGTGTCAACGCATCCTCCACTGTCAATCACAATGTGGGTAACAAGATATCTTCCCGTATCAGCATAACCATGGAGGGCATTGAAGCCGGTTGCGTAGCTATCATCTCCGAAATACCAGATAGATTGAGCTATGTTACCTGTTGACCTGTCGCTGAAATTCACATCGCCTTCACCTACAGTTACTTCAGTGGGAGATGCATAAAATGAGGCATGTGGACCCGCATCATAAACTATAGTAACCGATGTTACTCCTTTACACCCGTTGTTAGTAACTGTAACCTGATAACTGCCCACAGCCAGGTTGGTAGCAGTCTGTGTGGTTTGCACAGGCGTGGTGCTCCATATAAAAGTATAATTATTGCCTGCAGGGACATCTACTGTGGCACTGCCATCACTCTGTCCACAGCTTGCGTTATGTGATGTAGCATTTACATGAAGTACAGAGTCAACAAAAACAGTAATTGATGAGGTGCCTGTACATCCGTTATTGGTAACGGTGACCGAGTATGATGAAGTATTGATAGGGTTAACAGTTATTGTTTCACCTGCTCCACCTGTACTCCACTGGTAAGTTCCACCTCCATTGGCAGTGAGTAATGAGGGAAGTCCGGGGCAAACTGTCTGAGGGCTGGCTGATACAGTCACAGTGATCGACTGAACAACAGAAACGGCCAGCGACGCTGATCCTGAGCATCCGCTTGAGTTCGATACTGTTACCGTATAGTTGCCTGAGGCGGTTACGTTAATGGACTGGTTTGATGATCCTGTAGACCAGATGTAGGAATCATAACCGGCACCTGCGTCCAGAACCGCCGTATTTCCTGCACAGATTTCAGTAGGGCCTGAAATTGAAGGTGTAGGCATACCAGAAGGTTGTGTAATTGTTATATCCGCTGAGGATGAACAATTATTTCTGTCGGTAACCAGGAGGGTATATGTATCTGCAGCAAGGTTCGAAAAATTCTGTGGTCCGTTGACATTGGTAAAACTGGCTACGGTAATGCCGCCACTGCTCTGCAGGGTATAGTGAAAAGGTGCAGAAGCGCCAACAGGGTCTGCAGTGAAACTACCCAGATTTCCAGAGCAATCCATATGAACTATGTTGGTAAAATCTATATTGATCGTAGGACAGCAAAACATTCTATAGGGCTGGCAGGAAGACATATTAGCCGACAAAGCATAACCGTTGCCGCAGGCAAACACATCCCCCGTCGGAGAAACAGCTACATCATATACAGCACCGGGAGTGGTTATTGATGTCAGAATGTTAAGAGCGGCATCATATTTATATACGCCATCACCCGAGCCGACATAGACATTTCCACAGCTGTCAACTTCCAAACCGCTGTTACCAACGGTATAACCTCCAAGTATAGGAACTGGGTTATAAATACCACCAGGGATGTTTGCTCCGTTAATGATAGATCCGTCGCTTATATTTCTGCGGTGTATAGTGGCTCCGCTCATGGTATAGAGGTATGAGTCATTAGCACGTATAGCACGGAAGCCCAGGTTACCATTTGCCTGGTAAGTTGGGTTTCCATAAGAAAAGTTATAGGTATGGCTGACTTTCCATAAAATATTCAGTGAAGGATCAATGCAACCCAGGGAGTCAAGGGTAAGAAAATAAAAGTTTCTGTTGGTAGCCCCGGATATAGTCCTGGCTTCTTTAATATTCATTCCTGCAATATACCCTACCACCCTGAATCCGTTCACAGCACCACTACTCTGGTCAATATTCATCATGGCTCCCCTGTACTGGCCTATACCCATTGCACTTGCAGTTCTCATACCACCAACTATCATCTGTGTTTCATCACAATTAAAAGAAATATCCCAGTATTCAAAGAGGGGTCCGAGTGCACCATTGGGGTTGTTGTACCAGACTAGACCTCCGGAAGTGTTAATTTTTGAAATTTCGCCGTTTGATCCGCTGGTCACATAGGCATTACCAGCTCTGTCGGTACACATTGTGCCGACCCAATAACCTGAAGAATCCCAGGGAGTGGCATACGACCATTGAGGATTGCCAGCAGAACTATATTTTTTAAGTGTCATCGGCATATCTCCACCGTATAAATAAGCATTACCCTGACCATCTTTATCAATTGCCCATACACGGTTAGTAGCAGGAAACGGTGGTGATACTGTCCATGGATCGATAATAACAGTTTTATTATGATCATATTCTCCTATTACAAATGAAACAGACTTGTCCTTTCTTAAAAACTTAGATGATAATGTTGAAGATTTATCATCCTGATAATAGGTCATTGGTGCATAGTCCACAATATCGCCGAATTTGGTAGGTATGTGGAGGTCGCCTGTATTGTTGAGAATGATTCCCTTCGAATTTGAAATTTTCATGGAAAAAAGACGGATATCAGCTCCGGGATGAATAACAACAGAATATTTAATTCCTTCATCGGGATGAAAAACAAATTCGACATCGATTCCTTTGTAAAGATTCTTATAAATAAGTTTCTTATATGCCCGGAGATAGTTCAGGTTCTTAAGTTGTTTCCCGTCTCTGATACCATAACTGAAATATTCTGTTACCAGTTCTTCCGGAACCACCTGAACATCTGCATCGGAATTAATCCAGCTGATGTGGACAATATCGGTGAGGGTTTTAATTTCCTTTTCTTTTTTTTCATTTTCGTAGAAATCCTTATCGCTTTTCCCTTTTTTATGTTCTTCGTTCCTGTTTTTTAACAATTTTTTATTAAACGTATAGGTCATGCCTGTTTTGGTGAAATAGATCATGGTCGGACCGCCATCATAAGCATAAAGGATATCTGAACTTTTAATTATACCATGATTGGTAACAGGGAACTGGCCCTTATTCTCAATAAACACTTTTTCCGGTTCAGGCTTTATGATCCAATTGATTTTTGCCGTCTGCGATAAAACTGAGAAATGAAAAATTATAAAAAAGGTAACAATTGAATATATACGTTTCATGTTTATTACGTATTTGTTAATTAGTTTACAAAACTATGAATTATAAATAAATTTATGAATATTAATCAGCATTTTCATTCAAATTACTTTGATCATATTTGAAGATAAAACAAATAAAATTTATGTGAATTTCTATATATCTGAATAACAGAAAATCAACTAAAACATGATTCATCTTTTTCACCGTTGTTAACCAACAATTTGAAAGACCAAAAATGCCCTTATAAAGTTCGCTTTAAAATGTATTTTTTTGCAAATTTTATTAATTAATTTTATGCTTTTCAGACGAGTATAAAATAAATATCTTATTCATATAAATTAAACTGGCAGTCAACAACCCTGAAAATCTGACACATGACTATCAGCATCACTCCTCACCAAATTATCAACTGTTAAATCAGTATTTTCCACTAGCGGTGTTATGAAATTCCACTAACTAAATTTGGGGATTTCACTAGTGATATTCAGGAACTCCACTATTAAAATTGAGGATTCCGACCAGCAAATTTATATATATCCACTATCGTCTTTTAAGTTACAGTTAGCCAACTTTGTATAGTAAATGACATGCAAAAATCAAAACAAAAATTAACATATGGTTTATCATTTTAGCTGCATCAGTTTTAGGTGCAGGGCTCACTTCAAGATGTGAATTATATGCACAAAAGCATGTTTCTGCAAGATCATTTGCTTTCGCTACTATTATTTCCGCCTCTGATACAATTTCCCGCCAGCAGTATACCCCGCCCACCCAATCTCAACTTGAAGAAGAAATTAAAATCGGTTTATCTGCAAATGATGTCATTGAAATCCTGGGGTATCCCATTGAAAGGGTAAAAATGCAGTATGGTAATAAGGAGAAGTGGATTTACAATGATTTAAGTATATATTTTGAAAATAGTCAGGTGAAAATAATTCAAAAGTCAATTTCCTAAACAATTATTCTTAGATTTTGCGAAATACCCCCGATTTTAAAACTCAAAGTTTTTAAAAGAATTCACAACACAATAAGACCCTTTTTCTTTCACTCCAAATTACATTTTCCCTATTTAAATGAAATCTATTTTCAGATGATAAAAAATGTCTTCATGCTTTAATTTCCATTCTCAAATGATAAAAAATCCCACTAATGCATTATGATTTTCGAAACACAATAAACAGTACAAATTTTCTAAAATCAATTCATATTTTATTTGTTGTGGTTACTCTTTTTTCAACTTTAATTTTAATACATTAAGAATAAAATGTAAAATGTACTTATATTAAAGGGTATTTGGATGTTGAAACACTCTCATGTGACGCCAATCTCGTACGTCCTTTTGTATGTACCTAATTAAAAAGCCACTTACAAAATTCTATGTAAGTGGCTTATTTTCTTGTGACTCCGGAGGGATTCAAACCCCCAACCTTCTGATCCGTAGTCAGATGCTCTATTCAGTTGAGCTACGGAGCCATTTGCACTGCAAAGATACAAAAATCATTAAAATAGTACAGGCTCAGGTAAAAGAAATTTAAATATTTATGGTCGGCAGGTATTACTGATTGTCGCAGATACAAATCAGTGCACGAAAAATATCAGCGTATACAGCGGGATTATAAATCCTGTACATATTTTCAAGTGATTAATACAAAAGCTATTCAAAATTTCAAATACACAATATTATTTCTTCCCCAATCGTTTTGAATATATCATGAAATGCCATCGTTCCATACTATCCAAAGTCGACAATAGAATCAAAGCATTCTTTCAGTATGATCAGGATTGCCTTATCCTGAAATACAAAAACGTTCTTGCAGAATTCATTCACCAAAATCCTTCAGACAGATGAAAGCTATCATTGTTGTCACAGCGTTAATTTTCAGCCTGCACCTCGGCGCGCAGGATCTGAAAATGAAAGGTGGTAATGCAGGCACATTCTCACTGGGTGCCAGAAGCAGCATAGGTATAGTGAATGACGGGAAGTGGCAGAAAACGGCTTTCGGTGCAGGAGGACAATTTCGCTTACGCTTCTCGGACAGAGTCAACTCCGACTGGTTCCTTGATTACCTCACTGCAGACCTCGAAGATTATGCATGGCGTACAGATGTCCATATAGGCTGGAGCGTGATGTATTACCTGCTGCGCAACCCGGCACCTGTTTTCCAGCCATACATCCTGGCCGGCCACTGTTTCGAGTACCTGAAATTCACCGACAATAAAGACTGGAATAATCATTCAGTAAGATATAGTGCCTCCATTCAGGCAGGTGCAGGAGTGAGTTTTAACATCACTAAACGCTTCGACATTTCAGTTGTAGCTCAATATATGCTTCATATCGGCACTAAACTCACTGCAGCCAAAGTTAACGATATCGCAGTTTTTACCAAAAGCTCCGGTGTGGGAACCCAGGACCATATCCTTTTACATATTAGCCTCAACTATAAAATTGCAGACTTATGGTAAAGAAAATCATTATTTTGTGCTTTTTCCTGCCTGTATTTAACGGCAGTGCACAAATCAGCCACAGTTCAGATCGTGCAGGGATGATAAAAGCCGATCTTTCTTTTCTGCAAAGTTTTATGCTCAGGCATAAAAGCGATAATATCTACCTCGGAGGACATCTGGAATATTTTGCAGACAAGCATTTCAGCGTTCGCGGTGACTGCTTCTGGTACATCGACAACCGGCAAAGCAACAAGATTTTCAAACAGAACTATATCATTGCATTTGGAGCATTGGTCCATCTCCCCCTCGGAAAAAGTGATTTTTATGCCGGTATACAACCTGCATTGTCGCTGACACAACCCTATGCAAATCCTGAAAATACCGACAAACAGTACCCGCTGCGTCTTTTACCGTCATTGGCGGTTTCTGTTGGTTATACACTCTACGAGAACTTTGCAAGGCAAAATACGATATAAACATTTGAATGTTAATAATATAGTATTGTTTTTTCGATAATTTTCCGATAATTTTTTGTATTTTTACTATATGAAAATTCAAAAAAGAAAA
>Ga0114951_10003144_pt1 | contig 17478 bp, 17 predicted proteins | sample AM7aDNAmetaG_FD_88677 | JGI IMG/M metagenome (GOLD analysis project Ga0114951, IMG submission 88677) | Freshwater microbial communities from Finland to study Microbial Dark Matter (Phase II) - AM7a DNA metaG | ecosystem: Environmental > Aquatic > Freshwater > Lake | place: Finland: Lake Alinen...
AGTTTTACCACTACAGCGAAATGCTGCATAAATCCGACGACATCCTGGACACCTGCGAAGACCTCTCCGACGTGCTTGTTTCGATAGTTACCTCCATCCTCAAGTGACCACCGCATGCTTTTGTTGTCTGTTGCCCTCGTAGTTCTAGTTTTCTTGGCAGTGATGCTGGTTGCAGGCAACAACCTATCCGCCTGCATAGGTCCAGCTGTCGGGTCAAGAATAGTTACAAAACAATTCGGCGTGCTTGTGGGTGTCGCAGGCTTTTCCGCTGGGCTGCTGGTTCAGGGCTCAGGAATGAATCATTCAGTCGGTATCTTGCTGCCCAATGCTACACCCGTTTTGAGGGCTGAAGCTTTGCTGGTGGCGATTATCGTCTTCGTAATCGCCTACAGACTTCGGGTGCCCACGTCGCTTAGCATGGCGCTGGTGGGGCTTTTAGCTGGGCTCTCCATCGCTGGAAACTCCCCATCCAACGGCTTTTACGTGGGCGAAGTGGTGTTAACGTGGGTTCTTGTGCCATTAATTGCTTTTGGCGTGGCTTTTGGTCTCATCCGCCTCTTAAACAGGAGTTGGCCAAGCAACCTTTGGCAGCGCCTCCAAACCTACAAACTGCTAATCATCGTCGCATCGTTCACCACTGCCTACGTGACTGGAGCCAACACATTGGGATTGATAGTTGCCACGGGCGGGTTTGATTTTGCGTCGGTAGTGGCTGCAGTCGCCGCGGTTTTCGTAGGGTCGTTTTTGCTCAGCGAAGGTCCAATACGGAGGGTTTCAGAAGAATTCTTCCTCATGCGGTACGCCAACACTGCTGTGACACTGGTGACTTCGACGGTTCTGGTGGAAGCCGCCACAATCTTCAACATCCCCCTCTCAATTACCCAGACAACTTCCATAGCCGTCTTCGGGGCAGGATTATCCTACCGCACGAAACTTGTGTCGGTAAAACCGTTCCTGAAAATTGTCGCTGGCTGGGTAATCGCGCCGCTGCTGAGCTTCGCCATCGGATTGCTCATCGGTTAGTCTTCGATTACTTCGTTCATGGGTTTGCCGCAGCAGAAGGGCGCCTTCTCCACGTTACGTTTAACGTCGCCCGTGCAGGAAACCTCAAACTCAAGCCGCTTCTTGCGACCACAAACGGTACACTCAAACGTTGGCATATGAAAGCCTCAATCAAATTGTGAAAAAAGACGCTTAAATAGGTCTTGGCGCTAACAAGGTAGTGGAGATTCAATTTTCATGAGTAGTTTTTCTATATCTTTACCGGCGAAATGGGACGAATTTTTTAAGGGCTTAGCTGACGACCACGACATTGACGTTAGCAAAGTTATTGTTGGGTTGTGTGAATGGGCTTTTTCCAGTCCTGAGTATAAGATGCAGTTCGAGGTTTGGCTAGATAAGGCTTATCCGTCGAAGGGCCAAGCCGAAGACAAGGCAAGTGAGAAGGGCGAAGAAGAAACCGAGGCAGAAGAAGAAAATGAAGACGAAGCTGAAGAAGAAGCCCACGAGGACAGAGACTACAGTGAAGACCGCGACCTGAAGCCCTGACAGGTTTTCTAAATCGCTAAAGTGAGAATTAAAAAAAATTATCGGATTCGTAAATCCTTTTTCCTTTCAATTAGGTCTGTGATTTCATCGAATTCGCTGGTGTAGTCTTTGTGTTCTTTCACTAGTCTTTTGAGTCTGTTTTGGTTGAAGTAGCCTTCGTAGAATCCGAAGAACATGATTGCAAAGAAGCCGTATACAAGGTAGTTGCCAAACGCTGCCACGCCATCTGTTAATATTAAGAGTAAAATCGGAAAAAGCACTCCGAGCGAACCAATATACGCTGACATCGCCCCGATTAACGCGCCCATAACATCGATTTTATTGTCGTTTATACTTTTAGCTAACCCTGCTTTCCTTTCCCAGAGAGTCGATGTATCGCTGAAGTCCACTGCGCTGAAAAGGCTGTCGAAGGCTCCGATGGAAATGTTGTTTGTTCGGCTTTTGAATGCGTTGTTCATTTTTTGGTGGTAGAACTCGCGATGTTCCTGGTATTCCCGTTTTATTATGGTGGCGTCGATGTAGGGTGTTCTTCTGACCATGCGGAAAGCGTACCTGACGTTTTCAACGAACTTTTTACCTACCAGTTCCTGCTCAGTTTTTTTTGCAGCCCGCGCCTCATTGAGTATGTCTTGTCTTTCTTCATTCTTCAGGATTCGCTTTTCTTTAGCGGTCATTATTTTGTGAGAAAATCTATGATCGTTAGAACATTTGTAAATGATAGTTGAAAACGGGGCAGGCACGTAGAATTCTACCACGTTTTGCGCACAATATGGACATATGTATCCTGAATCACACCAATCTGAATGTTCATCTACCTTCTTGCCGTTATCTTTCTCCCATTGTTTTATCCAGTGTCTTGTGTGTCCCCAGCCACCGCTTAAACTGAGATAGAGAACCTTTGAATCTTTTATTGCCTGCATGATGTCTTCTTGCTTTTGGGCCTGACTTTTTTCATCGTTTAATGCAGGTTCTTTTTCAATCTTTATTGTTGGGTTCTCTTTTGTTGATTCTTCTATTTCCACCATTTTCGTTTCCTCTTTGCTTCAAAAAGCTTGTTGGGACTGGTTTGTTTTTGTCAAAACTTGAACGTTCCAAGCTTGACTGCAGATGTTTACATTTTGCTTTGATTAATTCGTAAAAGAAATAATTCAAGTAAAAAGAGCTGTCAATACATAGCCGGATGGCTATGTTATTTTGTGTCCCCTAAGAAGCCTTATCAGGACTAAGACGATAACCACGATAATCAGAAGGTCTAACAGGCCCCCAATCGTGAAAAACCCAATAAGCCACAAGACAAAAATTACAGCGGCAACCAAAATCAGTAAATCATCATTTCTCATAAACAAACCCACTTTTTCTACTTTAAAATCTTCAATTTCTTTATTAAGTCTGTGTGACTGAGGGCATCCAGCAACAGCAAACTGTGGCTTTTGCAGGAATTTTATTAACCGAAAAGATTAACTTGCGTTTAGGAAAATAATCCCAAGTTCGTATGTTGATGTGGACTCCCAGTCACAACGACCTTTATCGTTCACTGCCTTGTAATGTACAATCAAAGCTTCTAAGTTGGTTAACTATTATGGATACTCCTGATGATATTACAAAAATTCTCGGTCCAAACGAGAAAGTTGAATTATACATTAAACAGAAAATCTACCACCCAAAAATAAACATTGATTCCGTGGTCTTTACGAATGAACGCATGATTATGCGCCATCCACACGCACTTGGCCTGAAAAAAGATTACACCGACTACAATTACAGGGACATAGCGAACGTAGTGTTGGACAAAGGCCTACTGCGGTCAACCATCAAATGTACGCTGAGGCTCGGTGGAGAAGCGCTATCTTTGGGCGATTTGCCTAACGCTGAAGCAGAACAAGCATATGGCATAATCAGAGAAAACATCGGCAAGTACCAAACACCCTTCTCAACCGGATATGCCACTGCCCCCACCGCTCCTACTGCGGTAGTTACCCCAACTAAATAATATATTCATGAGATGAAAGAAATGACAGACAACAAGAAAAAAATTGAAAATGCCGCTGAAAAAACAGGCGAAACAATCGGAAAAGGCCTAAAAAAAGGCGCCAAAGACGTTGAAAATTTTGGAAAGGGAATAAAGAAAGGGCTCAAGAAACAAAATAAGTGAGCAAAATTTCTTTTTCCAAAAATGTAATTTTTTTTCTTAGCTCATATTTTATATTCAGTTGACTATTGGCGGAGCCCAAGATTTTCTTGCAGCATACCGCTGTGTCGGTGTGGGACAACAGTTACACAAGCTTAATAGCTATTTTTGCTTATATGTGATTTAACAGGTGTCACTTTTGAGCAATCTGATTATTGGAAACATGACTTTAACAAGCCTACTTGTAACTATAATTGGCTTAATTATTCTCTGGATAGTAGTCTCAGTACCAGTTTGGATAGCTGGCAAAGCTGTAACGGGTGGAAAAGGTACCTTTGGCGAAGCCATGCTTGCCACGTTGTTTGGACCAGTAGTTTATGCGGTCACATTGATTTTAGTAGATTTCTTCTTGGGCTCACTTATCGGTTCATCAGCATACATAATCGCGTTGATTTTAGCCTTCGTAGCTTGGATATGGGTCTATAAAGCAAGCTTCAAAACAGGCTGGCTTGGCGGCATCGCAATAGCCATACTAGCAGTCGTAGTCTTCGCGGTGATAAGCATAGTGTTGGGAGCCTTATTCGGTCTAATCGTTCCTGCACCATTCTTCCCTCACATCTAAAATGAACGTGAATTTTTTCACGTCAAAATCATTTCAAATCAATTAGTAACGATAATGAAAAAAGTTCCATTGGAGGTGAAATAGAAAAATGAATAATTCTTTGACTTATTGGGGATATATCCTCGCTTTGATAGGAGGAATACTCATAATCGTTTTTGGCTTGCTAGGTCTTATTGGCGCCTCTTTAGGTAGCGCTTTTTCCCCGGCTAGTCACTACTTGACCGGAGCGATGTACAGTATAGTGGCGATAATAATTGGTGCCATCTGTATTATTGGGTCTAAGTCTGTTGGAGTTTTAGTTTGGGCGATAGTGCTATTGGTGCTTGGAATCGTTTCAGGCGGGTTAGGCGGCGCTATAGTTATACTCGGAGCACTTCTGGGATTAATATCCATATTTGTAAAGTCGCAGCCCAAGTAGCCGAGACTAAAATCGCAATTTTTTTGCTCTTTTTTTCTGAGTTCGCTTGAGAAAAGATTATCCACCCTTTCGATTCACGTTCAATCATTATGCGCTTTGTCGGTGGAGGGTTACACCCACGCAGATTTAATACCCATATTCACTGCTATAGATTATTAAGGAGTTGTAGATTTTGGGTGCGATAGATCAAGTATTTCATTTTATTACTTCTGGAAGCATAGGCGGTTTGCCGCCACTAGTTTTAATGATAATTATATTCGTTGTTGGACTAATTGTGGGCTTTCTTATTCATTTGTTCTTAAAGATTGCCATAGTTGCTGCAATTATACTTTTCGTGGTTGCGTACTTTGGGCTTTTCGGGTTAAGCCTTAGCCTGTTGAAAAACTATGCAGTTCAATACGGCTCAATAGTGTATCAATATGGCGCTCTCATCATAGGCGTGTTACCTCTAAGCATTGGATTCGTCATAGGCGTAGTCATAGGCTTCGTATTCGAGTAAACGCTCCTCGAATTGTTCCAGCCCTATTTCAGATAAGCTCTCTATGAGCTGCTTTCTGCAGCATTTTTTTACTCTTTTATTTCAACTTTAAACTTTCAAACTCTATAGCAGATGATAATTTGAAAACCAAGATAATTACCTATTTTCGAAAACAAGCAAAATTTAAATATAAATTAGCACCAAAAGCTATAGTGGAAGCTCTATGTCCAGTAACGAAAACACAGACTTGCTGCTTGGTTTAGGCTTGACTCTTAACCAGGCAAAGGTTTACTTAGCAATCCTTAAACTGGAAAAAACCACTATTGGACAGGTGGCGAACTTTTCAAAAGTGCGCCGGGAAGACGTCTACAGAATTCTGCCGTCACTTGAAAAAATGGGCTTGATTGAACGTTTGCTGGGCAAACCAACTGAGGTCAGGGCCACCAGTATTTCTGACGCTTTAAGCCTGTTGGTGGCTGAGGAAAAAGGCAAATCTGATGAGCGGCTCGTAGGCATGAGGGGGATAGTTCAAAAACTTACCCTAAAAGACTGGAAGCAGGAACTTCCCAAAGACGAAAGCATCTACATACTGATAGCAGAAAAGAAATCAGTTTTTGCTAAAACTTCAGATTTGATTAGTAACTCAAGAAAAGAAATCGCGTTAATAGCCGACAAAGCAAGGATTATGCCTGTTTTGTTTCAATTTTCTGATGAATACAAACTGGCGATAAAGAAGGGTGCTATGGTTCGGTTGATTTTTGAAGGAGAGAAACCGGATGTTTTGCTTAACGAAAAAGTGAAAAAACTCGTCGGCGGTAGATCGGTTCAAATAAAGTTTCATCTTGACCCTTTGAATCATTTTATAATGTCTGATGATAAAGAAGCGTTGATAACAACTTCCAAAGAAAGCGCGTTAGGAGATAGTCCGTCTTTGTGGACAAACAACTGTAACCTTATTGGTGTGTTGAGAACTGGTTTTGAATCGGATTGGGAAAAAGCTGAAACCTAAATTGATATCTGACTTTTTCTGTAAACCGGGAGTTATCCAAGACACAGTTTTCGAAATCCAGTTCAACGCCCGATCGATACCGCTTCCACTTGAAAGCTGCTAACGGACAAATCATTGCTGTAAGCCAATCCTACCTATCCAAACAAGCAGCCAAAAATGGCATCGCATCAGTAAAGACAACGCTCCACTAGCAATAATCATCAATCAAACCGTTGCGGTAACTTAAACCCAACAATTCTTTCTTTTTTTAAACTTTTTTCTTAAACGAAAATTTAATCTTGAATCAAAAGAAAGTACGTCAATGTTTCGGGTTGCAAGAGAGCGTTAAGTTTAAAGCAATCGCAAGAGTAACATCATTAAAAACTACCTGCTTTATTGATTTTAAAACTTTATCAGGTCACTAATGATGAAACAAGTTTCCCAAAATTCTGTTTTAGAAAAAAAGTCGGTGCATCTCTCGGAAAACTTTCGGCTTGGATTTAGAGTTTATAGTGGTTTGGTGTCAAACCTTCTTGGCGCAAAAGTTCCCTTCTTCTGCGGACACAAATTAACCTACAACTGCAACTTGCGCTGCAAGATGTGCCCGTTTTGGAGACGTCCCAGCCCAGACCCAAGCCTTGAGCAGGAGAAAGAGGTTCTTAAGCAGATTTACAATTCTGGAGCCGTCGGAGTGGCGTTTGAGGGCGGAGAACCGCTGCTCAGGAAGGATTTGGTGGAGATTCTTGCTTTTTCCCGTTCTCTGCCGTTGCATACAAGCTTAATCACCAACGGAACCCTGCTTGAATCCCGAATAACTGAAATAGCCCCATACATCAACGGTGTCGTCTACGTTTCGCTGGATGGCTTAGAGAGAACTCACGACGCCATCAGAGGCGTTGAAGGCAGCTTTAAAAAAGCGGTGCGGGGCATTTGTGCAGCTAAAGAAAAAGTTAACGTAACCATTAACACTACGGTGATGGCTGAGAACATCGATGAAATAGAAAGCATCGTGAAGTTGGCAAAAGAGTTAGGTGTACGAGTATCTGTGGCTGTAGCTCACGAGTACTGCAACGCAAACGCATCCTCCCCAGCGGCTGCCAAAGTACCGAAAATAGCCCATCGGCTCATGAAAATGAAGCGGGAAGGATACCCCATCGTTAATTCAATGGGTTACTTTAGAGTGATGGCTAAAGAAAAAACTTGGCAATGCAAACCCTGGACCATGATAAACATCGACCCACATGGAAACGTGGTTTTGCCCTGCTACGTCCACAACGACTACGTCAGTAGCGTCTCTGTTTTTGAAGGTGGCATTAAAGGTGCGGTTTCTGATTTTGACTGGAAAAAAATAGAAAACTGCCAAAGGTGTAGCCTGCACTGTTACGTGGAGCCTTCATTGGTGCTTTCACGCGACATTAGTGCATATTTGCATTGGGCTTTTCATGTTGGCATCTAAAACAGGTCGGACAGCACAGAGGCGGAAACAACACAACAACTGTTTTTTCATAAAAAACACGTGCTTTTTTGTGAGTTACTGCTTAACGGTTGTGGATTAAGCAGAAAATCCGCTGTCACCAAGTTTTTTTGATGGAGCCGATAAATGGTTTGAGCGTTTACAAGAGAAGGGTTAACTTAAACGCAGGCGAAATTTTCAGGAAGAGAGGGGGAAACACTTCGTCTGCATCTAAGCTAACCTTTTTCTCTATCAACAATAGCGCTTTTTGGCATAAATAATGATGTGATTGTGTTTGCACAGCAACAAATTCTCGCTGTTTTTAGTAGATGATTAGCCAACCTTTTTGTATGTTCTTTTCTAACTGTAAACTGTGTTTTTTGAGGAAAGGATCCATTGCTGACGGGTCGTAGTTGCCCTTGACTTTTAACTGAAAAACGCCTGGTTTTCTTTCCTCGAGGGAGACCCAGGCTGTGTCGATTAAACCGTTGGTTGCTAGCTCTTTGAGTGTGGCTATCGCTTGAGCTCTAAGCATAAGTGCGTACGTTCCCCCTTTTTCAAAACAGAGCCCAAGATATATAACACTTTTCTAAAATCTAACGCCGAAAAGGTAAATGGGGTCAGCGCAGATTTGCATGAGGGGGCAAAAAGTGTTTGTTAAGCGGATTTAGCCGTGGGCTAACATCGACAAGGCGCAAAAAACAGAAGGAGACGCGCCCTACCTTGCTAGCCGCCAGACCCGCCCAACCTTTGTTGGCTCTTAGTTAGTTCGTCCTTACCACACCTACCGCTTGATTCGATATAAGGCGATGTTGTCACAAGGATGAAACAACAACCGCTAAGTCGCAGAAATAATTGGCAGATAAATGTTAGCGTAAAAAGGTTTATTTGTCTGCCAAACTAAATTTACTTAGTGACTTTTTTTTGAACAGATTCCAGACAGTTAGTATTTATAAGGAAATTGTGCATTTGTCGGAAAGCGTCGGATACAACGCGGTAAACTTGAAGTTAACGGAGAAAAACGAGGCGGCAACTCAAAGCTACCAGTTGCAGATAACGATGCCAATGAATTCTCTGATTGCACAGCAAATAGCGACTATCGCAAAAAAGCATCGGTTAGAAGTAAAGGAAGAGAACGGCGAAGTCATGTTGTACGAGCCCCAATAATTTTTAGATGGCTCTTGAAACTAGGATTGCTGCTTCATCGGTCGAAATTTTCGTTTTTCCACAAACTGCAGAGGACTTTTATAATCTTAGGTAAGACTATAGCTCGATAAGGTTGCTAATCCAGTACATCTGCAGAAAATGCGGTGCAAAATATTCCAAACAGCAGTATGACCAGAATAGGTTCTGCGCGGCATGCGGTTCTTTTCTGCTTCCAACTTTAACGGGCGGCGTTGCAGAGATGGTTGCTCCCAAAACCTGCGATGTTCCAGACGAGAAACTGGCTCTTAGGCGGGCAGCCGAAAGCCTACGCCAAAAAGTCGTAAACACAAAAGAATACGCCGTCCTCTCAGAAAACGAAAGCAAGCCTCAGCAAACCGAACACTCGGCAGCGGAAGGGTGGATATGGAACACAGAATACACCAAAGCCTTAGAGCTCAAAAGCCAACTTTTAGACAAATTCAAAAACATCGCTTTAACCGACGCTATCGCAGGAAAAACAGTTTCAAACGAACACGGCGAATGCTACGCGGTCTCAAGCACATGCGTTTCCAACTTTAAAACAGCCCCATACGAGGAAAGCAGGCGCGTAATCATTTCTGACTTAAAAATCATTCCCGGCATTGGGCCTTCACGCGAACGCGTCTTGAAGGAGCAGGGATACAAGACCATAGAAGATTTGAAGTCGCATCCGCTCTGGGCAAAGCATGCGCGAAACTTCATGGAGTTAATCGAGAAAAAACAACTCCGCCAAACCCAAAGCTGGCTCGGGCAACGCCTCCCAAAATCCCACCCGTTAATCCATTATTTGGCAGGGTTCTGCAAGAACGACGACTTCGCAATCGTGGACATCGAAACCCTGGGGCTCTCAGAGCGACCAATAATTCTGCTGGGCATAGCTAAACCCAAAAAGAACCGTTTCTGCGTCAGCCAGTTCTTGCTGCGCGACATCCAAGATGAACCCAGCGCCATCCACGAGCTTGTTTCGCAGTTGGATTCGGATACGTCGCTTATAACTTTTAACGGAAAAAGCTTCGACATCCCATACATCAAACAGCGGCTGGCTTACTATGGGTTAGATGCTCCTTTGGATTACCCTAACTTCGATGTTCTCCATTTCACTCGACGTGCCTTCAAGGGGAAGCTTTCTGACTGCCGCTTGGAAACGGTGGAGAAATACGTCATGGGGATCACACGGGAAATCGACATTCCAGGCGCCCTAGTTCCCAACTTCTATGATACCTACTTAACCACGGGGAACGTCGGTCCCTTGGTTGCCATCGTGGAACACAACAAGCAAGACCTAATAACCTTGGGCAAACTGTTCTGTCGGCTCTACGAGGAATGGAACCTATGATAGACGATTTTATTTTAGGCATCAAAAAAATGCGTTCCTACAAAAAACAGATAGTGCATGTAGAGGAACTTTCGCCTCAAGACACCATCTATGGCGACCTCGATGCGCCGTTGCCCGAGTGTGTCCAACGGTATCTTATAAAAAATGGAATCAGGCTGTACAGCCATCAGGCAGAAGCAATTAACAAGGTTCGAGGGGGCAAGAACGTTGCGATTGTCACGCCGACGGCTTCGGGAAAAACCTTGGCGTTCAACATCCCCGTCTTTGAAGCTTTGGCTAACGACAAGAACGCCACTGCATTGTACCTTTACCCAACAAAGGCACTTACTAACGACCAACTGAAAGTGTTGCGGGAAATGGAAACGGAAACCCAAATCAGAGCCTGCTCAGAAGTCTACGACGGCGACACCCCCCAATACCAACGCGCAAGCATCCGCGAAAACTCCAAAATCATATTAAGCAACCCCTACGGGCTCCACCAATACCTTCCTTGGCATTACAAGTGGCGCAGTTTCCTATCAAACCTGAAATTCATCGTAATCGATGAAGCCCATGTGTACCGCGGCGTATTCGGATCCAACGTTGCTATGCTCATTCGGCGTCTGCTCAGGATATGCAGCCACTACCATGCCAACCCCCAAATCATATTGTCATCCGCCACCATCGCAAACCCTGAGGAACACGCGAAGAAACTGACGGGAAAAGACTTCGAAATCGTTTCAACCAACGGTGCCCCGAAAGGGAAAAAACTATTCGCGTTCTGGAATCCCCCGTTCATCGACGAAGCAAAAACCAACCGCCGCTCCACCCACCAGGAAACCAAAGACTTGCTAACCCTCAACATCACGCATAACCTCCAAACCCTCTGTTTCACCACATCGCGACAGATGGCTGAACTAATCACGAGGTGGACCCGCGAAGAACTCAGGGCGCGGTCGCCAAGGCTCGCAAACGCCGTCACCGCATACCGCGCAGGTTATCTGCCAGTTGAGCGCCGTGAAATCGAGAACCGCCTGAAAACCAAGAGCTTAATCGGCGTAGTCTCCACGAACGCGTTGGAACTAGGAATCGATATAGGTTCCTTGGATTCGGTCATCATTTCAGGGTATCCGGGCACGGTGATTTCTACTTGGCAGCAGGCGGGGCGCGCGGGAAGAGGCAAAACGGATTCGCTTGTCATTCTCGTGGCGTTCCAGAACCCGTTGGATCAATACTTCATGAAGCACCCTGAAGACTTCTTCGGCAGACCCCACGAACAAGCCATAATCGATTTGCACAACCAGTACATTTTGCTGGGGCATATAATGTGCGCGTCATCCGAGTTGCCTCTGACCGAGAAGGATACGGAGTTTTTCCCCGCGCTCTTTCAAGAAAGCATCCAAGCACTCGAACGCCAAAACTTGGTCCGCAAAACTTTCCAAGGATGGGTCTACTCGGGCACGGCGCGGCCAGTCGCCATCATAAACCTCGACAGCATATCCGATAAAACCGTAACCGTAACTTGCAACGGCAGCATACTTGAAACCCTCGAGTTAACAAAAGCCTATGAAGAAGTCCATGCGGGCGCGGTTCTTTTGCATCAAGGCGAAACCTACCTTACCGAGGAACTGGACCTCAACAATTTAACCGCCAAAGTACGACGTGAAGACGTCAGCTACTACACTGAAGCCAAAAAAACGGTGGATGTCGCCATCAAAACCAAGCTCGAAGAAAAACAAATCGGCGTAACCGTCGGATTAGGCGAACTGTTGACAACTGAAACATACCACGAATACGTCGTCAAAACCTACGATGAAGTCGTAGACCGAAAGCCGTTGTATCTTCCTCCTTTGTCGTTTTCGACTGTGGGAATGTGGTTTGTAATTCCTGAGGAGGTTCGTCAGGAAATTGGGGACCGTGGTCTTGACTTCGATGGGGGAATTCACGCTGTTGAGCACGCGATGATTGGGCTGTCGCCGATGTTTGCCATGTGCGACCGATGGGATATAGGCGGGCTATCTACTCCTCTGCACCCAGACACGGGCTGCCCAACCGTCTTCATCTACGATGGCTTCGAAGGCGGAATCGGCATCTCAGAAACCCTCTACGCCAAAGTAACCGAGCTATGGGAAAAAACATTGGAACTCGTCAAAGACTGCGAATGCCAAGACGGCTGCCCATCATGCATCTACTCGCCCAAATGCGGAAACGAAAACGAACCCCTCGACAAAAAAGCCGCAAAAATAATCCTGCAGAGACTGCTAGAGTTAACCAAGAAAGATAAACAGAAAACAGCCAACGAACATGCCAAACCAAAGAAAAAGAAGACTAAGCAAGCAAAAATGCTGTAAAAACAATATCGGATAGCTCACGTTTTCATATAAACGATGATTAAAAGTATCGGATAGAGTTAACCAACAAACATGTACATCTCAAATAGCTTACGGTTGTTGTTATATCTTAAAAGAGGGTAAGTTATTGGTGTTTTTTCGCAGTTAATAGTAAGTGTGTCACGTCCATATTTGGATCCTAATATCCAACCATTGCACTGCGCCTATAGAGGGGTCTATTGCGCCACGGACCTATTTGGATCTGAGGGGTGTGCAGTATTCTGTTTTTTGGTGGTTTGTTGCTTTTTTTCTGTTTCTCTAAAGTTGATCATCAGGAAAGTTAAACAGTGAAGAAAACACAAAACCTAATTGTGCACAGGGCTCGGAGCCTATTAGAAACTCTATGCACAAACCTATAGGGGGTAGGCAAATCACTAAGGGGCAGGTCACTATTGGCGCAGAAACAGCGCATTAGTATGTTGAAAATCAGTGCTTAAAACAAGCGGCGTTCAAAAATGGTGGCTAAAATGGATTGGAACCGCGGATTCCTCTATGCCACGGACAACAAGATTATCCTCTAATTTGATGGCAGCGCGAGAAGCTGACCATGGAAACTGAAGGCGGCAGCGGATTCGAGCAAATTTACCCGTTCTACAGGTGTTCGGCTGACCGAGTAATTCTTTAACTTTTGAACCAAAAAATACGTAAAACAAGTAAAAAACAACAAAAAAGGCTTAAATTCCATATCCAATACCTCACAACTACAGTGTATCGCATTCAAGCAGACGTGGCAATCTTTGTGCGGATGGAAAAGAAACGTTTATATCACTTGACTAGGCTTCTGTTAGAATTCAGCTATAATTGCTTACCCCGCAATTTTCACATGGCGGCGGCTCAACCCCTACCGAAACGGCGAATTCGCCTTGCAGGAATGACGGAGTTGGCCTCCAATTGCGGGGACAAAAAATAGGAAATGTGGACCTGACTAATTGCTCAGTTAGGTCTGAATTGGGCTTTGACGTATAATTTGTGGAGAATGTTTCTCCCTCCAAATCCAGTTAGGCAACAATATGCGAAAAGTGCAGAACGTACCACACAAAAAACAAGATAGTAAGATCCGCAGAAATTAATACGGAGTGTCACAACTCCGGTTGATCCTGCCGGACCCCACTGCTATCGGGATAGGACTAAGACATGCTAGTTGAGCGCTTCCAGCCAACACGGGAGCGCAGCGCACAGCTCAGTAACACGTGGCTAATCTGCCCTTGGGACCGGAACACCCCCGGGAAACTGGGGCTAATTCTCGATAGGTGAAGAACTCTGGAATGAGTCTTCGCCAAAAAGATGCCAGAGTTATGCTCTTTGGCATCGCCCAAGGATGAGGCCGCGACCGATCAGGTTGTTGGTGAGGTAATGGCTCACCAAGCCTTTTACCGGTGCGGGCCGTGAGAGCGGGAGCCCGGAGATGGGCACTGAGACAAGGGCCCAGGCCCTACGGGGCGCAGCAGTCGCGAAAACTTTGCAATACACGAAAGTGTGACAGGGCTATCCCGAGTGCCATCCGCTGAGGAAGGCTTTTACCCAGTCTAGAACGCTGGGGGAATAAGGAGAGGGCAAGTCTGGTGTCAGCCGCCGCGGTAATACCAGCTCTCCGAGTGGTGTGGATGTTTATTGGGCCTAAAGCATCCGTAGCTGGCTAAGTTAGTCCCTTGTTAAATCCACCGAATTAATCGTTGGATTGCGGGGGATACTGCTTGGCTAGGGGACGAGAGAGGCAGACGGTATTTCCGGGGTAGGGGTGAAATCCTATAATCCCGGGAAGACCACCAGTGGCGAAGGCTGTCTGCTAGAACGCGCCCGACGGTGAGGGATGAAAGCTGGGGGAGCGAACCGGATTAGATACCCGGGTAGTCCCAGCTGTAAACGATGCAGGCTAGGTGTTTGGACGGCCACGTGCCGTTCTAGTGCCGCAGGGAAGCTGTTAAGCCTGCCGCCTGGGGAGTACGATCGCAAGATTGAAACTTAAAGGAATTGGCGGGGGAGCACCACAAGGGGTGAAGCTTGCGGTTTAATTGGAGTCAACGCCGGAAATCTTACCGGGAGCGACAGCAGTATGAAGGCCAGATTAAAGGTCTTGCTAGACGAGCTGAGAGGAGGTGCATGGCCGTCGCCAGTTCGTGCCGTGAGGTGTCCTGTTAAGTCAGGCAACGATCGAGACCCGCGTCCTCTGTTGCAACTAGCTTTGAGCTGGGCACACTGAGGAGACCGCCACTGATAAAGTGGAGGAAGGAGCGGGCCACGGCAGGTCAGTATGCCCCGAATCTCCCGGGCCACACGCGAGCTGCAATGGCAGGTACAATGGGTTCCGACCTCGAAAGGGGAAGGCAATCTCGAAAGCCTGCCGTAGTTGGGATCGAGGGCTGCAACCCGCCCTCGTGAACATGGAATCCCTAGTAATCGCGTGTCATTAGCGCGCGGTGAATACGTCCCTGCTCCTTGCACACACCGCCCGTCGTTCCATCCGAGCGACTCTTGGGTGAGGCGCCGTCTTTCGTGGCGGCATCGAATCTAAGTTTCGTAAGGAGGGAAAAGTCGTAACAAGGTGGCCGTAGGGGAACCTGCGGCCGGATCACCTCCTAAGTAAAAAGCGCATAGAAGTGCTTGATTGGAGGAGCAAGGAGAACATTAGAGCAGGTCCCAAATGATACGTCAAAGCCCAATAACATTAGCAATATAGCTCCCAAAAATGGGGTTGCAAACAACAATTTTTTCTTTATTTTAATTATTGTTTAGATTTGGTTTTTCTTATTGTTGTTGCTTTGTCTTCTTTTTTATTATTTTTCAACCAGTTAATTACTTGAAAAGCAATCAATAAGACCTACCCTCTTAGCGACTGAGTAGTTTTAACATGTTTTTGGCAGCCCAAAATTGCCAATGTCGACCTACCCCCTCTATAGGTTCTGCAATGATATGATATTAGGTAGGTTCTGCAATGATATGATATTAGGATCCAAATAGGTTCGTGCGGTTATAGCAAGGTTCGTTTGGTTTCTTTTATAATGTCGAAGTGGGGGTCGTCTGAAATTATTCTTGCCTGGTTTTTTATGACTGTGGCGGCTATTATGCAGTCGCCAATGGAATGTGTTTGTAGAGGCTTTTGAGGATGCCTGCTTCTTTAGCGGTGGATGAACTTAAGCCCTCTATTTTTAATCCGTTTGAGTTGATGGCGAGGTAGACGCTGTCTGCGCTGGTTTTGCCCCAAAAAAGGGAGGAAAAAATTTCTAAGGATGCTTTGTTGTTTCTTTGGGCTTGTGTATTTGTTTTTTGCCTCTTAATGCTGAGCAGACTGCGGCTACGATGCACATTACTGCGCCGATGATGAAGGCTTCTCTAAGCGCGGTCATGAAGGGTCCTTTGATTGCGTTGGGGAAGAAGGTTGAGCCTGTAATGTAAGTCACGGTGGCTGGAGGAATGGTGCTTACCAGCGACGCGGGCAGAGAATGCAGTATCGTTACAACTGGGTTGTAACCTAGAAACGCTCCGAATAGCGCTCCTGACGCAGGTGTTGCACTAAAGATATGTGCAAGCTCTGGGGAAGCACCGGCGCTGGTGACCGCGGCTGAGAGCGCACCAGGCAGGGTGGCGCTGAGCGAAACTATAATGATTGTGAAGAACACGGCTTGGCTAATCGTGCTTGCACTGTTCTGTATGGTTGCGCGCATTCCAGATGCTGCGCCTCTGTGCTCTGCGGGAACAGAGTTCATTATGGATGCCATGTTGGGGGATGCGAAGATGCCGCCGCCGATGCCCATTATGAAGAGTATGGCTGCAAACGCTATGTAAATGAAGTCGACTGGAAGCAGCACGAAGCCTATGAAGGCACATGCGGAAATCACCATTCCAGCGGTTGCAAGCAGTCTGGCGCCATGTTTGTCTGATAGCCAGCCGCTTATGGGACCAGTTAAGACGAATCCTATGGACATGGGTATCATTAGTATTCCTGCCCAGAACGGTGTAGAGTCAAAGCTGTATCCGTGGAGGGGAAGCCAGATTCCCTGGAGTAGGATTACAAGCATTATCATGACGCCGCCCCTTGACATGGAACTGAAGAACGACGCAAGGTTGCCAGCGGTAAATGCTCTGATTTTGAAGAGGTCTAGCCTGAACATTGGTTCAGCGACGTGTCGCTCGATGAATGGGAACGCCACAAGGAGTGTTGTTCCAACGGCGAGGGAAGCGATGACCCATGGGTTGCCCCAGCCCATAGCTGACGTGCCGTAGGGTATCAACCCGTAGATGAAGCCTGCCAGAATCAACGTTAAGCCGCCTCCGAAAGCGATGTTTCCCCAGATGTCGAGTTTCTGGTTCTTTCTAATGGTGCATTGCTCTTTGAGCTTCAAGTACGACCAAGCTGTACCCACCACTCCAACGGGGACGCTTACTAGAAACACGAGTCGCCAGTCATAGACCGCCAAGATTCCGCCCAAAACCAAGCCGATTAAGGAGCCCGCTAAGAAAGATATCTGGTTTATTCCCAGGGCTTTTCCCCGTTCGTTAGCTGGGAAGGCATCCGTGATTATAGCTGCGCTGTTTGCAAAGAGGAATGCGCCGCCGATGCCCTGCACTATCCTGAAAACTATGAGTTCGATAGCGCCTGCATCTCCTTGATTGGGAGTTATGAAAAGCAAAATTGAGCCTATCGTGAATATGAGGAATCCGAGGTTGTAGAGTTTCACTCGTCCAAACATATCGGAGAGTCTGCCGAAAGTAACGAGTAGCGTGGCAGTTACGATGCTATAGCCGAACAAGACCCATAGCATGTACTGAAAGGATGTGAAGGGGTCAATGTTGATTCCTCGAAAAATGGAGGGTAACGCAATCAAAACTATGGTGCTGTCTATCGACGCCATCAATAGACCTTAGTTTCAATTAGGGTTTTAGGGCTGAAACGAAGGTTTTATTAGTAAAAAGACCCAATAATTGTCTTTTAGGCTGTTTGAATGCTAAACTTTA
>Ga0114951_10003145_pt1 | contig 17468 bp, 16 predicted proteins | sample AM7aDNAmetaG_FD_88677 | JGI IMG/M metagenome (GOLD analysis project Ga0114951, IMG submission 88677) | Freshwater microbial communities from Finland to study Microbial Dark Matter (Phase II) - AM7a DNA metaG | ecosystem: Environmental > Aquatic > Freshwater > Lake | place: Finland: Lake Alinen...
ACCATTCATGGCGAAGAGGGATGTCCGCCAAAGGCGGATCCGCCTCCGGCGGAAATCCGGCATGAATAATATTAACACACCTATAAAGAGAAACTCCGGCCTTCAGGCCGCAGAGTTTCATAACGTAAAGCATGAAGAGTTAATAAGGTTTAAAAGGTTAACAAAGCTTTTGTGAGAGAGAAAGAGGATAAATTCATGCAAATGTCCGTTCAGGTAAATAATCTTGTTAAGAGATTTGGCAGCTTCCCGGCCGTCGATGATATATCCTTTTCTGTTGCTAAAGGCGAGATATTCGGTTTTATAGGGCCTAACGGCGCCGGAAAATCAACGACAATCAGAATGCTGTGCGGAATTTTAGACCAGACCTCAGGCGTCGGGACAGTTGAAGGGTTCAGCATCAAAACAGAACCTGAGAAGATAAAAAGCGTCATAGGCTACATGTCCCAGAAATTCTCGCTTTATGACGACCTGACAGTGGAGGAAAATATTAACTTTTATGGCGGCATCCACGGTTTAAGCAGGGATGAGACAAAAACAAGAAGGTCTTGGATACTTGAAATGGCCGGTTTACGCGGGAAAGAAAGTAATATGACCGGCGCTCTCTCCGGAGGCTGGAGGCAAAGACTCTCGCTGGGCTGCGCCATAATACATGGTCCGAAGGTGGTTTTTCTTGACGAGCCTACTGCGGGGGTCGACCCTATATCCAGGCGCGAATTCTGGCTCCTTATCAGAGGGCTCGCGAAAGCAGGCACCACTATATTCGTAACCACCCATTATATGGATGAGGTAGAGTTTTGTGACAGGATAGCCATGATTTACAGGGGAAAAATTGTCGCGATGGGAACGTCGGCAGAGCTTAAAACTGCAAATAAAGTCGACAACCTTGAAATGCTCTTCGTCAATCTTATTAGAGGAATGGAATAAATGATTATTAACGGAAGAGTCCTGGCCATAGCCAGAAAAGAGGCGCTTCATGTGGTCCGCGATGTCCGTTCGCTCATAATAGCGTTGATCCTGCCTCTTGTGTTCCTATTTATATTTGCCTATGCAATTACTCTGGATATAGATCATATCAGGCTTGCAGTCGTCGATCATGACAAAACTCCCGCGAGCAGGGAACTTATTGCGGCTATAACCGCAAGCGGATATTTTGATTTGACGGCTCTTCCGGATAACGAAAAAGAGCTGGGGTTTGGCATGGACAAGGGCGATATAAAGACCGGACTTATCATCCCGCCGGGTTTCGCAAGGCACGTGAGCCGCGGCGAGAATAATTCAGTGCAGATTCTTGTCGACGGGACGGAATCTAACAGCGCAAATATTGCACTCAACTACGCTAATGCAGCCGTTGCTTCATATGCCGGGAATATTGTGCTTAACGCGTTGAACAAGAACGGCATGGCTCTCCGGAAAGACACAGGTTTTATAGAGGCCGGGCAAATGGCCGTCTATAATCCGAGCATGAGAAGCCGTAATTTTATAATCCCGGGCATAATAGCCGTAATCATGTCTATTATCCTCGCGATACTCACTTCGCTTACGGTGGTTAAGGAGAGGGAGCAGGGTACTCTGGAGCAGCTGCTGGTCACGCCGGCAACGCCGAGAGATATCCTTGTCGGAAAAATGCTCCCATACTGGACTATCGGAATGCTCGACATGCTGATGATAGTCGTTGCGGGAGTTTTCATTTTCAATGTTCCGCTAAAAGGAGATTTACTGCTGCTCTTTTTTGCGTCCGGTATTTTTGCTTTTTGCGGGCTTGGCATAGGGCTTCTTGTTTCCTCTGTGTCCGATAACCAGCAGATAGCCATACAGCTTTCGATGCTCCTGTCTGTGCTTCCCGGCTTTATTCTCTCCGGTTTTCTTTTTCCTATTAAGAGCATGCCGGCAATTATCCGGGCCGTAACAGTCATTCTTCCCGCAAAGTATTTTCTTCAAATTCTCAGAGGGATTTTCTTGCGGGGCAGCGGCTGGTCAGCACTGATACTGGAAACTATGGTTTTATTTATAATGGGCGTACTGCTTATTTTTATCGCTTCAAAGCGCTTTAAGAGGAACATCGGATGAGAAGAATACTCGAATTAGTCCGAAAAGAATTAATCCAAACATTCCGCGACAAGCGTATGGTAGGGCTTATTTTTGTTGCGCCCGTGATTCAGCTGATAATGCTGGGCTACGCGGTTACCACTGATGTTAAACATATCGCGCTGGGTGTCTGGGATAATGACAGGTCTTTCGAAAGCAGGGAGTTTGTCAGGAAGGCGGTCATCAGCGGATATTTTGACGATGCCGGAGTTGTTGTAAATGATGCCGGTATGGAGCACGCGTTCAAGAGCGGAAGATGCGATCTCGTTCTGTATTTCCCGCCTGATTATTCAAGAAACATTAAACGCGGAGAAAAAGCCAAACTTGAGATTATCGCGGACGGAAGTGATTCAAATCTTACAAATATTGCTTTTAGCTACATGGCGCAAATTGCAAATATCGAAAACGCGCGGCTAATGAAGGAAAATGTCTCAAAAATGAAGGCAGCCCGCGGCGGCAACATAATGATACCGCAGGTCAGTCCCGAGCCCAGGGTAATGTATAACCCGGAAATGAAGAGCGCCAATTACATGATCCCGGGTGAAATAGGCCTAATACTCACTCTTATAACGATACTGCTCACCTCTATGTCGATTACGAAGGAGAAGGAATCCGGCACTATAGAACAAATCATAGTCTCACCTCTCCGTTCATACGAGGTTATTCTGGGAAAAACTATACCTTTTGCTCTGATCGGAATGATGATCGTCCTGCTGATTATTACGGGAGGGCTGCTGGTATTTAATATTGCGATTAAAGGGAATATCTTTACTCTGCTATTTTCGTCATTCTTATTTCTCCTGAATACGCTGGGAGTAGGTCTCTTTATCTCAACAATATCAAAGACGCAACAGCAGGCTATGCTCTCAAGCGTTATCTTTATTCTGCCGTCAATCATGATATCCGGGTTTGCGTTTCCTGTATCAAATATGCCGATCGAAGTCCAGTGGATATCATATCTGCTGCCGCTCAGATATTTTTTTACAATAATAAGGGGAATATTCCTTAAAGGGGCAGGATTCGCTATTCTTTGGCCGGAGATGCTTGCATTGTTCATTCTCGGAGTGACGGTATTTATTCTGGCGGCATTGAGATTCAGGAAGAAGCTAAGTTGAGCAAATACTGATTCCTAAATTCTAAACACTAAACAATGCTAGGCAAAAAAGAGCGTGGATTGTCGCGTTTAGAATATTTTGTCTATTTGTTTTTGTTTAGAATTCAGTGCCCAGTATTTGTTTCTTGCTTGATTCCTGCTTTATTTTATTGTATATTAAACTCGTGCTTTTTACTGGGATGAAAAAATACATTGTCCCGGCAGCTGTTTTTGTAATTGTTCTAATGCTGTCTAATATCACCTTCGCGCTTCTGCTCGCAGCTTCTGTCCCGCTCATCTTTTCATATCTGAAACGAAAGAAGAAACAAACAGCAGAAAAAGTATTTGAAAAACAATTCATTGAAAGCCTTCGCCTAATCCTCAGTACACTCCGTTCAGGTCAGACAATGCTGCAATCATTTGAGGAAGCGGCTCGCAGATCGGCCTCGCCTGTCTCACTCGTTTACAATGATGTGCTTGCATCGCACAGGCTCGGTAAGAGTCTGGATGAAGCACTATTGGAAACTGTCTGGAAATTGCAAAATGAAGACATTAAGCTATTCGCTATTGTTGTTTCTATAATGAAAGATTCCGGAGGCAATACGGTTTCTTTGATTTCAAATATGCTGGATTCATGCGAAGAGAGGGTAAGGCTGTCGGGAAAGATAGAAGCGCTGACAGCTCAAGGCAGGCTTTCCGGTTTAGTGGTTGGCTTGCTTCCGGTCGCACTTCTGATTATCTTCTGGTTCTTAGACCCAAAGCTGATCTATCCGCTCTTTCATAGCCAGGGCGGTTTTATCTTGCTTTCTGTCGCAGCTGCGTTAGAGGCGGCGGGAATATATTTCATAGCAAAAATCACAAATATCGAGGTGTAGATGGCTGCATTAATATGTGCGATAGTCGCCGGAATCGCCGTTTATTTTGCGATTCAAACTGCCGCCGAGAAGGAGGCCTCTCAGGCTCTTGGCAAAATGATTGGGCGAAAAGCTTCAGGTAAAGGATGGAATCTTCTTGATTCAAGACCTTTGAGAGTAGTCACTAAAATGGCGGCAGGGGTAAATAAGAACATTCCTCTTGGCAAATACCGCGGATGGATTGTCGTAAAACTTTCACAAGCGGGATCAGGATATTCCTGCGACGCAGACGAGTTTCTCGCAAGAAAAGAGATCTATATGCTTCTTTCTTTTATTGCTTTGATTAGTTTGCGTGTACCATGGATATATGCTGGAGTAATGTCCTGTTTTATCTCTTTTATTCCTGATTTGCATATGAAGAGGGAGAGAACCAAATATGAAAAGAAAATTTTGCGGGAGATTCCGCCTGCGCTCGGTATTTTGGCGTCTTGTGTTGAGGCAGGATTGACTCTTGACGCGGCAGTAAGCAAATATTCCGAAAAATGCCGTGAAACCGGTCTCTCAGCGGAATTTCGCGGCTACTTACAGGAGATAAGGCTCGGAAAGAGCCGGCAACAAGCTCTCTCAGGCCTTGCCGAGAGATCCGGACTTCCCGAGCTTGAGGCCTTTGCAGGTGCAGTTTCAAGGTCGCTTGAATTCGGCACCGGACTCGCCGATGTTCTTCGAGCGCAATGCGCTTCGGTTCTTGAGAAGAAGACGCGCAGGGTTGAGAAACTGGCTGCTGAAGCGCCCGTTAAGTTGCTCTTCCCGCTTATTTTTTTCATATTCCCGGTTGTGTTTATTGTTATATTTGGCCCTCTATTCCTAGAGTTTCTCGCAATAAAATAAAATTTCACTGCCGCGCGTTTTCATAAATGAAACTCTGCGGCCTGAAGGCCGGAGTTTCTCTTTATAGGTGTGTTACTATTATTCATGCCGGATTTCCGCCGGAGGCGGATCCGCCTTTGGCGGACATCCCTCTTCGCCATGAATGGTGAGGTTTTCTCCGGCATCTGAAAGATAAAATGCGCGTAAATTGCTAAGGAGTAAGATATTAAATCTGCGGTAAAGGCGGGGGATCTGACGCGATGTTGTTATGGGTAAATACGTAACAAAAAAGCCCCTGCGTATGCAGGGGCTTTAAGTTTGTTTTTGATTGTCAGTCTTAAATTACTCCAAGTTCCTTGCCGACTTTCTTGAACTTATCAAGCACGAACTCCATTTCCTTCATTGTATGCGTAGCCGTGAAGCTTGTCCTGATTAGCGCCTGCCCCTGAGCGACCGCCGGTGAAACAACGGGATTGACAAAAACTCCTTCCTCTTCTAGTCTCTTTCCCATCTTGAAGCATCTGAAATCATCTCCGATAAATATTGGTATGATGGCAGATTCGGTATGCCCGGTTTTGAATCCGAGTTCCCTTATACTCTTCAGCATGAAAGCTACTATCTTCCAGAGGTGCTCTTTACGTTCCGGTTCTGTCCTCATTATTTCCAGAGCCTTAAGGGCAGCCGCAACATTTGCCGGGGGCATTGACGCCTGGAATATTTGCGCTCTTGAAGTATGCTTTAAGTAACCGATTACATCGGAATCGCCGGCTATATAGCCGCCCATGGAGGCAAAAGATTTGCTGAAGGTTCCCATCAGGAGGTCTACTTTATCGACAAGTCCGAAATGTTCCGCCACTCCGGCGCCCGTTTTTCCGAAGATTCCGACGGAATGGGCGTCATCAACCATTACCTTGGCGCCGTATTTCTGCGCTATTCGGACTATGTCGGGCAGTTTGCAGAGTTCGCCCTCCATTGAGAACACGCCGTCAGTTACTATGAGCTTGCCCTTCTTAGGATTATCCTTTGAAATAAGGCGTTCAAGATCTTCCATGTCATTGTGTTTGTACTTAACAGTTTTTGCGATAGAGAGTCTTGTGCCGTCAATAATGCTCGCATGGTTTATTCTGTCACAATAGATTATGTCGTCTTTTTGCGGGAGGGTGGAAACAACACCAACATTGGTAGTGAATCCGGTACTGTACAGGAGCGCTTCTTCTTTGCCGACAAACTCGGCTATTGCCTTTTCAAGCTTTACATGAAGGTCAAGCGTGCCGTTAAGAAACCTGGAACCTGAGCAGCCTGTGCCGTATTTGCGTATTGCTTCTATTGAGGCCTCTTTTACCCTGGGCTCAGAGGTCAGGCCAAGGTAATTATTCGAGCCTATCATTATGAGCGTTTTGCCATGATAAACAACTTCAGTATCCTGCCCGGATTCTATTGCCCTGAAATATGGATAAACACCGGCAGCTATTATCTCTTTTGCAGTAGTGAATTTATGGGCTTTCTCGAACAGATCGCCTTTCTTTGTGCCGGTAGGGAACACATGTTCTTCGCTTAATTTTAGGGTATCCCTTGCTTTTAGCCTGACCTTAAAACGCTGTTCTCTGTATATCTTGCTGACTTTACGGGAAAGGTTCTTCATTCCGCGCTTGGAGTTAACTCTTAGACCGCGAAGTATTTTTTTCTTCTTTGCCATTTTTATCTCCTTTAATGAATCTGCCGCTCAAGCCTGTGTGGAATCCGCTTTATTGGGATATGCGGTGTGTTATTACAGGAAAATAATTGTATTCAGCTTACTTTTTAATTATAATACTCACTATAGGGCAAGTCAAGGCAAAATTCAGTATTTTAAAGGGGTTCTGTGCAAAAGGGCGAAGAAGCGTTAATAACAGGCGCAAACGGTTTTACCGGAAGCTTCCTTGCGAAGGAACTGCTAAAGAGGGGGATCAAAGTCCGCTGCCTGGTCAGAAGCACTGCGAACCTCAGATGGCTTAAAGGTCTTGATGTTAATGTCGTCAACGGAGAAATCACAAAACGAGAAAGTTTGAGGGGTCTGCTGTCCGGAATCAGCTATGTGTTTCACTGCGCCGGAGCCAAGCAGGGAAGGGATTGGGATGATTTCGCAAATGTTAATGTCCACGGTACGGGCAATTTGATAGAAACAGCGCTTGCCGAGGCGCCGGGCCTAAAAAAGTTCGTTTACATAAGCTCAATGGCGGCAATGGGCCCTTCTTGCGGGTCAAAGCCATCACGCGAGGACAGCGTTTGCAACCCGCTGACTTTTTACGGAACAAGCAAGCTGAAAGGTGAAGAAGAGGTCTTGAAGAAGAAGAATCTGCTTCCTGTAATTATCCTCCGCCCGCCGGCTATCTACGGGCCCAGAGACGAGGATATGCTGGCAATGTTCAAGGCCGTAAAATTCAGAGTGAAACCGTTCTTTGGATTGAGAGAAAAATACCTCAACCTTTGTTACGTTGACGATCTCATTCAGGGTTGTATCCTGGCGGCGCAGGTTCCCGTAAAAAGCGGCAGTATATACATTGTGGCAGATGAAGACATACACAGCTGGGAAGAGGTCTACAGGGAAATGTCTTTGGCCTTGAATATCAAGGCGCTGAAGCTGAAGATACCGGTAGGGCTGATACTGACTTCCGCTTTTATCTCTGAGCTTGTGGCAAAAGGTCATGGAAAGTCTACAATATTCACGCGCCAAAAAGTGCGAGAGATGAGCGGGAACTGGGCCTGTGATATCAGCAAGGCAAAGGCCGAACTCGGCTTCAAGCCGGAGTTCGGCATAAAAAAAGGAATCCCCCTGACGGCAAAATGGTATATTGAGAACGGTTGGCTGTGAAAGAATGAGAAAAGCAAAATTCGAAAGATTGCGGAGGGAAAATGTCTGATTCTAACGAAACCGAACTTCACTCAATGCTGCTATTCCAACTGCTGTATCAGTTTCAGAGCATGGCCATGATGCATCTGGGCAAGGTTGAAAACCCCGTCACAAAAAAGATCGAACGTGATCTCGAACAGGCGAAAGGAGCAATAGAGCTGGTTAGAATGCTTAAAGAAAAAACAAAAGGCAACTTAAACGGAAAAGAGAGCGAATTCATTGAGCAGATTCTGACAAACCTTCAGTTGAACTACGCGGATGAAGCCGCTAAGCCAAATACTCCAGAGGAGAAGAAACCCTGACATGGATAAAAGAACGCTGGCGGAACTTGAGAGAATCGCAGGAAAGGACAACCTCAAAACCGCGCTTGAGGAGCTTGTCTGCTATTCTTATGACGGCTACCTGAAGGAAAGCCTGCCTGACGCGGTTGTTTTTCCGGAAAGCACGGAACAGGTCTCTGCGATAGTAAAGCTGGCCGGCTCGGAGGGGTTTTTCATAACGTCAAGAGGTTCAGGCTCAAATCTTTGCGGCGCTTCAGTCCCGAAAAAGGGAGGGCTGGTCCTTGCTTTTTCCAGGATGTGCCGAACTATTAAGATTGACAGAGAGGAACGCTTTGCAATTATAGAACCGGGCAAAGTTCTTGATGATCTGGAACTTGAACTTTCGCCTTTGGGACTATCTTATCCTGTAGACCTGGGAAGCAGCAAGATCGCGACCATTGGCGGTTCAATAGCGTTAAATTCAGGCGGAATGAAAGCCATAAAATATGGAGTAACCAGGGACTATCTTCTGGGGTTAACGGTCGTGCTTGCTGACGGGAGTATTCTTGAGCTAGGTACAAAAACAAAAAAGAATGTTGTTGGTTACGACCTTATGTCTCTCTTCTGCGGCTCAGAGGGGACTCTCGGCATTATTACTCAAGCAGTTGTAAAGCTGGTAGTGAAGCCTAAAGCCAGAAAGGTCATAGTGGCCCACTTTAGGGGCATGGAATCGGCCTGCGCGGCAGTTAATGAAGTCCTTGCCTCAGGATTAATCCCTGCGGCGATTGAAATAATCGACAGATTGGTGATTGGAGCAGTTGAGGACTACGCAAAGGCCGGTTTGGACAAGGCGGCCGAAGCGTTGCTGCTTATTGAACTTGACGGCAAAGAGAGCGTAGTAGAGGAAGACAGCCGTGCTATGAACGCTTTGCTTGACAGGCACGGCGCTTACGGAAAGAAGGAAGCGGCCACGGCGGCAGAAAGCGACAAACTTTGGCTTGCCAGGAAGAGCGCCTTCCCGAGCATGACAAGGCTAAAAAATATTTGCATAGCTGAAGACATTACGGTTCCGGTCAGCAGACTTTACGAAGTTATCACCAGACTAAACGAACTCTCTGTCAAGAACGGGGTTCTGATGGGGCTTATCTCACACTCCGGGGACGGTAACCTGCATCCCCATTTTCTGATTGATAATAAGGAAGAGGAGTTAAAGGCGGATCGAGTGCTTGAGGAACTTACGCCTTTCGTGATTTCAATCGGCGGAACGCTCTCAGGCGAGCACGGGATTGGAGTAAGCAAGAAAAAGTTTCTTGGTTTCCAGTTGAAAGAAAACGAGTTAAGAATCATGAGGGAATTAAAGAAACTCTACGACCCGAAGGGCATACTTAACCCGGGAAGTTTCATAGACTAGAAAAGACTGCGGGATTTCTATTGTAAGAGGTCGTTTTGGCTGATAAAGCGAGTGACATAACCGACAGATGCCTGAAGTGCGGATTTTGCGTAAATCAGTGCCCTGTTTATCGGGAGCTCAAAGACGAAACCGTCTCACCGCGAGCCAAACTTAGGCTGATAAAAGCCTACCGTGAAGGCGCCTTGAAGAATGACAAGATTCTCCGCAAGGTGCTCTCAAACTGTCTTATGTGCGAATCGTGCCATAAAAATTGTCCCGGAGGCCTTCACACAAGCGACGCCATTTCGGAAATGCGCGCAGAGTTTAGGACAAAATACGGGCTGGACTGGAAGAAGAAACTTCTCAAGGCAGCCCTGGGTGACAAGCGCCTGCGAAAACTCTCGGCTTATTGGGCGAGGCTTGTGTATAACAATTTAATAAGCAATATTCCGATGCCGCTCAACATGCCGGCTGGCGCGCTGTCGCTTAAGAATATTCCGCGCTTAAACAAGGCATTGAAGAACATGACCGCCGGCACAGGCAGGACAAAGAAAGCTTTTTTCTTTGCCGGCTGTGTTGACAGGTTTATGTTCTCGGACACCGCAAAAGCTGTGATAAAAGTTCTCAACGCCGCGGGTTTCGATGTTGAAATATCTCCAGACGAAAGATGCTGCGGTATGCCTCTGATGATAAGCGGCGATTCGGCGTCCCTGGGCAAAAGCGCCAGGATCAATATTGACCTTATGTCGGCTAAAAGTTATGATGCCATAGTTTCCGGCTGCCCGACCTGCATCGTGGCTCTAAAACAGAAATATGCCGGCATCATAAAAGGCGACGCGGAATACGAAGAAAAACTAAATAAAATAGTGCCTTTGATGTCTGATTTCACTGAGCTTGTCGCGAATAATCTCTCGTCTTTGCCTCCGCTGAAAGAGCTTAAATCTACCGTAACCTATCATGACCCCTGCCATCTGATAAACTCCCTGGGGATTTCGCTGGAACCCCGGAAGTTGATAGCGGCGGCGCCAGGAACTGTTTTCAAGGAACTTCCCGGAGGCGCTTCCTGTTGCGGTTCGGGCGGTTTCTACCATGTTTACTTCCCGGAGATAGCGCGGAAAATTGGCAAAAAAAAGGCGGAAAACATTAAGAGTACCGGGGCAGGCGTAACCTTGACTGCTTGTCCGGCCTGCAAGTTGCAGTTGATAAGCTTTACACGAAGTGCTAGCATTAAAACTGAGATAAGGCATATTGCAGAATTCCTTGCTGAACGTCTTTAGGGGGAGGCTAATCATGATGGAAGAAGTATGCAAGGCTCCTGGGAAAGTCTGGGAATACCTGAGTAGAAACGGGGAGTGTTCAGTCTCAAAAATAAAGAAAGAGACGAAAATGCCGGATTCGCTCATATACATAGGTTTAGGCTGGCTCGCAAAAGAGGAAAAAGCAGTTTTGAGAAGGGATGGCGGAACTATCAGGGCCGCGCTAAAGTAGCTCCATCGAGCGAAGATTAACCACCGGGATACAGCTGACGGTATTCAAGAATACTGTTTTCTGTATCCTCATTTTTAACGGAGGCCGGTAATGAAGAAATGTTCGTCTTTTCTTCTCCTTCCAATATTTCTAATCTTAGTTGCCGGATGCGCAAAACACAGCGGTTCGATTAAGATTGGTGTTGCCGTTCCGCTTACAGGCCCCCAGTCCGCAATAGGCAGGGATGTTGTAAATGCTGTTAAGATGGCAGCAGAGGAATATAATTTAACCGGCAAGTCGGGAACAAAAATAGAAGTGGCCGCCTTTGACGATCAGTCGCAGACAAAGGAAGCGGCTGTGGTTGCCGGCAAACTCGCGTCTGACCCGGAGTGTTTTGCCGTAATCGGCCACCTGGTATCGGGATGTTCGCTTACGGCGTCTGAGATATATGCAAGGACCGGGCTCGCAATGATTACGCCATCCTCAACCAACCCGAAAATAACGCTCCGTGGCCTTAGAAATGTTTTCAGAACTTGTCCTTCAGACGACGCGCAGGGGGCCGGGGCCGGCGATTTTGCAATCAAGCAACTTCACAAGAAAACTTTTGCCATACTGCATGATCAGACTGCCTATGGACAGGGCGTTGCTGAAGCATTCCGCATGGCGGTTCTTGCCGGCGGAGGGACAGTTCTATCATTTGGCGGCGTGTCTCCCGGAGAGTCTGATTACACGGAGGTTGTTGCAAAAGTAAAAAGGGTGAAAGCTGAAGTGCTCTATTTTGGGGGCATGTACCCTGAAGGCTCTCTGATTGCCAAACAGCTGAATTCGCAAGACCACAAGACTGTAATTCTCTCGGCTGACGGCCTCTATGTCCCGGAGTATATCAGCATGGCGGGGAAAGCCGCCGAGGGAACTATTATTACTTTTGTCGCTCCTGAACATTGGCAGGCCTCAGGCCAAAAAGATTTTGTTGAAAAGTTTCAGAAAGAATACGGGAAGATTAAGTCCTATGCTCCCTACGCCTATGACGCGGCGAGTATCGTCATTAACGCAATAACAGCGTCGGTAAAGTCCGAAGGCCGGAGAAACCTTTCGCGCGCAAAAGTCTTAGAGGCTATTTCCCGCACCAAAGAATACCGCGGTGTCACGGGAGTTATTTCTTTTGATTCAAAAGGCGATGTTGTCGGCGGGCAGGTATATTTTTACAAGGTTGAGAACGGAAAGTTTGTCTGGATACGGTAAGCAAATGAGCTAAGTGAGGGTAATTTATGTGCGGGATCTTCGGATACTTAGACAGAACGGGATCGGTTATTGCGCCTGAGCTTGCCGGCGCTATGGCTGCCTCCCTTGCTCACCGCGGACCTGATTCCGCAGGACATATGATATTTCAACTTTCGGCAGGGCGTGTTATGCTCGGCGCGACACGCCTAAGGATACAGGATTTGAGCTCCTCGGGCGACCAGCCGGTACGAAATGAGAACGGCGCCGTCTGGGTTGTGTTCAACGGGGAAATTTATAATTTTCGCGCGCTAAGAACGTCCCTTGAAGAAGCAGGCCATGTTTTCCGGTCTTCCTCGGACACCGAAGTAATCGTCCACTTGTATGAACAGTATGGCAGGGGTTTTATCTCAAAGCTTGAAGGTATGTTCGGCCTGGCCCTGCTCGATTTAGCTGACGGGACGCTGATGCTGGCGCGCGACAGGACCGGGAAAAAACCGGTATACTATTCATCTGCCGCCGGAAAGTTTGCGTTTGCTTCCGAAATTAAGGCGCTGCTCCTCTGCCCGTGGATAAGGAAAAAGGTAAATGATCCGGCAATTGCCGAATATCTCTCGTACGGATATATTTCTGCGCCTGACACCGCCTATTCGGATATACAAGAACTGCCTGCAGGCGAAGTGCTTGTATTGTCCTCCGGCGGAACGCCGGAGTTGACCCGGTTCTGGCGGCTGAAAGACAAAACCATCGATATAGGAGAGGAAGAGGCTGTCCGCAGAATCAGAGAAATTGTCGATCGCGCAGTTGAAAGGCGGCTGGCAGCCGATGTGCCTGTAGGCGTGCTTCTCAGCGGGGGGCTTGATTCTTCTGTTGTCTGTTCTGCGGCCGCGGCAAAAGGAAAAGTTAGAACTTTCTGCGCGGGTTTTGACGGTAAAGATTCTTTTGACGAGAGGAAACATGCCGCGCTTGTTTCCAGGTTGTTTAACACAGAACACACCGAATTAATAATTAAGAACAGCCCGGCTGAAATTGTGCTTGAGTTGCCGGGTATTTTTGACCAGCCCTTCGGAGATTCCTCAGCGGTTCCGACGCTACTCATCTCCCGCGAAGCCAGAAAGCATGTGACGGTGGTTCTGACAGGCGACGGAGGGGATGAATGTTTCGCGGGCTATGACAGGTTCCGCGCGGCTCTGCTTGCGGAAAGAATCCCGCAGGACGGGCAGAAACTACTGCGGGTAATTGCACGCCTGCTGCCGCGTACTTCGTCGATCCACGGTTTAAAAAGCCGTCTGGAACGGTTTTCTGCAGGCATTGGAGAAGATGTTCTCGGCAGGCATGACGGCTGGTTTTCGGTTTTTAGTGAGGATGAATTGCGGCACATGTTCCCGGAGAATGATTCAGTTACACTCCTATCTTCGCGAAAGAAGCAGGAAGAATTGCTGGAAGGAAACACCGGCAAGACCCTCCTGAAGTCGCTGCTGAACCTGAATTTCAATTCCTATCTGAAGTACGATCTCAATACCAAAATGGACAGAGCCGGCATGGCGGCGTCGCTTGAAGCAAGATCTCCCCTGCTTGATACGGAACTTTTAGAGTTTGCTTTTTCACTTCCTGACGAATTAAAAATTAGAAACGGTGTCTCAAAATATATACTGAAAAAAGCATATCGTGGCGTTCTTCCGGCAGGGATAATCAACAGGAAAAAGCACGGATTCGGCTCGCCTGTTTCCGGCTGGTTTCAGGGAGAGCTGGGAAATCTTTACTCGGGCAAAGTTCTGGCAAAAGAGTCTGCTGTAGCCGGCAGGCTGAACAAAGAATATCTTGAGAGTCTTCTTAAAGAGCACAAGAGCGGGAAGCGGGAAAATGGAAGAAAGCTGTGGGCAGTCCTCCAGCTCGAACTGTGGCTTAGAGCTCTGTAAAAGCCTTTATTGCCGGCCTATAGAATTATTGATACTTTAGGCGGGTTTACGTAGTTGTTAAAATGGATCTCGGGGGCCGCATCTTCAACTCCGCCTTTATGTATGAGCATTCTATACCCGAATATCATTTCGTTTCCTTTCTTAAGAGTATAACTCCCGTTTAATTGTCTGTTGCCGGTAAATCCGGACACCCCAAAAGGATTCGCGGCAAAAAGTCCGTAATTTCTCGCGTGCCAGTGAACCGGATATCCGGGATTGTTTGGCGAGTCAAAGAGTGTAATTCCGACTCTTTTGCCCGCCATTGTCCCTGAGTAGTCGCACCAGGGAGCTTTTTTGCCCCAGCACTCTTCTTCTCCGCGTGCGCCATAGGCGTTTGCAATACTGCTTCCTTTGTCTCCTTCAAGAGGAGTTGCCATCCTTACACAAAGCAGGCCGCCTTCCTTGGTGTCGCCGAAAACAACGTCGCTTTCGGAGGCGAAATATTTGCTTTCGAAATCCAAAAGACAAGCGTCTTCACCGGCATTATATATTGTCACTGACCTGTCTTCTTCCAAGAGTTTCTTTTTGTTCTTGTCAGTCCAGTGGTTAAGCGCGCTGAAACTGGCGGAGGTATAACCTTCGCTAAACAGCGTGAAATACTTTTGTGTAATCCATCCATGGCCTTCTTCTTCGCTCCAGCAGTCAACGCCGTTCACGTCTCCCCACGCAGTCCAAATAGACCGGTGATGTTTATGGTCGGTGCTTTCTCCGGAAATATTTATCATCGGAAAGTTTCTGGTTACTGAAGATAGGCCTGCGAAGGGGGCTGGATGTATGAACGGTTTGGAGAATTTGCTGTCACACCAATAATTAGTGAAGAGGGTTTTGCCTCTGTAGACTTCGAGTTTTTCGCTGCCTACCTCTTTGAAGGTAATCTTTTCCCGTTCTTCTGCCGTTTTTTCAACCGCAAAAATATCTTCGCTGCCTGCTGCGAGCGAGTCAATCATGAATATCAGGGAGTTCCTGCCGCCTGTTTTTTTCGCCTCACCGTTGAATTCTCCGGTGTTTCCTTTTAGTTTGACCGGCCCTTGGTAATCAAGGTTAAGCGGGACTATTACCGGACAAGTTATTCTTTTATGCGGGCCTGCTGATATCTTTATTTTTAACATTTGGAACCTCCGGGATTCTTTTGAATTATACAACATACATGCGCCGCGTTCAAACTTAACTTCAAAATCTTGACCGCGCCATCTTTTAATGCTATTATCTTTAAAATGCCTGAAGGAGGGCTAATGCCAGAAGTCGTGCTTGAAACAAAATTGCCGGGGATTAAGTTCCTTAAGAAGGGTAAGGTTCGGGATCTTTACGAGCTGAAAGACGCGCTTCTTATGGTCGCAACTGACAGGCTTTCAGCCTTTGATGTTGTTTTCGGGCAGGGCATACCAAATAAAGGAATGGTCCTCACAAAAATATCTGAATACTGGTTCAAGCAAGTTGAAGATATTATCCCAAACCACATAATTTCAACCAAAATAGACGGCTACCCCGAACTTGAGCAATTTAGAGGGCAGCTTGAAGGACGCGTGATGATAGTCAAGAAGGTTCAGCCGGTAATGGCCGAATGCATAGTCAGAGGGTATTTGGCGGGTTCAGGCTGGGAAGAGTACAAAACACACGGTTCTGTATGCGGAATAACTCTGCCAAAGGGCCTTTTAGAGTCATCAAAGCTTCCGGAACCGATATTTACGCCCACCACCAAAGCCGAGGTCGGTGTTCACGACGAAAACATAGATTTTGCCGAGGTCGTAAAACTTGTAGGGGCAAAGACAGCCAGCGGCCTGCGCGAGAAAAGCATAGCGGTCTATAAAAAAGCGGCCGGTATCGCCGGAAAGAAAGGAATAGTTATAGCCGATACTAAATTTGAGTTTGGTGTCTTCGACGGTGAACTCATGCTCATAGACGAATGCATGACGCCGGATTCCTCAAGGTTCTGGCCCATGGCTTCCTACGAGCCGGGGAAAGGTCAGCCGAGTTTTGATAAGCAGTTTGTCAGGGATTACCTGTTATCCATAAAGTGGAACAAGCAGCCACCGGCCCCGACCCTGCCGGATGAAATAATATTAAAGACTTCCGAGAAATACCTTGAAGCTCTCAGGAGAATCACCGCATGAAATTGGGTTTCCGGTTAATGGCGTTAAGCGCGTTTATGCTTCTGCCTTTGGCAGGCACATGCTCAATCACAATTTCTTCATCAACAGTCAAACCGGGTGATGCCGTGCTAATCTCGGTGAGCGGCAGCGCGCCGACGAATTTAAGGTTTGGCGGTAAAACGCTTCCGCTTTTCTCTTACAGCGACGGGACCAAGAAGTGTTTTGCGGGAATTTCTTTGGACGCGAACGCAAGCATCCAAATATCTTGCGGTAATGAGCTTGCAATGTTGGCTGTGATAGCCCCGGTTGCCGGAACCGAGAAACTGAGAATTCCGGCGAAAGAGCATGTGGATGAAGCAAAAGCGGCTGTTGAGCACGACAGGATACTTAAGGTCATTGCCACTGTGAGCGGGGAAAAACTATGGTCCGGTAAATTCGACATACCTGTTCCCGGCGTCGTAAAAACTCCTTTTGGAGTAAACCGTGTCGTAAACGGTTTGCCTGGCGGAGGCCACAGAGGCGTCGATCTTGCAGGAGCCGCCGGTGATCCGGTAAAAAGCGCGGCTGCAGGACGAGTGCTCTATTGTGAGAAAACGATTGCTTCCGGGAATTCTATTGTAGTTGATCACGGGCAGGGTATTGTAAATGTTTACTTTCATTTAAGCAGTTTCAATGTAAAAGAAGGAGACATCGTTGAGAAAGGCCAGGTAATTGGCGCAGTCGGTTCCACGGGTTTCTCGACCGGGCCGCATCTTCACTGGGGAACCTATGTTTTTGGCGTTAGTGTAGATCCTTTTATCTTTGTAACGAAGGATTTTTTCTAGAGCAGCGGAAAGAAGAAAAAAAGCATTGAAAAATGCACGTGCATCTATTATACTAGCAAAACTGATGTACGTACTAAAATATGATAGGGAGGATTCTATGGCATACAAAATAAATGATGATTGCGTAGCATGCGGGGCGTGCAAGCCGGAATGCCCTTCGGAAGCGATTTCAGAAGGCGATCCCAAGTATATAATTGACGCGGCAAAATGTACAGATTGCGGCGCCTGTGCTAACGTTTGCCCTCAAGACTGCTGCAAACCGGAATAATGAAAGAACGAGAGAAGGCCCTCGTACAACGGGGGCCTTTTTTTATTTCGTTATGCCGAAGAATACCCCGCCATTAATGGCGCAGTATTTTATCTTTCAGATGCCGGAGAAAACCTCACCATTCATGGCGAAGAGGGATGTCCGCCAAAGGCGGATCCGCCTCCGGCGGAAATCCGGCATGAATAATATTAACACACCTATAAA
>Ga0114951_10003146_pt1 | contig 17463 bp, 19 predicted proteins | sample AM7aDNAmetaG_FD_88677 | JGI IMG/M metagenome (GOLD analysis project Ga0114951, IMG submission 88677) | Freshwater microbial communities from Finland to study Microbial Dark Matter (Phase II) - AM7a DNA metaG | ecosystem: Environmental > Aquatic > Freshwater > Lake | place: Finland: Lake Alinen...
AGCAGGTGCAGGAGCTGGAGCAGGAGCTGGAGCAGGTGCAGGAGCTGGAGCAGGAGCTGGAGCAGGAGCTGGAGCAGGAGCTGGAGCAGGTGCAGGAGCTGGAGCAGGTGCAGGAGCAGGTGCTGGTGCAGGAGCTGGAGCAGGTGCAGGAGCAGGTGCTGGTGCATCCCAATAAATTGTTATTTGTGCATAAGAAGGTGAACCTGGCCAGCCAGGGTAATGCCCGTCACTATCTGCCGCTAAAGCTCTTACAAGTACAGTTTGCGGACCTGTAAAAGATAAATTACCGGTAGTTGTATATGTGGATGTTGGGCTAAAACTGGCATTTATAAAAGTAGTCCAGGAACTACCACCATCTAAAGAATAATCAGCTGAAACTGCATCTAATATACCACTACTAGAATTTCCTGTTATTTGGATAAAAGCTGTAACATCAGAACTGTAATGCTGACCATCAGAAGGGCTATCTATACTTATGGTAGGGTTTGACGGTGGAGCAGGAGCCGGTGCAGGAGCTGGAGCCGGTGCAGGAGCTGGAGCCGGTGCAGGAGCTGGTGGTGCTGGGTCTGCAGCTTGTATAGTAGCGTTAACATCATATGTTCTATCAAAACCATCTATAGGGGGAAAATCTATTGTAACGTCTAATATAATAACGTCGCCACTTGCATAAGTTTGTGTGGATGTTGTTGTACCAGTTGTTGGTGGTGTTGTATTTGCAGCTGCTACCAAATCACTTTCCACTGTATATGCATCAGCTTCAGTTGCTGGTTGTAATCCCGCTGCAGCTATTTCATTAGTAAATTGTGTCCATATATCAGTAACATACAGCGCATTCTGTGTACTAGTATTGTAGTAAAGTAACGAGTCTTTTGTAGTTGGTCCGTATGTTGCCATATTATGGTAGTATTACTAAAGTATAACTATCTAGCAAATTAATGTTAGGTCCTCCACATAGTTGTGAAACCCATGTAGTTGTTACACCTTGATTATTATCTGTTGTACTGGCTCCATTAATAGGTATTAATATATTATCACCTGTATTAATACAGATTTTACCTTTGTTAATATTTACCCCGTTATTGGATAAACTTGCTATAATAGTAAGGTAATCAATCATATCTATATTTACATAAAATTTATGTAAATACAAATGATATATTGACATTTTTACACTTTGTCTGGATAAGCCCAGTGCATAAACAACTGTATTATACATTGATCTGGTTCACATACTAAAGGTTCTCTCCAATGTTCCATGTTAGTTCCAAGAATTAATAAACCGTCCCCTACCTTTGTATCTGCATTAATCTCGTTACCTTTCTTATCTATTGCATATAAAGGCCATGGCTTGTCTAATGTGGAAAACAACGTTAAGGATAGTGTATAATCTAACCCTGGCCTATCTTTATGCTTACCCAGCATCCCACCATTATAATAAATTCTACAATAAGTGTGTTGTGGTTTCCATTTTATACCAATCTTATTAGCTATTGGCTCTGAAACTTGTTTTAAATAATTGTCAAGTTTTTTAATATTACCTAAACCAAAAGACGGCCTATACACGTTTGGATCAGCATTCGGTGCTGCTAACCATGCCTTTTCTTCTAATGTCAATCTATTACTGGCTTTTAAAAATAACATTTCTTTAGCAAAATCTTCACAAACCTCTTTACTAATAAGGTTTGTAAGGTAGGTATAACCTAGTTCATCAAACTCTTGTGCATTTTTAGATGATATAAAATCTGGTATTGTATATTCCATTAAGCAAATTTGTTTTCTCTAACCCAAATAACTGCAATATATTTAGTACCTTCAATTACTGGTAAACCTGCATGTCTTGATTGCATATATAAAGTACCATCTGGTAACATATTTCTCCATATAAATAATTTACCTGATTCAGGTGTAATTTTTAAGTTAAGATCTGGAAAATTTGTTTCACCACCTAAAAAACCGTCATTAAGATAAAGTATAGCTGTGAATACTCTATTACCACCTCTTTTAAAATGTTCTTCATAATTTGCCATAGCTGGGGTAAAAAAATCATGATGTGTATCATATTTACCACCTACCCCATATCTTACAAAATGTGTAGTCTCTTGGTTTTCTACAGGTAAACCTGTTATGCCTGCAACTATTTGTTTTAATCTATCATTTAAAAAATTAGGTTCTTGAATCCACGTACCATCTCCAACCCTAAATACTATTTTTTCGTTATCTCCTATTACCCGTAATGGTGGAAGCCCTTTATCATATTTTGTAATAAACGTATTTAGCTCTTCTTTTAAGAAAGGGCTTACAAATTCATATGTATTTTGTTTCATATATTAATATCTTATAGTATATAGTGCATTTAATTAATAAAACCATATATTGATAAAAACTTTTTAAAATTAAATAGCTTTTAATGATAAGCATACCAATAGCTGTTTATAATAATACATTTAAATGGCAATTAAATCTTTTTTGGTTTAATCATAAAATTGTTTACGGGGAAAATGCAAGTAATAAAACAATGCCTGTTTTAATAAAACGTAACTATAAACATGAGCTGAAAATGGAAAAATTTGATTGGGGGATTGATGTGCCGGTAAAAATAAGTGAAGCCTATTTTGATTATTTTCTAGGTTTAGATAAAGAGGCTTATTTACCAATTAATATTCAAACTGGTCTTTATCAAATTATTAATTTATTTGAAGATAATCAAGTTATAGAATTATTAGATTGTGATATGTTTCATTTAAAACCAGCCCCTGATATTGAAATAGCAGATGATGAATTATACGTTTCAACAATATATGAAAATTGGCATTTGTTTAGTTTAACTACTAATATTGGGGTAATAAGTGGCTACACTCAAGGCAATACTCATTACTATAACGGTGGTTTTGTACCTATAATAGGTAAAGCAAAAACATTTAAAAAAATATTATTAGATTGGATATTTTTTCATAAAAATATTGTGGATAATAATACAAATAATTCAATTATTAGTTGGTGGGCTGGGATGTATTCATTACAAGCTGCTTGTGAACAAAATAAAATAAAAATGATAAGTAAAGATTACTGTTACGTACCTAATGTAAATACACTAACTGATAATCATTATATTGTTCATTACTCTTGTGATCCTATTTTCAATAAAAACAAAATAAATAATTTAGATCTCACTTTATTTAAAAGTAATATATTTTATGATAGAGTTAAACAGTGGTTGCAGGGTAATGCTATAATTGTTAAATAAGTTACAAATTATTCTACTATTATATTATTCAGGATAGTCTGATTATATAGGAATGGAAACTTATAATATGGTAATTGTGTATTAGATGTAATCACCTGTATATCAACATCAGAATAATTAGGATTAAACATCAGTAATGATAAGTTATTACTTCTTACTGTAGTACCATCAGATAATACCCTTAGTGTATAAAATGTTTTTACTCCATTTAGGCTTAATATTTGTGAAACTAAACTGCTTACATCAATTAACTGACCTAATGTACAATTTTTAGAATTAAAATATGTTTGAAATAATGTATTAACGTTATCTTTTAATGAATTAACATCAACTCTTACATCATTTGTTTTTTCAATTACTAGGTATGTACTCTTATAAATATCCATATTAGGTGTTTCACCTGGTTGTAACAATCCTAAATTAAATGCTGTATAAACTGGGTCTTCAGGAATTAATTCCATGTTTAATGCTTTCATATCCATCATTGAAGATATAATAACGTTCTTTTGTGAATTTTGTAAGAAGTATTGATTGTTATTAGCATCAACTGTTTGAATTGTTGGTACCATAAACAGATATATGTTATTATCTTGACCGGCTTGTGAAAAATTTACCTCATTAAACAAGAATCTTGGATCTTGATTAGGTCTAGTTAACCCTAAATCATAAAAGTACTTCATATAGCCATTAATAAATTGATTATTGTTAACAGTAATTGAACTATTGACTATATTACTAAAATTAGTCTTTATAAAAGATAAGAAGTCCTGTGCAGTTAATAATCTATTTTGACTAAAAAATGATTTTGGTGCATTGTTTTGAATATCTGTAACACCTTCTGGTTGGTTTGGTGGTGATGAAGCTATTGAATTGGTAAATGATAGTAAAGAAGCTTGTGTTGGTGTCAGGTAATTTAAATCCTGGTTCAATACTTGTGATCCAATACTTAAAAATTGAGGTGTTGTATAAAAGTTTAACGTGTTGTTGTTTAATTGATTAGCAGATATTACACCAGCTGCCCCGTTACTCTGTATATAGTAAACGTATACTAAATCACCTGGGTTTAATATTTGCCCAAACACCCCATTACCAAATTTAATTTCGTAATAGCCATTTTCATTATATCTTAATTCATAAACTGCAGAAGTACTGGTCTCTAAAAATACTGATTGTGTTAAATTAAATTGTGTGTAGTTACCAGTAATAGAATTCTGCACATAAACGTTAATACTACCCTGGTCAATATTAACTGGGGTATTTGTTACGTTATTTTTTACAACTAAAGTGAATACTTCAAATGGTGCACCTGTTGATGTCTGTGCTGGGTACTCAAAATAAGGTCCTTGATGTAAAAGATTTTCCTGGTAAAGACTTGTAAGGTCTTCCATTGCACTTGTAGCTTTTGAAAATGTAACATCATTTATAAAAGAGTAAACAATACCATTTGCAGTAAAATATGAATATCTTGGTATGGTGTAGATGTTGGCTGGTAAGGCAGCTGCAGCGGTTGTTTGGAATGAAAGTAAAGAGGTTCTATAACCAGTTGGTTTATAGTTAATAAGCTTTACTATACGGTTCATATTTTCGTATATTGTAGCTTCATTAAACATTGACTCACTACTAGTCTGGTTTAGGTAGAAAAGTAGGTAATGGTATGAAAGAGCAATAACGTCAGTTATGGCGTTTAAGTTACTACCTTCAAAATTCTGATCAGTGAACACTCCTCCTTGGTTAAGCCTGTTAATGATGTACTGTTTTAGAGTTAGTGCATCAAAAGACGTATAGCTTGCTTGAGGTAAAGTGTAATTTGTTAATTGATCTGCCATAATTGTATTTACGAGTTATTAATGTAGAATCCTGACTTATCTAATGTACCAACAATAGTAACTTGTTGGGTGCTAAATCTAGGTACTGTAATTGAAAGGGTAATAATGTATTGATATGAGTCAAAAACTGGTGTAACGTTAACATTATTCAAAACCACTCTAGGTTCATATTGATTAATACCTTGGAATATTGCATTACCAATAGATAAAGCTCTGTCGTTTGTGCAAGGTAAAAAAACAAGGTCACCAAAATTGATGCCAAACACAGGATTTAAAGGTTTTTGACCTGGAGTCGTTGTTATAATGCTTACTATACTGTTGTATATGGCCGCTAAATTGTTATCCGCTTGAATATCAAGTATTTGCTGCTGTTTAAACAACTGATTGTTATAGGTACTGCCAACAACTACATCTAAATGCAGGTCAGAAAATACAGTGGCGTTATTTCTAGTGCTAAACGTGTTAGCTATAGGTTGTAATGAAATAGTTGCCATTAATATTATTTAGATGGGAAATAGAAATATACTATTATAGCTTAAATAATAAATATGGCTAAGAAGTTTCTAACTCTTGTAGAGAATAACATTACTCGTTATAATAACGGTGGTATATTGGTAGGTGACGTTGTATTGCCAGTTAAAAATCTTAAGAGTCACCCAGCATTTAAAATGTTAGCTCCAGAAGTACAGCAATATATTGCTGATTTCTTTGCAATGAAGAAAAATGTAAGAGTAACAAACATCAAAACTAAGTACCCAACAAGTGCTCCTAATGATGAAGATAATAGAGGCATTTCTTTCTACTTAGAGTTAAGTCATGAGTTAGCTCCTGGTCTATATGATCAAGCTAACAAGGTAACAGTACCACGTGAGTTAGTTTATCTTAACAATTCATATTCTAACTTACCTCCTACTGATGAATACAAGCATAAAGAAAAGAGAACACGTTTAGCTAAAGTAGTTCAAGGTGAGGAAGATGAAGAATCTCCTTATAACCCATACCTACAAACTTTATATTCTCAAGACGGTGATAAACTTAGAAAATCAGACACAACTTTGAGGAACGTTAATGTAACTTTACCATCGCAACCAGATAAGTCGATGAAAGACCCTAAAGTTAAAGGCTTTAGTTCAGTTGAAAAGCCTTTAAACAAGAAAATGTATAATTAAATTAATCCTTGTAGCTGGCATAAGCAAGCAAAAGCGTTAATTTCCTTATCTAAAACAAAAGCGTCCCTATAAAGATGATCAGCTATAGTAACAATAGCTTTTCTTTTACTATCTTCCTTTAAGTCGGTCTTTTCATACAGAGTATTAAGGAACGTTTTAAGTAAATTTGCATAGTCTCCTTGGAATTCAGCTTCATTTTCAATGAGATACTTTCTAAGTTCCATTAACTTATTGGAACTAATATGCTCTATCATAACTTTAGCTATAGCATTACTATCAATAGTGTCTTCAATATTAAGCTTTCCAGTGACACTATACTTTTGTACTAGATTTATAGTCTTTCTAATATCGTGGTAGTTTTCTCTGAATAGTTTACCTAGTTTAGCTTTTTGTTCAGATGTAATATGTACACCTTCCTTTTTTATAATTTCAATTACCCTTTCCACTACATCAGCCATTTCAGGGGTAAGATCAAAATGCTGTGTTCTACTTTGTATAGCGGGTATAATCTTATGTTTATAGTTTGCAGTTAGTATAAACCTAGTATAACCACTATGTTCTTCCATAGTATTACGTAACGCTCTTTGACCATCTAAGGTTATACCATCAGCTTCATCTAATATTACCACCTTTACTTTACCATCGATGCTCCTTGTTTGCGCAAAGTTACTTACCTTAGTTCTAATAGTGTCAATACCGTTTTCATCGGATGCATTGATATAAAGATATTGACACTTTAGAACATCTTGTACTATAATTTTAGCTATAGTAGTTTTACCAATACCTGGTGTACCAATAAACAGCATATTTGGTATTTCATCTTTAAGACCTTCAAAGTAGGTTCTATTCCAAGATGATAGTACCAGATCTCGTAACTCATGAGGTCTGTATTTTTCTGTCCAGAGATTATTAAACATTTTTATGTATTGTGTATTGTACTGGCTTGTCAGTTGGATATATTTTGCTTATTTTTTCTGCATCAGAAGAACCAAAACCTTTTTCACCACGTTGAGTCTCGCTTACTTGATCAGTCCATTCTACATCTGCTTGGATAAGTGGATAAACAATTAATTGAGCAATTTTATCACCTGGATTAAAACTCTGATCCTCTCCTGTAAAATTATATAACTTAATACCCATATCTCCACGATAAGGATTATCTATAATTCCAAAATGTGGAAAGATACTTCTCTTAAACCCAACACCTGACCGTCCTTCAACTCTAATCCAATAGCCTGGTGTAATATAAGCTAATTTAAGACCTACCGGTACTACTGCACTACCACGAGCTGGTATAATAACTTGTTCCACTGCAGTTAAATCTAAACCACTATCACCAACATAAGGATCAGCATGGTTAAACTTAGGTAATACAGCCAAGTCATGTGTTTTTACAAATTTTATGGAAACTGGAAACATATAACCTATAATAGACTATACGATCTTTAAATCAACCAGTTATTGGATAAGTATTTATGATGGCTGATACAACAAACTCTCTTAATAGTGCTGTAGATGACTTAGTAAAGCAATTACAGGGTGGTGTTACCTCTAAAAAGGACACTGAAACGGGAACTTTAGATAGAGATAACTTGGAAAAGTTCCTATTTTCACAGGCTGAAAAGCTAATAAAGGGAAGTGTTGAGATGGTTGCAGATGTTCAGCAGTATGTGGCTGGTGCTCCAACCCCAGAAGATGTGTCTGCATTAGCTACGTTAATTGGTTCCTCAGCTGCTGCAATTGAAACTCTTAATAAGGTAATGATTAGTAATAAGAACCTTGAAGCTAAGTTTAAACTCAAGCAAATGGACATTGATAGTAGGAAAGAACTACAACAAAACGACATTAAAGGGAAATTACTAATGAATAGAGAGGAACTTCTTAAGAAGTTAATTGATGATTCAAAGACTATTAACGTTGAAGTGACTCAAGCTCAAGAAGTACCTAAGACTGCGCTTGAAGATAAGATTACTTGATCAAGTACATTCTTAAGTGAATCAACTTGTACTTGAACACCTTCCAGGTTAGTAATATTGTACTTGTAATACACAGCTGTTCTTTCTGGGTCTTGATCTCTTGGATTTAACCCTTCAAAAAACAATATAAAATCAGATATTACATTTAAAGTTACCTGCATTGCAACCATAAAGTCGTGGTGATTAGCAACAGCTCTCTTATAATACAACACATCATTGATTAAATTAGTGCCGTGTGATGTTTGTGCAGTATTTGCATTAAGGTTACCGGTTTGTAAACCAACTAAATTGTTCCTTAAAAGAGGGTCTCCATAAAAACTAAACATTTTTAAAATAGTTTTTTCATTTAATGATACTTTATTTAAAAGAGTTGTTGGTATATTGATTGGATAAAAATAGTTTTGTGTGTATATGTCAAAATAAGGAACAGTATTGTCATCTAATATGGTAGATGTTTCAATAGTAAAGCCAATGTCATCGGAAAATGGTGCAAAGAAACTGTTATTAGTTATATTTTTACTAATAGTGGTTCTATATGATTCTGATAATGACAAATATTTTTCTATAAAGTAATTTATAAACTGATTATCTAACTGTTTAGTTCCTGAAGGTATTATTTTACCATCTACCAATTGATAATCAGGAACAGTAAAATCTGTTTTGTTAAGTTCATTGTATAATACGGTGTAAGATGATAGTACATTAGTAGTTACAAGGCTTCTATTAAACTTTATGTTTTCATTTATCTCAGCCAAGTAACTACCTAGTGTGCTTAGTAAATTAGTACTTGTATTGTAAAAGTTTAAGCTAGTAGCTTGTACAATTCCTACATAATCTGGTAATAATGAATTAGGTGAACTCATGGTGTATTTTCATTAAATTTAGGGTCATTAAAATGATATGTTTTAACTGCTAGTATCTTATTTATAAACTGATTGTTACCAACAAACTGATAATCGACTTGCAGTATAAAGTATATACCAAGGAACTTACTATCAAAGTCATTATCTATATAGTTACCTGTTCTGTCTATACTGATAAACAACCCTGGTTTACGCTGAAAGCCGCCTTGCACTATAATCTCAACACCTATATTAAGTTTAAGTGCCCTTTTTAGTATTTCATTTCTACCAACTGCTATTTTTAAAGTGTCATTATCTTGATTGTAAATTAAAAACCTATTTTCAAAGTTTTGATTTGTTTTTTGGGTGTTGTTTATAATAAAATGCGGTGAAGGTAGGTTATTTTTACCTTTCATAGGCTGTACATAAAGGGAAGTAAAATCTTTTTTTACCTTTTCTACATCACCATCTACACTGTTAACATTGAAAGTTCCTCTATCAAAGTCGTAATTATGAACCAACACTGTTTTAATCTTTTCTTGAAACTCTTCACCTGGAGAGTTAAAAAATTTAACTTCTTGTATATCGCTAGTTTCACCTAACTCTAAAGCATGTAAAGGTTTTTTAATATCATTTTGAATTACATTATTGTTAGTTGTAGTGCCACCAGCTATAGTTAAATTTTCAACATAGTATGTGGAACCGGAATTGGAACTCTTATTATACGCTTTAGTAAAAATACTACTTGCGCTTTCTAGTGAATACTCGCCGTTAAAAAACCCTTTACTTAGGAACGAAAAATCTTTAGCTGCATCATTAGAGGCATGAAACCCATACATATACATTAAATCATCATATGCAGTGTAATCATTTGGAGATGAATAGAATATTTTAGTTGAGCCAGTTTCAAAGTAAGGTGAAACTGTTGTATTGCCTGATAATGAAGTAAATACTGCTCCAGGAGCTCCTAATCCTTTTTGTAAAATGTATTTCATACAACTACCTGTTGGTGCTCTTCTGTTTAAATCATCTAAAAATGCAAGATTTGTGGGTGGTAGTAAATCGGTAGTTGAAAAGAATATTTTTCTATTTCTTAATAAAATATAATCCAAATCTAACAACGTGTACTTTTTAGCTTTGCCAGTGTCAGTCATTATATCTGTTTCATCAGATAAAACAAATATATATTGTAACCCAAACACGTTATTGTAGTTTAAACTATTTTGATTGTAAGGAGATTGGTCTGGTGTTTGTGTTGGATCTACTGGTATAATACTTAGATATAATAAATCTCTCCCATCTCCTCTCGTTCTATAACCAACAATGTCCGGTGTAGTGTTTGCTGCAAATTCTTTATTGGGCTGTGATAATTTAAATCTTTCTATAACGTCTTCTGTATTATCTACTACTATATGCCCTTCCATAAAAGGGGTATACACATTATTTGTAAGTTTTAAATCTATAATAGCATCTTTTTGAAAACTTACATAGTAACCATCAGGGTTTGTAAAAGTAGCCCTGAATATATAATTCTTTTTATTGATGATATACTTAAAAAGATTATACTTGGATTGTTCTGCTGTAAATAGTGCGTCATTTCTCATTGTAACTGTTGAGTAATAGTATCAAGGACCGCTTTAATATAATTTGGTTTAATAATTTTTAGTGTTTTACCAGAATTGGCTATATCAAAAGGGTTTTGTATATTGTTAATAATGCATATTAGCCACCACAAATATGTAGTTCCATAAGCCTGATAACTCAACGTGGTAAAAGGTGTGTTAGCCTGATAAACAACAGTAAAAAACACATCATCATTAATGTTACTAGGAACATTAATGTTTTTTATTATATTATAAAAATAGTCTTGGTTTTTATCTAATGTTTGATAAACTTTAAATATGTTTTCATACCTATACAGATCTAGGTTAGGTAAATTAGGGTTATAATTTTGATATGTTCCAAAGTCCATAATTTTACCCTACTGTTACCCCGTTTATACCACCTGGGTTTATACTTGCATACATAAAATTCCTTGTTTCTTCATTCATACCAGTTAAGGTGATAGTAACTTCATAAGCATCTGGTATAATGGCCTGTATTGTAGTGGTACCTTGTGATTCCCCAGCTGGTGGTACAGGGACATTTAAAGGCATTAAACGTCTTGCACCTAAAAAGTTTACAGTTAATTCACTAATATATGCATAAGGCATGAATGTGTTACCTGGTATGTTAACTTCGTATATTACTGGCATATCAATAATAGATCTTGTTACTCTACCGGGTTTATTTTGGTAAATCAAACCAAATAAAAGTTGCCAATTTGCAGAAATACTGTCTGCAGTACCTGTATTAAGTAATGGAAATTTTATAGTAACATCTTTACCTTGATCTCCCATACTAAACTGTTTTGCTTTTTCAATATATACGCCTGGTGCTAAAGCATTTACAAGATTAGATACATTACTTGCAAAAGATTCTAGTCCCCCTACTATACTATTTAAAATGTTATCACTACCACCATTAAAACTTACTTTAGCTTGACCATAATTATCCCCAAAGTATGGTAATTTGTAGTTAAACCCTGTTGGTTCAACAGAATACAAATAATCGTATGGAGTTAATACTGAGTTATTAAATGTTTGTAACCCAGTTTTGTTTATCAAAAAGTCTTTTATACTTGATGAATTAAATGCTAGTTGTGTTTGCGGTAATCCTGTTTTATCTGTAACTGCATTAGAAACAGGCTGTAAAAAATTAGCTACCGCATTTGCTCCAGTATCATAAGCATTTACAGCTTTATTTATTAGGTAAGTTCCAGTTACAGTAGTTACATTATCTGTAACAGCAAATACTGAATTTGCTATATTTGAAATATTACTATTCGTTAACAAACGCTTTTCTTTTAAGTAAACAACAGGTACATCATCTCTTGATGTTTGTGGTGAAACTGTCCAATCAAAATCTTGCACAACATCAATAAATGTATCTACTGTAATACCACCATACACTTTTACTGGAAGTAAACTATTGACACTAGCGTTGTTGAAAGGACTGTTACTCTGTGTACTAGCTGTTGAACGTAAAAACGGTAAAGTATCAGTAGGTGATCTCTTTAAAAGATACCACAATATCCGGTTTGTTGATACATTAAATTCCGGTAATGTTACAACACCATTATTTCTAAAAGATTGTAATTGAGATGCTGTAGCCATACTAATATTTAAGTTACATTATTAAGTAACACCTTGCAGCGTTCTTAGTGAACCCAAACCTCCATAGTTATTAGTTGTTACTTTTGGTGCTGATATAACATTATTTGGTTTATTAGCATTGTTTTTCATTTCAGCTAAATATCTGTTACTTGATTGTAAAATGTCTATTTGTTTTTGTAATAGATCGTTTTGCATTCTTGTTAAATTTTTTAATAATGAGTTATTGTCAGAAGTTAGTTCAAAGTTTTTACTAAAATAATTGTCTAAAGCACCACCTGGTTTAAAACCTATGGTTGTATCGCTGTCAGCTGGTTGTATAATCTTGCCATCTGGGGTTTGTATAAAATCTTGTGTTTTTATTGGTTTAGTTGTATTAGCTAAATCTTTTATCCTTTCCAATTCAGATGTTGGTGCATTTTTATCACCTTCTGCTGTTGATTGTTGTTTAATATAGTTTAGTTCTGCTTTACCCATTTCATCTTCTGGAATATCGATTCCTAACATACCTGCAACTGCTGCTCTTGCACCAAACCAGGTTGGTACTAAATTTACTATCCATCTTAAAAATTTATTTTTAAGTTCTTTAGCAAAACTACTAAAAACTGTACTTGTTGTAGTTACCCCATACTGGTCTGTAGTGGTTTCTTTTGTTAATAACATGTCTTTTAAAACATTGACACCTAGGTTTACTAGGTAACCTATAGGTCCTCCAACTGTACCTATCATTTGACCTAATGATATTAAACCACCTACCCAATCACCATCTCTAAACGCTAAATACATATCTTTACCGTACATTATCGTATTAACAAACGGTATATAATAGAGTTTAGGTTCTAACCACTCCCACATTTTAACTGCCCAATCTCTAACTACAATTTTTTGACCGACCACCTCACCTTTGTCATTAGTTACATCCTCTTTACTAAATAAGAACGCATTTAATACATCTAAACCTAAAGATAGTCCGGTAAATATTAGTCCAGCTCCAGGTATCAAAGATATTATATTAAGTATACCAGAAACTATACTAATAACGCCTTTAGCAATGCCTGCTGACCCACCAATCTTAAATGCTTCATAAGCATCGTAAAAATTAAATAAAGAGCCAATAATAGGCAATTTTTTTAGTATACCAAAACTAAAAACCTTACCAATCGCTTTTAAAATAAATGCCATTACACTACCACCTGACCCTTTGGGTATTGTTTGTTGAACATTGCCTTGTTTATCTTTAGGCTCTAACAAATCTGCCATCAGATTCATTGCATTAAACATTCCGAATTTCCATGCTACGGGTATACCAGGTATTAAACCAATTAAACCTTGTAAAATAAAGTTTATACCCATAATTAAATCCCCACTATCAAAAGCTTTATAAGCATTCCAAAATGCTATTAAAGGTCCAATGATAGGCATTGATGGGCCTATTTTCTTTAATGCAATATCGCCTATTTTTTTAGCTAAATCTCCAAAACCTTTTTTAAAGTCGCCCTTTTTAAAATCGTCAAAAATTTTACCAAATCCACCTTCTAATAAACTTGATATAAAACCTGCTATAGCTCCTAAAATTAATAATCCTGGTCCAAGTAGTTTTGTTAACCAATCACCACCACCTTCTTTCTTTTCTTGTTCTTTCTTTTCTTTATTACCTTTACCAAATGCACTTACTAATTCATCATCTGCTTGTCTACCAAAACTTGAAATTATAACATCTTTAGGTTTTTCTACAACGGTGTCTTCTTTCTTTTCTTTTCTCTCACCCATATTTGCAAGTAACCTTTCAACTTGTTCATTAGTCTTTTTACTTGTAGCATTGTCATCAGACTTAGTTTTAGTTACCTTTTCTAACGCATTCTTCTTATTTTCCTTTTCTTTGTTTATTGTCTTATCTGCTAACTTATCAGATACTTTAGACAGTAATAGTATAGCATCAGCTAGTGTTTGTCCGTTTGTATCTGCCATTCAATTATTTAATGGCGCAATAAGGGCGCTGTTAGACTACAAAAAAGTTAGGAACTATATCAATATATGTATTAGTGTTAGGAATTCTTGTGTATTCCTTTTCTATATCACGCAATTTGTTAATTTGCTCAATAACACCTGTAAATTCTGATGAATCTAATGACTCTATTACCTGTATACCTTGAGCTATATCACTCTTAAGATCTAATTGATTGCCGGAGCTTTTAACTTCAATTTTATCTATAAACTTAAAAATTTCATATGAATAAAGGTCACTAATTAATGTTTTAAGCTTATTACTTTTTGAAGTCTCATCTTTATACTTACGTAATAGAATTGAGTTAATCTTATTATCGTATTCTATAGTAGGAGCACTTACATAAATCCTAAAATTTGCTGATTCCACTATAGTGGGTGTAAATTTACTAGTAATTAATTTGTTAGCAGCTAATATATCGCTAATGTTATAATTAACATCTTCAATGGTAATAATGTCTTTTAACTTAGAACGTAAAGCTAGGGCGAAATTGACTCTATCTATTGTATCGTATTTGCTAAGATTGTCTGGCAGGTTATCTTCTAATATTTTAGCAAAGGTATTATTAAAAAATAGTACTGAAAGGTTCGAATCAACTGCTGATTCAATAATAGTCTTTTGTTGTGATAAAGTTAATGTCTTTAATTGAACATCTAAACCGGCTGATGGTACGTATACAGATAATCCTGTTTTTACTTTCTTAATCTCGGCTAAAATATCATTAAAATTATTACTCATAGTATATTTTATGCCATATTAACTGATTTACCACCTTCCTCATTCTTCTTTTCTTTAGTTTCGTTAGCAAATTTATTTAACATAATCTTACTCTCAGGGTATGTAATGTTAAACAAATCATTACTGTTGTAGTTTAAATGGCGTCTTAAATTATACTCAAGATCAAGGACTGATTCAATTTTTTCATCAAATATAAACTTTAAAAAGTGTAAAAATGAATTGTCAAATAGGTTAAGCTTAAAATTGTCTATAACTGGTATTGTAAGTCCAACATCTTTATAGTTGGTGTAAATAGCTTTATACACTTCTACAAGAGGTATACTTGGTAATGAATTTAATAACTCAGTTTTTTGTTTAATATCTAAAGCTTTAACATTAATAACCTCTCCACCTACATCAATAGATATTAAACTTTCACAAATACAAAATATAATATCGTTTTCTGTAACAACAAAATTATCCGGTAACCCAAAAGTAAATTTTACATCATTGTGATCGTACTCAAATGGAGGTTGCTTAGAACTTAGTTTAGAAATAAGATAATCTACACTTAAGTTTACGTTTTTATTATCATAATTAATTTTAATTTCTTTACCAAGGGTTAAACCTCGGATGTTAATAAGGGTAAGTATTTTTTCACGAACGTCAAGCACTACACCATCTTCAACGTATGTTGATATTATTTTGTTAAAAATATTGCTTAAAGTTTTAGTATCACTTTGATTATATAGTGATTTACAAATATTTTTATAATCGTTAAAAGTAATTTCTTTTACGTTTATTGTCTTATCATCCAAGACAATAGGAAATGAAAAATTAAAACTCATCTCTGGAACGGTGATATTCTTGGTAATTTACCACTACCAATTTGTTTTAAAATATCTGGTAAAGGTATATAAAGGTTATCCTCTATTGTATAATAATTGTATAAGAAAGGTACATCGTAATGGTCTACACCTTCATCTGTGTAAGTTAAGTTCCTAGTACCAACTGATAATGGAGCACAATCATAAAAGTTCCAAACTTTTCTTGGTATTTGAGATACATTTTGATATGTTCTACTATACTGCATTATAGTTATGTTTGTTTTTATGCTTTCGGATTTTTTTCTATGTACAAAACCTTTATGAGCTGCTAATATAGCCCAAGGTCTCATAATCATATCAGTAAAAGAAGTATTTGTTTCTCTAAATCTTAGTGTTAATTGGGAATTTGCAAACGCATTTCTATTTGTAAGGATACTTCCTTGATTAAACCCTCTATTATTTTCAATAGGAGCAAATCCTGCTGCAACTGAATCATCTGGTATGTCAGCTCCATCTAAAAATATACAACCAACAATACCTTGTAAAGGGTAATTAATTAAAGCTGTTCTTGCATTATCAATACTCCAACCTTTTTTGTCACCTTGTACGTTTTCTAAAGATTGTAATACAGTTGAATTTAATGTAGCTGGAAATTCTTGTATAATAGCTATGAATTGAGTTTTTAATGGTATGGTAGCTACCCAAGACTCCATTGTTGTTAAAAAATAATCTCTAAAACTGATTAACGGTATGCCAGGTATGGCTATATTTGAAACTATTGTGCTTGGGGCTGCAAGGGTACCAGGTTGGCTAATACCACCAACCGTTGCTAATGCTGCTGTTGCATTACCTACTGCATTTAATATACCTGACATTCAAATATTTAATCACAAAAAACGCTGTACAACTAGTGTACAGCGTTACTATATTTTAATGTTCTCTACTATTATGCCGTTTTGCGCCAGTAATGGTAGGCTAAGGTAACATCAAATTTTTGTATATCACCTGTTGATGTAATGTCGTACTCTAGAGCACCGACTTGTCTAATGCTTACGCCAACTAACTGATATTGAGCAACTTTGTTTAATTGCTTATCTAATTGAACTAAATCAATAACTGCAGATTGTTTAGGTGTAAAATAATTTCCTGTGCTTGTTGCATCATTAAATGTATCATTTACAACCTGTAAAAACTTTTCTCTAATCTTTTGTGCTTCATCAGCATAAAAATTAATAACATATGCTTCACTGTTTGGATATTGAGCAACGCCTGGTATGTTAAAATTCAAACCCATGTATGGAGCTTGTACATTTGTAATGGTTTTGGCTGGCAAACTGGCTGTTCGTGCATATACCAAATCATTTGTTGATATAAAGCCTGATGGTTCAATGCCGAAGTTAATGTTAAGCACTCTAAACAAATTGCTACGTGCAAAGTCTTTAGATTGTGCTTGTGTGTAAAAGTCCTGTATGGTTTGCGATACGTCTGCCATATTATTATTTAGTCAGTTATAGTTAAATTGTCGTGTTTATTTCTTCATATATTCAAGACTTTTAATAAATAATAAATATGTTTACAATGGATAATATAAGTCATACTTCTGGCATTTATAAAATAGTGGATACTGAAAAACATAGGTATTATA
>Ga0114951_10003150_pt1 | contig 17455 bp, 17 predicted proteins | sample AM7aDNAmetaG_FD_88677 | JGI IMG/M metagenome (GOLD analysis project Ga0114951, IMG submission 88677) | Freshwater microbial communities from Finland to study Microbial Dark Matter (Phase II) - AM7a DNA metaG | ecosystem: Environmental > Aquatic > Freshwater > Lake | place: Finland: Lake Alinen...
AGGGACGGGAATGACATGGTTTTTTAGTCTTTTACTTATTTAAACAGTCATCCCCGCGAAAGCGGGGATCCATAATACAATGTTAGGTTCAGCTTTGGAGATAACCAAATTAATTTTATCTACCGGGATGACCCGCCTTTCAAGGCGGGGAGCATTATTTACCCTTCTTACACTTTTCTTGACATCTATCTTGTGTCCGACTAATATGGATTTTAACTAAAATTATTCATTTTTGGTAAAAAAATTATGGAAAACGACATTCTCCTTAAAGGCACTGGTGCATCCCCCGGCATCGTCATCGGCAAGGCGCTTATCGTTGAAAACGGTAGACCCGATTTCACCCATTACCGGCTCTCAAGTGAAAAAGAAATCCGGGAGGAAACAGCCGCCCTGCACAAGGCGATAGAAGACTCAAAAGCCCAGCTTACAAAGACGAAAAAAGAAATCAGCAAGAAAAAAATCTTTGAGGCCCAATACATTATTGACACGCATATCCTCATCCTGCAGGACAAAATTCTCTGCAACGATGTTGTCAAGCGCATACGCAGCGAAAAGGTCGATGCCGCTTGGGCGCTGAAGTCCACCATGGAGGAGCTGAAAAAAAGCGTTCTGAGTCTGAGCGATGATTACATGCGCGAGCGCGTCTCTGATCTTGACTATATCGAACGGCGCCTCCTGCAGAACCTGGCGGGCAAAAAGGTAGATGATGTGCCAAAAGTCACGGAAAAGAGCATCATTATCTCAAACGATCTGTCGCCTGCTGATACGGCCATTTTAAATGTAGCAGAAGTGCTCGGATTCGTCATTGAATGCGGCGGAAAAACCTCGCATACGGCCATCATGGCCCGGGCGCTCAAAATACCTTCGGTTGTTGGGCTCAAGGACGTTCTGACGAAAGTCAAAAACGGCGATACGGTAATTGTCGACGGCACACATGGTGTCATCATCGTCAACCCGGACGCTGAAATGCTGCGCAAATACAACCAGAAAAAAGCCCAGCATGAGGAGTTTGAAAAGCGGCTCCTGCAGTACCGCGACCTTGCTGCAGAATCGGTGGATGGGTATAAAATCAGCCTGCTGGCAAACATAGAAATCGTTGAAGAGGTGGGGTCGGTCATTGATTACGGCGCCGATGGCATCGGCCTTTTCAGAACTGAGTTTCTCTACCTCAACAAAAAAGAGTTGCCCAGCGAGGACGAGCTGTTTGAAATATTTAAAAAAACCGTGCAGACCGTTGCACCACGGCCGGTCACTATACGGACTCTTGACATCGGGGGCGATAAATTTATATCCCACATTGATGTTGCAGAGGAAATGAACCCTGTAATGGGCCTGCGCGCCATACGCTTCTGCCTCAAGGAAACGGTGATTTTCAAAACGCAGCTGCGGGCCATTTTGCGGGCTAGCGCCTTCGGCAATACGAAAATCATGTTTCCTATGATTTCCTGCGTCGACGAGGTCCTGCAGATTAAAAAAATTCTGCGGGAGGTAAAAGCCCAGCTGAAAAAAGAAAAAAAACCTTTCAATGCCGACATCCCCATCGGTATCATGGTCGAGGTGCCCTCATCGGCCACCATTGCCGATCTGCTCGCAAAAGAGGTAAATTTTTTCAGCATCGGCACAAATGATCTTATTCAGTACCTGCTGGCTATCGACCGGGTTAATGAACAGGTTTCCTATCTCTATGAACCTCTCCATCCGGCGGTCCTGCGCCTGCTGCGGCGCATCATCCAGGCTGCGCACGACAACGGCATTCCGGTGGCCATGTGCGGCGAAATGGCGGGGGAATCCTCCTATATTCCGATACTTCTGGGTCTGGGCATCGACGAGCTGAGCATGAACCCCATTGCAATTCTGGAGGCCAAAAAAGTTCTTCGGTCTATGGATTACAAACAGTGCAGAGAAGTCGTCGACCAGCTGTTTGCGTTCACGACCGCAGAAGGCATAAAAAAGTTTCTTAACAGGCAGAAAAAAAATTATTTACCGAAGAATGGCCTGTCATTGAAAATATAAATGCGCACCTGTAAAATTAAACGCCCGGCACATGAGGTTAATCTCATCGCCGGGTTTTTTCATTGTTATCCACAAAGCTCCGGTACATCCCAATACTGGATCCCCGCTTGCGCGAGGATGACAGCGAGAGAGAAAATACACTGAACAAACTTGTCATTCCCGCCCCCGCCTTCGCGAGGATAAACTGCGGCGGGAATCCAGACTGCGCATGTAATTCTTTACTACAAACAACTGGAGCCTTGGAGACAACCGATTTTTGTTTTTATGATGCCTGCTGATTATTGTCTTTCTATTTGACCTCTGCCGCTATACCCGACTGCCTCGAGCGGGGTGGACGGCCTTTTATTCAATCTTCAAACAAGCACACATGCTAGCAGGGTGTTTAAAAAGTTATTAGGGGAAGGCTGTTCAAAAATGCTCAGATGCAAGGCGTGCGAAATCATGCAAAATGAGGCGTACTTTTTGTACGCCGCAGTGAAGCATGATGAGCGCAACGCAGCAGATGGGCTTTTTTCGACAGCCTGCTAGAGCATTTTTCACAACAGCATAGCCATATTCGCACAGGTGAGCTTTTGGTGAGTGCCGCCCGTGCGGTTCGAGCGATTGCCCTGCCATCATTGCCGGTTGCTCTTGCGAGAATTTAGCACGGGCAAACGAATCAAAATCGCACCTGTGCAGACGGTTTCAACTAAAAGAAAAATGCTCTACCCCCCCCCCGCAAGCTTCTGTTTTTCGCGGGCATCCGGCAGACAATTTTACCCCTTGACAAAGTTGAATACTTGTATACAATCATACACATATACAAGAACATCAAAGGAGGCTGTCGGCCATGCTTAGATTCAACAGAAAAACCAATACGCTGATCCACACCAATTTTAAATACACCCTTCAGGATGTGCGCGACCCAAACCTGTACCGGGAGCTGTACAGCTATGACGAAATCCCAAAAATTCCGTTCAACCATATGCGGGTGCCCATGTCCTGCCCCGATGATCTCTGGATAAGCGACACCACCTTTCGCGACGGCCAGCAGGCGCGCGCGCCCTACACCGTCGAGCAGATCGTAACCCTGTACGATTTGCTGCACCGGCTTGGCGGGCCCAAGGGCATCATCCGGCAGAGCGAATTTTTCATTTACAGCGACAAGGACAAGCAGGCTGTGCGCCAGTGCCAGGAGCGTGGCTACCGGTTCCCGGAAGTCACCAGCTGGATACGGGCCACAAAAAGCGACTTCAAGCTTGTAAAGGAGCTGGGCATCAAGGAGACGGGCATACTGGTAAGCTGCTCGGACTACCATATTTTCAAAAAGCTCCAGACCAGCCGCAAGCGCGCTATGGAGCAATACCTCGACATCGTGAAGGCCGCACTGGACATCGGCGTGCGGCCCCGGTGCCATTTCGAGGACATAACCCGTGCCGATTTCTACGGTTTTGTTGTGCCCTTTGCCCTCAAGCTCCGGGATCTGATGGATGAGAGCGGCATACCCATAAAAATACGGGCCTGCGACACCATGGGCTACGGCATTTGCTACCCCGGCGCCGCCCTTCCCCGCAGCGTGCCCGGCATCATCTACGGCCTGTATTTCCACGCCGGGTTCCCCAGCGCCCTGATCGAATGGCATGGGCACAATGATTTTTACAAAGCCGTTACCAATGCGGGCACGGCCTGGCTCTACGGCGCATCGGCGGTGAACTGCTCGCTGCTGGGAATCGGTGAGCGCACGGGCAACACGCCCCTTGAAGCCATGGTGATAGAGTATGCCCAGCTGCGGGGCTCCACCGAAGAGATGGACCTGACCGCTATTACAGAAATAGCCAGCTACTATGAGCGTGAGCTTGGCTATGACATTCCGGCCATGACGCCGTTTGTCGGCAAAAAATTCAACACCACGCAAGCCGGCATCCACGCTGATGGGCTTCTGAAGGACGAGGAGATCTACAACATCTTCAATACCGACAAGATACTCAACCGCCCTGTTGCCGTAAGCATCAACGCCCACTCAGGCGTTGCCGGCATCGCGCACTGGATCAATGACCGCTTTGCCCTCGAAGGCGCCTACAGGGTCGACAAGAAGCACCCCTGCATCGTGGCGCTCAAGGACTGGGTCGAGCAGCAGTATGCCCAGGAGCGCGTCACGGCTCTCGGCGACGATGAGCTGGAGGAGTCGCTTAAAAACATTGATCCCGAATTCTACGAGCATCTGAAAAACTACGATTGAAACCTGCAAAGGAGAGGCAGATACGATATGCACATGATAACACTGATTCCCGGCGACGGCATCGGGCCTGAAGTGACCGAAGCGACGCGCCGGGTTATTGAGGCCACGGGAGTTGCTATTGCCTGGGACGAGCTGAACGCTGGCGCGGGCGTCATACCCGAATGCGGCACGCCCCTGCCTGCCGCGGTGCTTGAATCGATCAGAAAAAACCGCGTGGCGCTCAAGGGACCCATCACCACGCCCGTGGGCACGGGCTTCAGAAGCGTCAATGTGTCGCTGCGCAAAGAGCTCGACCTTTATGCCAATGTTCGGCCCTGTAAAACCTATGCGGGCATACCATCGCGCTATACGGATATCGACCTTGTTATCGTGCGCGAAAACACCGAAGACCTGTATGCCGGCATCGAGCACATGGTGGGAGATGATGCCGCCGAGAGCATCAAGATAATAACGCGCAAGGGTTCGGAGCGCATTGTGCGCTATTCCTTCGAGTATGCCGTCCGGGAAAAGCGGCGCAAGGTGACGGTCGTGCACAAAGCAAATATCATGAAATGCACCGACGGACTTTTTTTAAGCGTGGCCCGCGCCGTGGCGGCAGAGTATCCCGCAATCGAGTTTGAGGACATGCTCGTGGACGCCATGTGCATGAAGCTGGTGCAGACCCCGACGCAGTACGATGTTCTGGTTCTGCCCAATCTCTATGGTGATATAGTATCGGATCTCTGCTCAGGCCTTGTCGGCGGCCTTGGCGTGGCTCCCGGCGTCAATATCGGCAAGGGTCTGGCGCTGTTCGAGCCCGTGCACGGCAGCGCGCCTGACCTTGCGGGCAAGAACATGGCAAACCCCACAGCCATGCTGCTTTCAGCCGTGCTCATGCTGCGGCATATACATGAAAGCACGGCCGCAGACAGGCTTGAAGCCGCCATTGCCGCAGTTCTTAAAGAAGGCAAAGATGTGACCTCTGATCTCGGGGGCAGGGCTTCGACCAGCCGCTATGCCGATGCGGTTATTGCGAAGATGAAGTAACACTTTTGCTTGCAGGCATTATACGTTATGCAGGATCCTACATTTAATAAATCATCGGACAATGACACCGCCGGGCTTCGGCGCAGGGTATTTGCCATCATTGAAGAGGCGGTATTAAACGGCAAATATGCTCCGGGGGAAAGCCTCACCGAGTCGCGGCTTGCAGCCGAGCTTGGCGTCAGCCGCACACCCATCCGCGAGGCCCTTACCCAGCTCGAGCATGAGGGCCTGGTGCAGCTTGTTCCCAATAAGGGCGCTGTGGTCACGGGTATTTCTCAAAAAGATATTCAGGATATTTACGCCATCCGCATGATGATCGAGGGCCTTGCAGCGCGCTGGGCAGCCCAGAACATCCAGGAGGAAGAGCTGCAGGAGCTGCAGGAGGCCATTGATTTAGAGGAGTTTTATACGTCTAAGGGGGATATCGGCAGGCTCATGAGCCTTGACTCAAACTTTCACCAGCTTCTGTATCGGGCATCAAAAAGCAGGCCCCTGCAGCACATGCTGCACACTTTCCACAACTCTATTCAACATGCCCGTAGCCAGTCCATTGCAGCGCCGGGCCGGGCACAGCAGGCGCTTAAAGAACACAAGGCCATTCTCCAGGCCATCCGGGAGCGCGATGGCGACAGGGCCGAGCGCATCACCGCCGAACATATCCGCAAGGCAAGCGTCAATCTTCTTAAAACAATGAAAGCCCGACAGGGCTGAACCTTCGGTAATAAAATTGCCCGGCAGGCAGGCCGGGCAATGATGTTTATTTGGCTCCTGCCGTTTGCAGGGGCGTAGTTTTTAGAATCTCGCTTACGCGCTGCGGAAACTCTTCCTGCTTGCCGATCTGCAGAAAGAAGACGCCTTTAATATTCAAGCCCAGTCCGGCCCCGTATTCCTTGATCGCCGTAACCTTGCCTTCGGGCAGCTTGCCGCCCAGCGTCACAAACAGGTACAGGTCTTTACCTTTCAGCGCCTTCCTGTTCAGTTCCATGAATGTGCGGGCAGGGGCGCAGAGTTTCATAAAATAGATGGGCGCGGCGATGATAACGGCATTGTAGGCGCTGAGGTCGCGTTTACACTTTTCCTGATCGTCCTCGGCGCCGAGGAACTGCTCATTCACGATGGAAAAAAAGCTCCGGTCTTTTTTGGAGGCGATTGTATCCATATCGCAGCCAAGCTGTTTCTGAAGGGTTTCGGCCACAAGCTGCGAGTGGCCGGCCCGCGAGTACCAGACGATGAGCGGCTTTACTGCAGAAACCGCCGCGGTTGCATTATCGGGCCCGGACGCCTGCTGCTGCGCCATGGCAGCACCCGCAAGCGCCGCCGCGGCGCATAGAAAAGAAAAAAGGGCACAAACAGCGGTCAGATACGATTTTCTTTTCGTCTTCATGCCGGAAGCTCCTTTACTGGTATGCGGTTAGGGTGTTTCTCTTTTAGATGGTTTCCTTCAGGCCGAATCGGCAGAGCAGCCCCTGCCTGTTGCAGCCCAAAAATTGCCGGCGTATATCAGAGGCTGTTGCGAGCAGATTGAATTGACAATGACGCGGGGCGATCTGTCTGCTCGTGTTTTACACAACCTTCAGAAAGCGTTCCGTTCCAGTAGGTTTCGTCCAAGATGCCGGAGGACCGGCTTTACCTGCTTCATGGGGGATATCAGTTATAAATTCTACCCTCAATTAGCGCGCAGGTCAACGTTGATGTCAATGCTGTTAGGGCAAAAAAGGCATCTGGTCTAATACGGCCTGCTGCGCTGTCATATCAACATTGTTCTGCGGTTCGATAGAGGCAGTGCTTCGGGACAGAAAATTCACCGCAGAGATCTGCAGCCCGGCAGCAGCAATCAAAGCAATAATAAAAATTTTTAGTGTTTTTTTCATGTTTAATCCTTCTTGTCGTTTGTACCGTTTTGTCCCATCTTTCCCGAGCTTACACCTGTAGTATAGCCTGTTGATTCTGACAGAAAACTGACACACAGATTACATTTTGGTAATCTGTTTCAGGCAGTACAGATATGGTGTTCCGGATTGACAAACACCACGTTATTTTGTATAATTTTAGTATGTTTTTTTGCACAACCGGTACGGCAACAATTCTGTGCAGGAAAAAGCCAAAATAGCCTGACACTAATAAAAGGCAGGCGGTTTCTCTTTGCCTGCACCGGTAACTCAAACAGCTGGCCAGTATCTTTCCGGAACCCGTGTTTTCTTTTTCGTTCAGCAGGAGGCTCAATGCTGGAAATAATGACACCTAAAAAGGTTGCCCGCTATTTGCAGAAATCACTTCTCACCGTCTACAAATATGCCGGTGAGGGCGCTATCTGCGGTTTCAGAATTGGCAATTCATGGCGTTTTGATAAAGAACATATTGATCAGGCGCTCGTCACACCGGGCAGAGTGCTTGAAAAAAACCCGCAGCCTGCGGCAAGCCTTTTACCATAAAAAATTTTATGGTAGCATATGTGCGAGCCCGTATAGAGTAGTATCGAGGAATTTTTATGGATCTTGCCGTTATCATTTTTCTTTGCCTTTTGTTCCCCGCAGGAGCGGCTTACAGCTATATCCGGAACAAAAAACAGAAAACTGCGGGCAAAAAAGTTCTTGAGGCTGCCGTTGCGCGACATGGCTCCCGCATTGTTGTCGACAGGTCATTTTCTTTGACAACCAATAAAAAATGGTGCCGTGTGCACACCGTTTTTAAATGGAAAGAGCCTATCGATCATTTTAACGACAAGCTGCACCGCTACAAGATCAGCATTGAAACTGACGCCGGCCAGGAGATTTACGCAGAGGAGCGCTCCATGACGGAGTTTTTCGGATTCTGCTGGTACCAGAGTTCAAAGCTCAAGCGCCACAAAGACCTGCGCTGCATCTGTGATGCCGTACTGCTGGAATTCCTGCCGCCCTGGCCCGGGCCGTACACGCTGAAGATTGATCTGCAGGCTACCGAAGGCGCATCTGAGCTTTTAAACTTCACGATCACGGTGAGCGAGGGGGTTGTGCCGCTTAAGCGCAAGCCCTACATGCATGCCTGCGTCGATTTGCGAAAAAACGCACCCCGTAAGGAGTCTGGAAATGAAGAAGGCGATTTCCCCATCGATTCTCTCTGCTGATTTTTCACGGCTGGGAGACGAAATCAGGGCTGTAGCAGCGGCGGGCGCCGATTATATCCACATCGATGTGATGGACGGGCATTTCGTACCGAATATCACCATCGGGCCGCTCATTGTGGAGGCTGCCCGGCGCGCAACCGATGTGCCCCTTGACGTGCATTTGATGATAGAAAACGCCGATGCCTATATCGACGCATTTGCCCGGGCGGGAAGCACCATACTAACCGTGCATGCCGAAACAGGCTATCACCTGCAGCGCACGCTCCAGGTCATACGCGACAGGGGCATGAAGCCTGCCGTGGCGCTCAACCCGGCAACGCCTCTGAGCGTTATTGAATACGTGCTTGACGATGTGGACATGATTCTTCTCATGACCGTCAACCCGGGCTTTGGCGGCCAAAAGTTCATACCTGCCATGCTGCACAAAATCCGGCGACTGCGCGATATGCTGGACAGCCTGGACTATGACATCGCCATTGAAGTTGACGGCGGCATTGTTGTCGATAATATAAAGGAAGTGCGGGCAGCGGGGGCCGACATGTTCGTTTCCGGCTCGGGCATTTTCAAGACCCCGGATTACGGGCAAACAATTTCGCAGATGAAAAGCCTCATCGCCTGATGCGCTGGCAGAAAAAAGAGCATAAAAGCGCTCCCGTTAATGGAGCGCTTTTTTTATGCGCATGCCGCTGCCGGCTGTTTCCCCTTGTCTTTTTTGCTGGTTTCATTAACAATGGAGCAGCTTTTTCACGGGAGGATTATGCGTTTTACAGTTGAACATTTCGACGCGCGCTCGGGAGCCCGGGCAGGCATGCTGAGCCTGCCCCATGGCGATGTTCCCACGCCGGTATTCATGCCCGTGGGCACGCAGGGTACGGTCAAGGCCATGACCATGCGCGATATCGAGGACACAGACGCTCCTATCATCCTGAACAACACCTATCATCTGTTTCTCAGGCCCGGGCTTGAGCTGCTTGAAAAAGCAGGCTGCCTGCACAGCTTTATCGGCTGGCAGCGGCCCATACTGACCGATTCCGGCGGTTTTCAGGTGTACTCGCTTGCCGATCTGCGCAAGCTCACCGATGAGGGCGTAACCTTTAAATCCCATATCGACGGCTCGCTCTTCACCTTCACCCCCGAGAGCGTGGTGAAGCTGCAGGAGGGCTTTGGCGTCGATATCATGATGCAGCTTGACGAATGCCCGGCTGCTACCTCCGACAAGGAGCGCATCAGCCGCGCCGTGAGCCGCAGCCTGCTCTGGGCTGAGCGCTCGCGAGATGTTTGGTCATCGCCGCAGTCGTCGCTGTTTGGCATTGTTCAGGGCGGCCTGCATGCAGACCTGCGGCTGCAAAGCGCAGAAGGGCTCATCGGGCTTGACCTGCCGGGCTATGCGCTAGGGGGGTTCTCGGTCGGCGAAAAAATGACGGATGCCTATCCGGTGATCGAGCAGACAGCCCGGGCCCTGCCGCGGGAAAAGCCCCGCTACCTCATGGGTGTGGGAACGCCGGAGGACATTGTGCGGGCAGTGGGCTACGGTGTGGACATGTTTGACTGCGTGCTTCCCACGCGCTGCGCCCGCAACGGGCTTTGTTTCTGCTCACATGGCAAGCTGCGCATAAAAAATGCCCGCTATAAAGACGACTTCACACCGCTCGATGCAGCCTGTTCGTGCTATGCCTGCCGCACCTTCACCCGCGGCTATATCCGCCATCTCTACATGGCAAATGAAATCACAGCCCTCATCCTCATGACCATACACAATGTCACCTACTACCTTGACCTGTGCCGCCGGCTGCGCCAGGCCATACTGCAGGATGACTACCAGCGGTTTTATGAGGATTTTTTCAGCGCCACTGCCGGGGCTGATCAAAAATCGTAACAACTTGATTTTACTGCAGCCTAAGATCTCTCCCTGCGGTCGAGATGACAGAATAAATAAACCGTCTATAGAAAAAATCTTTCCGGACACGCCGGTGTTTCCGGTATCAATACAGGGAGCTCATTATGAACGGAATGCATCGCGCCAACCTGAAGCCGGGTTTGCAGGTTCTCATCGTGCTGAAAAAAGATCAGCAATCCGGCGCTCTCACGGCAGGCAGAGTGAAGGATATTCTGACAAAATCCCCAACGCACCATCATGGCATCAAGGTCCGGCTGGAAACAGGTGAAGTCGGGCGGGTTAAGCAGATACTGCCGGAAAATCTTTGAGCATGGCTTCTTCCGCAATATTCATGATACCTCCAAAATAATGAAATCATACATGCGGTCAGCACGTGAGCTTTTGTTTTCATTTTTTTTATAAAAAAACCGCAGCTCTCCTTGAAACCACGCAATACTTGAACATTTTTCTTTTTACTATAGACGGTTTATCTATGCTGTCATCTCGACCGCAGGGAGAGATCTTAGGCTGACGTACGGCCAACTTGCTAAGATTTCTCACATTCGTTTCGAAATGACAACATAGCTACACCATTTAGTTAAATGCTCTGAATCCTTTCCCTGCCATTTTTAAAGCTGAACGAAACTTTTCTATATCCTGAGTGTTGTTAGTTTTAATTAACAGGGGTGGCCTGCTCTGGGACCCGTCAAGTAAACATGCAAACAAGCCGTGAATATCATTTGGAGTCTCAAGCATGAAAAAAACAATGGTCGCTCTTGCCCTCTTCCTTGTACTGCTCACCGGCACAGCCTCTGCCGCTAATAACTATTCACCTTTTCTTTCATGGGCAGTGCAGTATGCCTCCTATAATGAATCGAAATTAAAAGACCCCTATACGGGCTGGCATGTATTATCCGATGACTATGCCCAGCCCAATTATATCGACGGCTTTTCTCTTGAATGGGACTATTATGCATTCACCAACCTCGATGGAAAATTCACGGGCACTATCGGGATCACCATCAATGACCCCAGAGCCCATCTTGGAAACGATTCGGGCTGGGTAGTGCCCGGCGTCTTTCCGTCGCTGCAGCCCTCCGGCGGCAATGCCGCAATCATCGGCAGGTTTGCCGACGGTACAAAAAAAGCTGAATTTTTACATTTTGGCCTTTTTAACGGCACGACAAAAACAGCCGGCAAAGACCTGCGAACATTTGACTGCACAATGGACAACGGCACCGGCTACAGCAGACAATATCCCCTGCCCGATGGCGCTGGCGGGTACGCAGGCATTCAGCTTGAAGGCGAATCACCGACCATGCAGTGGAATCTGACGGTTACGCCCCTGTGGCCCGAGCGCATCGCCGACCGCGGCAAGACCTGGCGCATAGGCGACGATGTGGGGGTCTTGCCTGCCGAGCATTTTACGGTAAATTCAATCTGGCTGTCGATACAGGTTAAGGGAACAATAACCCGCAAAAACCTGCATGAAACGCTTGAGATCGACGCCATCGGCTACCGCGAGGATTCTTTTGGCCGCTATGCTTTTGTAACCGGCGGATGGGATTTCACCTTCGGCCTCGACCCGGTTAACAAAACAGAATTTATGATTCAGACCTTTTATCCGTTTTCAAAAAAACTTGATTTCATGTACGTGCAATTCGAGCACGACGGGCAGGATGTTTTCCGTGAATTCAGAGCAGACAAAGGGCAGCTTGGATGGGAACACCCCGAATGGCACTGGAATGACGCGGCAAAAATTTGCCACCCGTCAACAACAAAAATAGTTGCTGAAGACAGCGATTATATCGTTGAGATTACTGCTGATATTGAACAGGAGTATGCTCCCATTCTGTCCGATATTACCATAATGACCAAGCTCTATGTGATTACGGAACTGATGCCGGACTTCGTCGGAACGGTTAAGGAAAAGGCCACTGGCAAAACCGTAGCAGTTTTAAACGGAACAGGCGGGGGTGAGTTCTCTACGCTCAGAAATCTCTCGGGGTTACAGCCGACGGACGGCATGTGCACGAGCACGTTTAAACCTTTTTTCCGTATGCCTTTTCCGCGATAAGCTCTGACAATGCAAGACGGGCGGGCTATCTCTAAAATTTCGGTATACATAAACAGGGAAACTTATACCCAATACATATGAATTAAGTGCAGCGTATTTCTTCCTCGCCCCCGCGAGGGGGAGAGGATTAGAGGTGAGGGGGCATTTTATATCACCACTCAACCCGACCTTCTCCCGCAAGGGGAGAAGGAACTCTTAATTCACAGGTATTGGAGTTTATACCCCCCGCTCATTTGCCGCCCTTTTTAATCTTACGCAGCTTGGGAACGAATTTTAAAATTTCGCGCCTGTCGCGTTCGTAATCTTTATGAAGCTTTTTAACAGCAGGCAGCCCCTTGCTTTTTACCTTTACCATTAAGGCCTCATCTCTCTGCGTGAAACTATCAGGATAAAGATTCCCAATCCCGTTGTCCCTGATTACTACAGGGTATACTGACCCCTTAACTTTCCAATGGCTCCCTGGGTTTTGCCTCCTGGAACATATTGCAGCCCGTGCATCGGTAAAACCACTGCCCTCTGCGCGTTGAAGGAACAACCTGCGTGGGTTTGCCGCAGCTTGTGCAGGCGATGGGATCAGGCATGCGGGGATCTGCTTCTTTTTCCGTCTGCCATGTGTCGCACTGCGCACAGAGCTTTCCCCCGCTTTTGGTGGTTTTGATTGGCCCCTGGCAAAATCGACACAGCTCCAGCGGTTTGCCTGTAGCGTCCGAATCAAAAGACACCCTGCAGCCTGTATTTGCCGTTGCGGCGCACTTCACATAGTATCTGCCTTCCCAGTCCCGAAGATGCAGGTTGGAACCACATTTCGTGCAGGTTCCCACCACGGGCCCGAAAATACGCCGGCCAGCCTGGGGGGCCTGCTGTTTGATCTGTTGCACCAGCTCCATCACGAAGCTCTGGATGCCGCGCATGAACTCGTCGCGCTGGCCCGCTCCCCGGCGAATCTGTTCCAGACGAGCTTCCCATTCGCCGGTCATCTGCGGGCTTTTCAGGGTCTCGGCCCGGATAGATTGCACCAGCTCAATCCCTTTGGCTGTGGGCTGCAGGATGTTACGCTTGCGCTCAACAAACCCGCGTTTCAGCAGGGTTTCGATGATGTTGGCCCGGGTGGCGGGTGTGCCCAGGCCGCAGTCTTTCATGGCCCCCTTCAGTTCTTCATCATCGAGTTCCTTCCCCGCGCTCTGCATGGCGCCCAGCAAATCCCCTTCGGTCATGCGCTTGGGAGGTGAGGTCTTGCCTGCCCGGGGGCACAGATCTTTCGTCTGCACGGCTTCTTCCTTGATAACTTTCGGCAGCAGACCGGAGTCCTCATCCTCCTCCGACTCCTGCGCCTCGGGGCCATCCACCTTTATTGTGTCTTTTTTCGGACGGCTATGGGGCGGGTCTACGGCAGACCAACCCAACTCCTTCACAACCGTGCCCGTGGTCTTAAAAGTTTCCTTAACGATTTTTGTTATGATGGTAGTCTTGCCTTCGACACGCTCGGGAAAATGCGCAGCCAAAAACCTGCGTCCGATCAGTTCATATATCTTCAGCTGATCTCCCTGAAGCTTTCTGGCCGGATTCTCCGTCGGCACCAGGGCCGAGTGGTCCTCCACCTCTTTATCGTTCACAAAACGCTTTTCGAGCTTCACTGGCCAGCGGTTGCGAAGCTCCTGCACGAAAGGCTGCACTTCAGCAAGCTGGCCCTGCGCAATGGCCTTAAGCCAGCCCACGGTCTTTTGGGCATCACTTTCAGTCAGGTATCTGGAATTCGTGCGCGGGTAGCTGATAAGCTTGGCCTCATAGAGTTCCTGCGCTACTGACAGGGTATGCTCAGCCGTAAAACCGAATCGCTTGTTTGCCTCTTTTTGAAGGTTCGTAAGGTCGTAGAGCAGCTCGGGTTTTTTCTTTTCCGTCCGGGAAGTCAGCGATGCAACCTTGCCGGGCAGTCCGGACAGCTTGTTTGCAAGTGCCTGTGCGTCCTGCTCCTGTTCAAAGCGATCCTGATCCCTGCCCTCAACTTTGCAAAACCATTTTCCCCGGTAGGTGCCGCCCTCGGCCTGGAACGTGGCCCATAAAACCCAGAAGTCCTTCGGGATGAAGTCCGTGATTTCCCGCTCGCGATTGACAAGAAGCGCCAGCGTTGGCGTTTGAACGCGGCCGATGGAGTACACACCTTCTGCTCCCGAGCGCTGCATAACCAGAGTTTGGGCTCGCGTACAGTTGATGCCGACCAGCCAGTCTGCCTCCTGCCGACAGCGCGCCGCATCCCGCAGGCCCTGGTACACCTCGCCCGGCTTCATCCGGGCATAGGACTCCCGAATGGCGTCATCCGTGAGACTCGAGGTCCAGAACCTCAATACCTTTTTTGTGCATCCGGACAGGCGATAGACCAGATCAAAAATAAGCTCGCCTTCGCGGCCGGCGTCCGTCGCGTTCACGACTTCCGTCACATCGTCGCGGGTCAATAATTGCGCCACAATTTTGTATTGCTCCCGGGTGGCCTCGATGGGTGAGTACTGAAAAGGATCAGGGAAAAATGGCAGGGTCTCCATCCTCCAGGATTTAAGCCCGGGATCATAAACTTCCGGTCCCACAGCCTGCACCAGATGCCCCACGCACCAGGTGACGATAACGTCGCCACCCTGAATAAAGCTCCGCCCCGAGCCCTGAATGCCCAAAGCCGCAGCAATGGAGCGGCCCACGCTGGGCTTTTCACTGATGATAAGACGTATCAAAAGATATCCTTTGAACTGGAGTCAAATCTGCTTGTGGCTTTTATCAAGCTGTTCGCCACAGATGCGTCTCCCCCTTAACTTCTATCCTGTTGTTTCCGCCAGCCAGGGCTTTAACACCTCCGACAGCACAACCTGGTCAAGCCGCCCATTGCGCAGCTTTACTGCTTCTTCGCGGCTGAGATACTTCCAGCCCAGGGCATGCAGCACCTGAATTGCCGGTATCACTGAATCAAAGTCTTCAAGATAGGAAAGGCTCATGGCTTTTCCACTTTTCTAATTAACCCTCGTCCAGATTCTTTAATAATCTGATGTAATCTCTCTGGCTTTCGCAAACCATGCACGACAGCAGGTTGATGAAGGGTTTATTGTCGCCGGTATTGGTCGCCTTCAGCGTGTCAATATAATCGGGCCGGAGCACCGGCGGAATAATGGTGATCGGATAGCCTGCCTGCAGGAGAGCCAGATTCATTAAGAGCCGGGCTGTTCTGCCGTTACCGTCAATGAACGGATGGATGCTTACTAGCCCTATATGCAGCAGTGCGGCAAACTCTATTGGGTGTGTGCCTGCCCTCTTCGCCTCAACATCAGCGGCAAAATCCCGCATAAGCTTTTTTATTTCCTGCGGGCGGGGGAGCGCAAGCGTTGAGCCCGTTATTACAACGCCAACCTTGCGATAGTGCCCTGCTTGTTTTGCGTCTATTCTGAAATAAAAAAGTTTATGAAGATCAAGAATATGCCGCTCTGTTATTGTTTGCTGCCGGGCCAGCTTGTACAGAAGGTCGAAAGCCTCGCTGTGCCCAATCGCTTCGAAATGGTCCTTGAGGGGCTTGCCGCCGATAGTGATGCCGTCTTCGAGCACAACCTTGGTTTCGGATTCCGTGAGGCTATTGCCTTCAAGGGCATTGCTGGAATACGTCAACCCAATGCGGTAATACTCCTTGAGCTGCTTCAGGGCATGTTTGCTCAAAGGTCGCATTGCAAGGATTTCCCGTAACATCTGATCGGCTTCTTTTATACGGTTGTCGAATTTCATGGCGCATACTCCTTTCGGGAATTTGTTGGGTTCGCCCTTTTGCTGGTGCTTCTTTGCAAGTATTTGTTTTGAGTAGGTTGAGTTGAGGCACGAAAGCCAACGGTTTATTCCGGGCTTAACCCAACCTACGAAAACTACTTGTGGCTTTTCTCTAGCTGTGCGCGTATTTGTTTTGTTTTTTCCGGGGGTTTTGTCTGTTTTTGTTTTCCGGGCCGCCCCCATGCCTTCCTGCTACTTGTGCCTAGCATTATCCGGCAAACAAGTTATTGCCTTTTCTCCCGCCGTGCAATGATATGGGCGTTCCTGCATGTCGTCGTCGTTTTTGCACCACAACCCGTTTATTTTTAAGGTCAGGTCATTTCTATCCCCGTATTTTATAAATTTATCAATATACCAATCCCCGCATATTTCCTGATCAGGAATAACACCCAATACGGGAATTCTTCCTGCCGCCTTGCCGCTTTCAAAAACAAGGGCCTGAAATTTATTGGCCTTAGCCTCATCAGAAACAAGCAAATAAATTGTTTCATTATCTCGTGTGGCATTGCCAAAATCAAAGGTCCGCGCGAAAAGGCTGCCATTATTTGCACGGCTTGCTGTGCTGTAGCCAATTATTTTACCAAGATACTCGCCTTTGTCCGTATAGAAATAAATTGTATCATGTCCGGCACAGCAGCCGTATTCAATTGTTGCCAGTATGAATGGCGCATCCCAAGTGAACTGAACCATTACAACATCTTCACCCGTGTTAAGATTAAATTTTATATTTGCAGGCTGAACATCAATAGTGTGTGTGCATGCACCATAAACTCCCTCGGCAGGATATGGCTTTTGACAACGGCTGACCACCTTCACTCGTCTTTCTTCCGGCTTCTTCGGGGCATAAACAAGCAAATAAGCGCGCTCTGTTTTTTCAGTGCCATTATCTATGGCATACGACCATTCTGTATCAATAGTATTAGAGATATGCCCAAGAGATGAGCAGCTGCAGAAAATAATTGTGCTAAATAACCACAGTAAAAATATAGGCGCTGTTTTATTAATCATTTTTTATTTTTGCCTTACGACAACCTTCAGCGGCGGCGCGGTTTTGCGACGTACACTGAAAGGTTTTGTTAGACCTATCTCAAGCGTATTGTCATTGTGTTTGCCTTAATGGTTTTATGCCGATAGTTGGGAATCTTAAAGTCAGTCAAGGTCTTATCGGCGGTCTCTTTTTTGAACGCGCCGAAGTAAGGATCGAGTTGAACTTCGACATTATAAAGAACACCTTTTTCAATCCTGTATTCGGCGTCGAATGCACGGTAACGATCTGCTTTATATGAAACAGGTATCGGAATTGTTCTGGTTTGTCCTGGTGCAATAATTACAAATAAATCGGGATGGGGG
>Ga0114951_10003151_pt1 | contig 17451 bp, 12 predicted proteins | sample AM7aDNAmetaG_FD_88677 | JGI IMG/M metagenome (GOLD analysis project Ga0114951, IMG submission 88677) | Freshwater microbial communities from Finland to study Microbial Dark Matter (Phase II) - AM7a DNA metaG | ecosystem: Environmental > Aquatic > Freshwater > Lake | place: Finland: Lake Alinen...
GAAAAATTTGCCGCCGTTGCCGGACGACCTCGGCGCATCCGTGGTGGACGCCAACATTCCGCCGCCGTCAAAGGGCGCGATTGACACCAAGAAACGTCCGCCGGGCAAGGTTATCTATGGCGAAGGCCTGACCTTCAAGGGCGGTTCGCATGGCGCGACGCTGCAAATCATTCCCGGCGAAAAGGCGAAGGAGATGGAATCCAAACTTCCGATGGTGCCAGTGGTGCCGAAAAGTCCGCCGGCCCATTACGCCAATTTTCTCCGTGCCTGCAAGGGCGAGGAAAAATGCCACTCCAGCTTCGCCGTGGCCGGGCCGTTGTGCCAGACGATGGCGCTCGGTGTCATCGCGCAGCGCGTGAACGCCAAGCTGACATTCGATCCGGCGACCAAACAGATCACCAATCACAAGCTCGCCAACGAATTGCTCGCCGGCGTGCCGCCGCGCAAGGGTTGGGAACAGTTTTACAAACTCTAAGCCGGTTGCCGCCAAACCAACCGGCGAACCAGTTGGTTGATGACGGTTCACCGCCGCCCGCACTCAGGAGAATGTTCAAATATCTCCGTTTGCGGGCGGATGTTTTTCCTTGGTGAGGATCAGGCAAGGCCAGAACTACAGAAACCATGAGAACAAATATCACCCGCATCATCATGAGCGCACTGGCGCTCGTCAGCATCGTTGCCACGGCGGCTGACTTCTACGTCGCGCCGAACGGCAACGACGCGAACCTTGGCACGCAAGCCAAACCGTTTGCCACCGTGGAGCGCGCCCGCGACGCCATCCGCGAGTTAAAGCAAGCCGGGCCGCTCAAGGAGGCGGTCACCGTGTGGCTGGCCGGCGGTAATTATCCGCTGACGCGGGAAGTGCGATTCGGGCCGGAAGATTCCGGCACGGCGGCCTATCCCATCACTTATACGACGGCGGGAACGGTGCCGGCGGTTTTGGATGGCGGCAGTCGCATCACGGGTTGGAAGAAGCATGACGCCAAACTTTGGGTGACCACTTTGCCGCAAGTCGCGAGCGGCAAGTGGTATTTCCGCCAGCTTTATGTGAACGGCCAGCAGCGTGTCCGTGCCCGCACGCCAAACGAGGGATTTCTGCGTGTGGCCGGTTGCCCGGAAGGCACGCCAAAGACGGCCGATTATCACAAGGCGTGCCAGAGTTTTCAATTCAAGCCGGGCGACATCCGGGCCGACTGGACCAACCTTCAGGATGTGGAAGTCATCGTTTATCACTTCTGGACGGATTCGCATCTGCCGATCAAGAGCGTGGACACCACGTCCAATCTCGTCACCTTCGCCCACAAGGCGGACAAGACGTTCACGGATGACTTCACCGAGGACGGCGCCCGTTACATTGTGGAAAATGTGTTCGAGGCATTGGACGCGCCGGGCGAGTGGTATTTGAATCGCCATACCGGCCAGCTTTTTTACTACCCGAAGCCCGGCGAAGACATGGCGAAGGCGGAGGTCGTGGCACCGTTTTCTCCCGCCTTCCTGCGAATGGAAGGTGATCCCGCCAATCACCAGTTCGTTGAGCACCTGCGGTTTCAGAATCTGGCTTTTGCCTATTCGAGATTTGAACTTCCGCCGGGAAACGCCAACTCCAAGCAGGGTTCCGCCACGGTGCCCGCCGCCATCAAATTGAGCGGGGCGCGTTTCTGCTCCTTTGAGCAATGCCGCGTGTCCAATCTCGGCACCTTCGCGTTTGATTTGATGAAGGGCTGTTCGGAGATTCAGATTTCCGGCAATGAAATTGCCGATATCGCGGCGGGAGGTGTCCGCGTGGACGGTGGCACCGAAAATGATCCGCCGTGGGACCGCACCAGGAACAATCGCATCACCGACAACTGGCTGCATCATTACGGGCTGGATTATCCATCCGCCGTGGGCGTGCTGGTGATGAACTCCGAGGGCAATACGGTGGCACATAACGAGATTGATCACGGCGGCTATACCGGCGTGTCGGTCGGCTGGGTGTGGGGATACAAACGCAGCGTGAGTCAGAACAATCGGGTTGAGTTCAACCACATTCACCACATCGGCGGCGTGCTCTCGGACATGGGCGGCATCTACACGCTGGGCGTCGCGCCCGGCACGGTCATCCGCAACAACCATATTCACGACGTGACCGCCAACCAATATGGCGGCTGGGGCATTTATCTCGATGAAGGCTCAACTCATTTACTGGTGGAGAACAACGTGGTGCATGACACCAAGTTCGCCCCGTTCAACATCCACTACGCGAAGGAAGCCACGGTGCGGAACAACATTTTTGCCTTGGGCAAGCTGGAACAGGTCAGCCGTAGTCGCGTCGAGCCGCACAAGAGCGTTTATTTTGAGAACAACATTGTTTACTGGCGCGAAGGCGAATTGTTCAGCAAGAACTGGAAGGATGTGCCTTACACCTTCTACTCCACTCCGCCCAAAGGCAAACAGAAAGGCACGAACACCGTAACCAGCACTTTCGATTGCGATTGGAATCTTTATTTCAACCCTGGGCAGAAACTCGATGAAGTGAAATTCACCAAGGAAGACAATTGGGCCGAATGGCGCAAGCGCGGCAAGGATGCGCATTCAAAATACGCCGACCCACTGTTCGTCGCGCCGGAGCAGGGTGACTTCACGCTCAAACCTGAATCACCGGCGTGGGCGCTTGGCTTTCAACCCATCGACCTCACCACCGTCGGACCACGCCTAAAGACCGGCCCGCAACCAAAGTAGTCTGTTCGTATATGAACACATACCTCAGTCGAATCCTCGTCACCATGCTGCCGTTTGTCAGCACTTCAATGATGGCCACCGAGAAAACCTACGAAGCGAATTGGGCTTCACTCGACCAACGACCGATGCCTGCGTGGTATCAAGATGCGAAATTTGGTGTGTTCATCCACTGGGGAGTTTATTCCGTGCCCGCTTGGGGCATGCATGGCGAATACGCCGAGTGGTATTGGCAGCGCATCGCCGGCAAAGATCCAAAATTTGCCGAATGGCGGCAATTTCACACCAACAACTACGGCGCAAATTTCAACTACATGGATTTCGCTCCGCGCTTCACCGCCGAGCTTTTTGACGCGAAGCAATGGGCTGATTTGTTTGTGCGCGCGGGTATCAAATACGTTGTTCCCACGTCCAAACATCACGAAGGTTTCGCCCTGTGGCCGAGCGCCGAGGCGAGCCGCGACTGGGGGCGTCCGTGGAACGCGGTTGAGATCGGGCCGAAACGAGATTTGCTGGGTGAACTGGCCGAAGCGACGCGCGCGCGCGGTTTGAAATTTGGTTTCTATTACTCGCTCTACGAATGGTTCAATCCGCTCTGGTTGACGAATCGTGCGCTCTATGTCAGCCAGCACATGACGCCGCAGTTCAAGGATGTGGTCACGCGCTATCAGCCCTCAATTATTTTTGCCGACGGCGAGTGGGAAATGCCTTCCAAAGATTGGAAGAGCGAGGAACTGCTGGCGTGGCTGTTCAACGAATCGCCGTGCAAGGATGAAGTGGTGGTCAACGACCGCTGGGGCAAGGACTGCCGCCATAAACACGGCGGCTACTGGACCACCGAATACGCCGCCGGCATGCAGGACGGTTCGCACGCTTGGGAAGAAAGCCGGGGCATGGCGTATTCCTACGGCCTGAACCGCGCGGAACGGGTGGGCGACTACAAGACCTCGCGCGAATTTATTCTCGTGCTGATCGATCTTGTCAGCCGTGGAGGCAATCTGCTGCTCGACATCGGGCCGGCGGCGGATGGCACGATTCCGCCACTGATGGAGCAACGGTTGCTGGACATCGGCGACTGGCTCAAGGTCAATGGCGAGGCCATCTATGGCACGCGCTGCGCAGGGCGCACTTGCCAGTGGACGGAAGGTGAACTGCCCAAACAGGAATACGGTGAATACATGATTAAATACAATCTGCTCGACCAAGTGGGGCAATCACCGACAAATGGCCGGGCAGTGAAACAAGTATTCTTCACGCAGAAGACGGATGCTCTTTATGCAATCACGGTGGGTTGGCCGGGCAAGAAGCTGGTGCTGCGCGATGTGAAAGTTTCCAAAGATGCAACCGTCACGATACTCGGCGTGCCGGGTGAGTTGAAAAAATCCATCCGTGGCAATACGCTCGCCATCACCACTCCGAATCTCGCACCGGACGCCGCGCCGTGTCGTTATGCCTACACCTTCAAAATCACCGGGGCACGTCTTTTGCCGGAAAGTGTTAAATAATAGCCGAGAGCATTTTGAAAGCCTGCCTGGTGGCGGCTGAAACTGGGGATTGATTTAAATCGAGGATTGGTTAATAAAGACAGCATCATGAACACAAAAACCATCCCCATCAACTTTCGCGCGCTGGTGCTGCTGGCCGCCGGCTTCATCACGGCCGGCCTTGCCCACGCCGAACTTTTGTTTCCGCAAGCGCCTGGCGTGGTCTCTTACACCTATCGCGAGGAGTTCAAAAAGGATGTTCCCGGCACGCTGGACAAAGCCAAGGCACTGGGCATCACCGATATTGAATTCTCCAATCTGTTCGGAAAAAAGGCCGCGGAACTCCGCGAGTTGCTGGATGCGCGCGGAATGGTTTGTTCCTCCTTCGGCGTGTCCTACGACGACCTGTTGAACAAGACCGATGAAGTCGCGGCCAATGCCAAGGCGCTCGGCGCGAAATTTGTCCGGGTCGCCTGGCTGCCCAATCGCCAACCGTTCACGCTCGAGCTCGCGGAGAAAACCGCCGCCGAGTTCAATCGCGTCGGCAAACAGTTGCGCGAAAAATACGGCCTGGCTTTTTGTTACCACGCGCATGGCTATGAATTTGTCCCGCACGGCGACGGCACGCTCTTCGACAAGCTCATGGCGGAAACCCAGCCGCAGGATGTCAGCTTTGAACTCGATATTCTCTGGGCGCACTACGCCGGAGCCGATCCCGCCGCTTTGCTGGAAAAATACGGCAGCCGTTTCAAGCTGATGCATCTGAAAGACCTGAAGAAGGGCGTGGTCGGCAACCTGACCGGCAAGGGCGACGTGGACAACGACGTGGCACTCGGTTCGGGTCAGCTCAACTTGCCGGCCATTCTAAAAGCCGCGCAGAAAGCGGGCGTGCAACATTATTACATTGAAGACGAAAGCACGCACACCGCCACGCAAGTGCCCCAGACCATCACTTATCTCAAGGGCCTCACTAAATAATTTCCCCACGAACTCAAAACTATAACCACGTAATACACCTCGTATGAAACAACCTATCACCCGCCGACAATTCGTCGCCTCCACGCTTACGGCCGGGGCGGCCATCGCCCTGATGCCGCGCAGTTCCTTGCGCGCGGCCAATGTTGCCAACAACAAAATCGTAGTCGCCATTGCGGGCGTGCGCAGCGGCGCGCCCGGCACCAGCGGTCGCGGCCTGGAGTTGATCAATAAATTCACCGCGCTGCCCGGCGTGGAGTTCAAATATGTCATTGATGTAAACAAAAATTATCTCGCCCCCGCCGCGGCCATCACGGAAAAGAAGCAGGGTTTTGCGCCGAAGCAGGAGACGGATTTTCGCCGAGTGCTGGAGGACAAGGATGTGGATGCGCTGCTCGTCACGACGCCGGATCATTGGCACGCGCCGATGGCGATCCTCGCGGCAAAAGCCGGCAAGCATGTCTATGTTGAGAAGCCGTGCAGCCACAATCCGCACGAAGGCGAAATCCTTGTCGAAGTCGCCAGCAAATATAAACGCCTCGTGCAAATGGGTAGCCAGCGCCGCTCCATTGCCAACGTGCAGCAGATGGTGCAGGAAATCCACGAAGGTGGGATTGGCAATTTATTCCTTGCGCAATGCTTTTATTCCCGTCGCCGTCCGTCCATCGGCTTCGGCAAAGTCAATTTCGCCCCGGTGGGACTGGATTGGGATTTGTGGCAAGGCCCGGCTCCGCACACGGCGTATCGCGACAACGTGGTGCCCTACAACTGGCATTGGTTCTGGCGCTGGGGCACCGGCGAGGCTGGCAACAACGGCGTGCATCTGCTCGACGTGGCTCGCTGGGCAATGGGTGTGACGTTTCCCACGAAAGTCAGCTCGTTCGGCGGTCGCTGGCATGATGTCGGCCTCGACGACTGGGAGACCTCGGACACGCAGGAGATTCAACTGGAGTTCGGCCCCGGCCGCGGCATCTCGTGGTTTGGCCGTTCGTGCAGCACTTACGGTGCGCCGGGCTACAAAGCCAACGGCATTGTGTTTTACGGCAACAAGGGGACGATTGATTATGACGGCAGCGGCACCTACACCGTCTATGACCTCGACAATAAGCCGGTGAAAACTGTTGGCGAAGACTCTTCGAAGAAAGGAAATCTTGCGAACGGCGCGGATCCGGGGTTGAACGACAAGCACGCCCTGAACTTCATTGAATCCATCCGTGGCAACGCGAAGCTCAACGCGCCCATTGAGCAGGGATTCAACAGCACTTTGCTCGCGCAACTGGGCAACATCTCACATCGCGCTGGTCGCAGCCTTTACACGGACCCGGCCAACGGCCACATCCTCGGTGACGACGAAGCCACCAAACTGTGGACGCGGGAATATGAACCGGGCTGGACACCGACGGTTTGATTGTTGAATAAATTGCGTCCCGAAAGATGAAGGACCATACGCGTCGCCATTTCATCAAGGCCGCCGTGCGCGGCGGCCTTGGTTTGGCCGTGTTGCCCAACTTCGGTTCCGCGCGCCTTTTTGGGGCGGACGCACCAAGTAAAAAAATCCACGTCGCTCAAATCGGTTGTGGCCGCATGGGCCGCAGCGACATGGGAAACACTTTGTCCGAACCGCTCGCCCGTGTCGTCGCGGTGTGCGATTTCGACTCCAAACGCCTCGCCGCCGGCAAACAAATGGCGGAGGATTATTACACCGAGCGCGGCGAGTCAGGTGTGAACGTGAAGGCGTTTCACGATTACCATGACCTGCTGGCGTCACCGGAGATTGATGCAGTCATCATCAGCGTGCCGGATCACTGGCACGCGCTGGCCGCCATCGAGGCGGCGATTGCAGGCAAACACGTTTATGTCCAGAAGCCGGTGACGTATTCCATTGCCGAAGCCATCGCGCTGCGGAAAACGGTCGAGGCGAAGAAAATCATTTTGCAGACCGGCTCGCAGCAGCGTTCGGAACGTCCGTGGGGAAGTTTTCGCAAAGCGAGCGAATTTGTTCGCAACGGACGCATCGGCCAGTTGCAGACGATCAAGATTGGTATCGGCATGGACCAGGCCAGCGGGAAAAGACCGGCACCAATGCCCGTGCCGGAAAATCTGGATTACGAACGCTGGCTCGGTTCCGCGCCGGAGCAGCCTTACATGGAAGGCCGCGTGCATCCGCAGGACAGCTTGGAAGACCGGCCCGGCTGGATCACGACGGAAGATTTCGGCCTCGGCATGATCACGAATTGGGGCGCGCATCATGTGGACATCGCGCAGTGGGCCATGGGGCAGGAACTTGGCGGGCCGCTGACCATTGACGCGCGCGCAAAATTTTACAAGGACGACTTGGTGACAGTGCATGGTGCCTATCACGTCGAGCTACTGTATCCGAAAAATGTGAAGGTGATTCTCGACAATAGCTTTCCAACCGGCATCCAGTTTGATGGCGACGAAGGCTGGGTGTTCTGCACGCGCAGCGAAACCGGCAGCGACGGCCAGCCGTCCTTGCGCGCGAGCGACAAAAAAATTCTTTCACCGCTTGGCAACGATGCTGTCCGGTGGATGCCGAGCAAGACGCATCACGGCAACTGGCTGCAAAGCATCGCCGCCAACCGCCCGCCCGTCGCGCCCATCCAGCAATCCGCCCGCAGTCTTGAAGCCTGCGCCACCGCGTGGATCAGCATGAAGCTCAAACGCAAATTGACTTGGGATGCCGCGACCGAAATGTTCGTCGGCGACGCCGCGGCGAACGCCCTGCGCGGGCGCAAGGCGCGCAAGCCGGAATACAATTTTGAACTCGTATTGCAACGCGCGGGTATTGCGTAGCGCTTTTCGCCGTTAAATTTCCCTTTTGTGCCGCCGCAGTTTTCACTAGAGTGCCGCCATGCCTGAAATAGCAAGGTTCGTCAACCATGGTGCCGCCAGCATCACGCCCGCCGTTGCGGAAAAAGTTTTGCGCCAGCTGCCGCAGTGGAAGCTGGAGTTCACGCAGATCAGCGCGCCGAAATTTCCGCACCTTGTGGATCAGCTCGAATTTCTGGCCGACGCCGTCGAGGACGCCACGGAGGGTGCCTACAAGGAACTGCCGTTTGTCGCCGTCGCGCAGGCGGTATTTGCGCTCGTCTATGCGCATAAGAAAATGGGCATCATTCCCGACAGCATTTTGGACCTTGGCCGGGCCGATGATTCCAGCGTGGTTCGCGCCGTGCTGATCCAGAACGAAAAAGCCTTCGCCCTCTACGCCGGCAAACAAGGCGTGGACTGGCGCAAGATCACCAGCCAGGCCTGACCGTTTCACCTCCCGACGGTGACCGCCGGCAACGATAGCACGTGGCATCTTTACACCGTCCCGTTCGCCTCGCCGGGACGAGTTGAAGAAACGTCTCGACGCGAACGCCATCGGCAACACGGTGCATTATCCGATGCCGCTGCATCTGCAAAAGGTCTATGCGCACCTCGGCCACAAGCCGGGTGCTTTTCCGGTGGCCGAAAAAGCGAGCCGTGAAGTCTTGAGCCTGCCAATGTTCCCGGAATTGACGGACGCGCAAATCCAGCGTGTCGCCGAAGTCATTCGGAATTTTTTCGGCAAATAATCCCGCGCCCTGACTTTAGGGTTTATTGTCGAAATATCTCCATAACATTTCCGACCTGAATGGCTGGTGGAAATTCCCGCGCTTGCCGTCGGCAGCCAACGGGCTTAACCTCTTCGCGTCCGAACAAAAAAAGACTAAATTATTTAATTAACAATTTTGCGTAGCTACGGCTACGGGCTATCCCGAAAACCGCGAATTTTCCAGCCCGTCGAAGAACCGACCGAGCGCGCCCAAATGGGCGCGGCTTGGCGTGCTTCTTCGACAGGCGCTTCGCGGTGCCTCGGGATAGGGCGCGACGAGTCCGCGCCTCTTCTTTTTAGATTTCCTGTGGGATGAAGTTACGCCAATGCAAATCGCATATGGCATCTGAAGAACTGCAGCAGCGTTATCCAAATGGAAAAGGATTCAAGCTTGGTGATTTTGAAGTGTTTGAGTGCCAGTTGACCACTCTGAATCAATTTGCCGAACATGGAATCCTGCCAAACAAAGATTACGGCACGCTTAAAACACAGAAGTGCGATGCGTTGGTCATAACGCGGGAACCGAGTTTGGCCGCGCTTGTGATTGGTGAACACAAAGCGCCCGGCCAAATCACAGACGGAAACTGGACAAAGCTTGCCGAGGATTTGCTGAAAACAAAGTGTCAGCCAACGGGTGCGCTGATCGGGTATTTGACTGATGGGGTTTCCACGCGCTGGATAAATGGTCGCGCCGAAGTGGTTATTGAGATCACTCGCGAAGATGGCAAAGCGATGCCGGCTCAAGTTGATTTCAAGGATAAAGCGTTTGCCTCTGAAATTTCTTACATCATCCATAATCTTGACGAAATTCATTCACAGGTCAGAGCTAAATCCAGAGCGAATCCTAAATTACTCGCGCAGCAAGTTTGGCAAACAATTTGGCGATTAAAGGCTGACCGACCAGAAGATTGCCTTGCCACATTTGTTGAATTGTTTCTTTTCAAATTCCTGAACGACCTTGGGCTAATGAGCAAGGATGAGATAGGCCGAGACGTGTCTTTGAAATTCATAATGGAGCTAGACCGGGAAAAATCTTACTTGTATTACGAAGATGTAATCCGCCCGTGCATTAAAAAATTGTTTCCTGAAGGCAAAGACGGTTACAGCATTATCAATGGGACGGTTCTTCAGGGCTCAAATCGCGACCACAATATAATCTTTAGTGAGTTGCTCAAAAAATTTGTTCGTTTTGGAACGCTGAAAAATACTGCGCCAGAATTCAAAACAAAACTTTACGAGTCATTCCTCCAAGAGAGCAAAACCACCACCACATTCGGGCAGTTTTTCACGCCGCGCAAAGTCGTTGAGGCGATTCACAAGATGGCAAAGGTTGAAGAATTGCCATCCGGCAAAGAGATATGCGACCCGGCATCTGGCGTTGGCGGATTTATTCTCGAACAAATGGCTCGTGATTTGGATTCTCAATGGGTGTTAAAGGGAAACAAAATGGAGCCGGTGCACAATTGGCACGGCTTTGAGTTGGTTCCTAAAACTGCGATTCTAGCGAAGGCCAACGCGCTGGTTCATTGTGGTGATTTGCTTGCAGACCAACCCGGTCGGGTCAAATCGTTCGCCAAATGGTTGAACGAAGTATTTGTCTGCAAAGACAAAACAGCGCTCGGTTCGCTGGAAGATATGCCGGTTGGGAAATATGACCTCATTATTACCAATCCTCCATTTGTTGTCTCTGGGTCGGCTGACATTGGAAAACTCATCAAATCAAACAACAAACGCAAACGATACTTTGGGCAGAAGTATAGTGGTGTTGAAGGGTTGTTTGTGCAGTATGTCGTGCAATCCTTGAAAAAGAATGGCGATGCTTGGATTCTCCTGCCCGAAACATTTTTCTTAAGAACCACCGACCAAACCTTGCGCTCATGGATTCTCAGACACTGCGCGATTGATTTTCTGGCCATTTTGCCGGAACGCACATTTTTCAATACACCAAAGCGTGTTGTGATCACACATTTGAAGCGTCGGTCAAAAGAATTTTCCGACGATGCACTGAAGAAACAACTCGCTACCGAAAAAGTGTTACTTTTCGCGGTGGGCGAAATTGGCGAGACCAGAGATGTAAAGAGGCTGCCAACCGCAGATGATCTTCCACAACTTGTTGGCTGCTACACGGCGCACAAAGCTGGTGCAAAACTTGATGAAGCAATCAAACAAGCATCGTTAACGACCGGGCTTGAGTTATTTGGAAAACGGTCAATAAATCTGAGACACTATTGGTCGAAAGAAATCGCAAAGCAAATTGGGCTGTTAGGTGCAGATGAAGACCCAGCGGCTGCGCGAACTGCACTTGATACCAAAATGAAGAGTGTGGAGGCACTGGCGAAGAATTGGCTGTCCGCCGAATCGAAACGATCTGTGCCACCAACGCCGAGCGGATGGAAAACAGTTTCATTGGGCGATGATAATTTATTTGGCATGGGCATCGGGCGGCGCGTGCTTAAAAAAGACATCTACCAGAAACGAACTGGCGTTCCACTTTACAGCGCAAATATTCGAAAAGTTTTTGGCTTTGTTGATGCCGCCAATGCAGGAGGTCTAGAATTTGGCGGGGCATTGTGGAGCATAGACAGCGACTTTGATTGCAGGGGGGTTTCGCCCGGTGAAAAATATGGGATTACGGATCATTGTGGGCAGCTCGCAATCAAGACAGCAAAAATTGATCCTGAATACCTTGGCCGACAAATTCGGACAGCCGGAATTGATTATGGTTTCAACAGAGATTTTCGCCCATCGCTTGAGGTCATGGCAACGCTCGAAATCGATTTACCTGTAACCGACAAAGGCGAATTTGACATAGATTTGATGAAACATTGGGCGTCCTACTTGGAAGAACTCGATCAAAAAAGGGAAGAGTTGGAAAAGTTAATGAGCTAAACAAACTTTGGCTTGCGGGACCGCTAGTCCTAACGAATCTGTGTTCATCCGTGTGAATCTGTGGCTAAAATTCACCGCCGGAACATCCCCGGCATCGCGCCGCCCATCTTGCCCATCATCTTGGACATCTTGCCCATCTTCTTCATCATCGTCTGCATCTGGAAAAATTTGTTGAGCATCGTGTTCAGCTCCGTCACCGTCACGCCGCTGCCGGCGGCGATGCGGCGGCGTCGGCTCGCATTGAGAATCACCGGATTGCGGCGCTCTTTCAAGGTCATCGCGCAGACCATGCCTTCCATGCGCTTGAATTCCTTTTCCTGCTTGCCGATGTCCATCTGCTTGAGCGCGTCGCCGCCGCCGGGCAGCATCTTCATGATGCTTTCGAGCGAGCCGAGCTTCTTCATCGCGCGCAACTGCTCCAGAAAATCCTCCAGCGTGAACTCGCCCTTGCGCATTTTTTCTTCCATGCGCTTGGCGTCTTCCTCATTCACGGCCTCTGCCGCTTTTTCGACGAGGCTGACGACGTCGCCCATGCCGAGAATCCGCGAAGCCATGCGTTCGGGATGAAACGGTTCGAACTCGTCCAGTTTTTCACCGACGCCGGCGAACTTGATCGGCTTGCCGGTGACGGACTTCATGCTCAATGCCGCGCCGCCGCGCGCGTCGCCGTCGAGCTTCGTCAGAATGGAACCGGTGATGTTCAGCGCCTGATCGAAATGTGTGGCGACATTGACCGCTTCCTGGCCGGTCGCGGCGTCGAGCACGAGCAGAATTTCCTGCGGCTTCACGAGGTCGCGGAGACGCACCAACTCCTGCACCAGCGGTTCGTCAATCTGCAAACGACCGGCGGTGTCGAAAATGATGACGTTGCGTCCGTTCGTGTTGGCAAACACCAGCGCCTCACGCGCGATTTTCAAAACATCCGTCTCGCCGCGCTTTAGAAAAACCGGGACGCCAATCTGTTTGCCGAGTGTGTCCAGTTGATCCATCGCCGCCGGGCGATAAACGTCCGCCGCCACGAGCAGCGGCGCGCGGCCTTGTTTCGCCAGCAGTTTCGCGAGCTTGCCGCTGGAAGTGGTTTTGCCGGAGCCGTGCAGGCCGACCATCATCACGCAGCTCGGATTGCCGGAAAGATTGAGCGCCGCGTTTTGCGAACCAAGCAGCGCAACCAGTTCGTCACTGACAAATTTGATGATCTGCTGTCCCGGCTGGACGCTGGCGATGACTTCCGCGCCGAGCGCCTTGGTTTTAACGCGCTCGATGAAATCGCGCGCAACCTTGAAATTCACGTCGGCCTCGAGCAGCGCCATGCGCACCTCGCGCAAGGCCTCGCCAACATTGGCCTCGGAAATCTTCCCAAGTCCGCGCAGGTTGCGGAAGGCGTTCTGGAGCTTGCTGCTTAACGAATCGAACATCCCGCCAGTTTAATGGCAAAAGGCCGCCGGCACAATTTTGGATTTGCCCCAAGCTTTCTGTGAGCAGGAGCTGCGGACGAGGCGGGAATGACCTGCCAGCTTCAAGCTGCAAAGATTGCGCCGTGACTGTGCTTGGCCGGCTAGACGGCTTGACCAGTCCTTGCCAAAGGACTTAACTGCGGTGGAAACTCAGACCCGACACCATGACAAAATTCTTCAGATTGCGGCGGCGAGTATGGCTACCGAAAATCCGCGCGGTTGGAATGCTCACCCTGCTGACGATTTTTCCAGCACTGCTTTCTGGCTGCGCCACCAGTCGGGAGGCGCAGCAGAGTGCCGCGCCGACAGTCAGCGGCTCTGTCAGCGTCGGAATGGAAAAGAGTTTTTGATTTTAGAACCCTGCCGCAACGGGTGGAAGTTTTCCGTGCCGCCCGATATAATCAAGCGGCGACACCAGACGATCATCAGGGCTGACGTGACTTCGCTTTTTCTGGCCACCTGAAAGAAAGAACCAGGCGAATGAAAGGCAAACGGCATCCGCTGGAAGCCAGAATTCGCCTCCAACGATCGCAATTAAGCCACAGCTAAAAACCCAATTATGGTCCCTGGACATCCCGGGTGCTGCCCATGGTCTTGACGAAACTGCTGGCACCCGGAGGGACGGCGCTGTCGTGAATGGTTGCTCCCTGCACATCATTGAGCACAATTACCGGCTCGCTTCCAGCTGACTCAACATGGAAGCCGTTCAGTTCGATGTTCCGGGCGTCACCGCAAACCAGCGCCGGGCGATAATCCTGATTTTTTACACGCAGTGTAACATTGTCGAACTTGATTCCCTCGACGTGGCGGCAGTAAAAGCCCCAGGCCGGCAACACACCAAACATCGAGCCCTGCGGGTAACCCGTCGCTTTTTCCGGCACCTTGGCGAGGCTGTCGAGGCGCGGCTGGCCGGGCTGCGGGCTGCTCCCGACGCCGCCATAAACGATAGTGATATTCCTGAGAGTGACATCCTGCACGGGATGTCCGGGCAGGCCGGCAATCGAGGAGGTGATGAGCGTGGGGCGATGCTTCGTCATGACTTCGCTGGCTTGCAGCTTGTTCATGGATGCGCGCGGGCGGTCGAGGATTTCAGCGGTGACATCGCTGATGGTCACGCCACGCAGCGTTCCGATGGCACCTTTGCGATTTCCGAGGCGGATGAAGATGGCGTTTTGGCTGCCGGTAATCTTGATGTGGGATATCTGGACGTTCTCCATCGCACCACCATCAACGATATGCAGGGCAATGGCGTCTTCGTAGGTATCGTAAATCTCGATGTTGCGGCAGATGACATTCTTGAAGCCCCCGACCGAGGAGGTGCCGAATTTCAGCGCGTTGCAACTGGACCGCACCCGGCAGTTCTCCACCAGGACATCATCACAGGCTTGGTCGTCGGATTTGAGGCAGATGCCGTCGTCCTCCGAATCAATATCGCAACCGCGCATCACCGCATGCACGCAGCCGTCAATGTCAATGCCATCGTTGTTCGCGATGGAAATGCTGCGGACTTTGATGTTTTCGACGGTGAGATGCTCGCAATCCAGATAGTGTTGGACCCAGGATGCGCTGTCCTTGAGCGTGATGTCGCGGATGGTGACGTTTTTACAGTTTCTAAAACTGATGAGCATGGGACGGCTGAACTCTTTGGCATTGGGCAGCTTCTTTTCTTTCGAAAGTCGTTCGGTGTCGGCAGCCAGCAGTATTCCCTGACCGTCAATCGTGCCCTTTCCGCAGACTCCAATATCCTGTAGCTGGTCGGCCCGCAGCAGGCCGAAGACTTTTCCTGGGCGATAATCCTGCCGGTGCGGGCTGCCCAGCAGGGTGGCGCCTTCGTCCAATTGCAGGGTGACGTGGCTTTTGAGATCCAGCGACGCGCTCAAATATCTGCCCGGCGGAAATGCCACGGTGCCGCCCCCGGCATTCGCCGCCGCGTCAATGGCCTGCTGCAACGCTGCCGTGTCCATGCGTGTGCCGTCACCGGCGGCACCGTATTGTCTGACGTTAAAAGTGGCTCCGCTCGCCATAGCCGAGGCGGGCAAACCCATCATTGCCATTGCGAGCATCCCAAGAAGGCGAAGTTTAGTTTTCAAGTTGCTGCCATCCTAAATGGCCCGCAAATTGGCGCAAGTCCATTCCATTTCGGGATTCATCAAGCTTGGCAACACACCCGAGCAACTAGAAATGATGGCAGGCGTTGTCCACATGATGATTTTGGACTGAAGTCTCTTGATGCGAACGCGGCTCTGCGCTCCGGACGGGCTTTGCCAATCATTCTCGGTGGTGGCGGAAACGTTCCGCCAGCAGTTCACCAGCCTTTTGCACCCCGTGAATGATACCCGGCGTGAATTCTGATTTGCGAAAATATCCGGCCATTGCGTCTGCCAGCTGCCGCCAAAATTCATCCCCGCACTTGGCGTGAACGCCGGCATCACCGATGACGGCAAATTTGTGCGCGCGGGGGGCGACGAAAATCAGCACGCCGTTCCGTTCGGGTGATTTGTTCATGCCGAGGCGCAGAAATTCCGCCTGCGCGGTGGCCACCGCATCTTCAATGTGTTTGGGACTGATGCTGACCCGGATTTCGCCGGTGGTCTTGTGTTCGGCGTCATGAATTGCCGCGACAATGCTGTCGTGGTGCAAATGTTTGGCAAAGGTTTTCGGGTGCATAATCACCAGCTCCCTCCCGCGCCGCCGCCGCCAAAACTGCCGCCGCCGCCTGAAAAATCACTGCTGGAAAAACTGTCACTGCTGTCTGAAAAACCTCCGCTGCTCGACGACCAACTGCTAGACGAGCGGCCACCCGACCAACCGCTGCCGCGATAATGGATGCCACCGGCGCGATTCCGAAAGAGGATGACGGGCAAAAAAATGGCCGCCGCAATTACCAGAAAAAAGATCAGCACCAGCGGATCCACGATGGACTGGTGGTTCATCACCTGCTGCTGATCCGCCACCGTCAAACCGGTGCCTTGATATTCCCCTTTGGTCGCCGCCAGAATGGCGGTCACTCCCGCCGTCAGCCCGCCGTCAAAATCACCGGCCTTGAAACGAGGGGTGATCTGTTCATCAATGATGCGCTTGCACAGCGCATCCGGCAGAACGGCTTCAAGTCCGTAGCCGACCTGCAAAAACAGTTTGTGATCCTGCACGAAGACGAACAGCACCGCGCCGTTGTTTTTGGCCTTTTGTCCCACCTGCCACGACCGCGCCACGCGCACCGTGTAATCTTCCACCGACGAGTCCGATTGCATCTTCGGAAAAATTGCGATGAGAATTTGGTCGGAACTTTGCCGCTCGAAATTTTCCAGCGTCGAGTTCAACTGCGCCGCCGTGCCGGCGGAGACAACGTGGGCGTAATCGTTGAAATAGGCCGCTGGCGGAGGCGGAATGACTTCCTCCGCGAACAGCCGGAAGCCCAAAAGCAAAATCAGGATGGCGCAGAATCGTCGCATGGCTCAAGGTTTGGCGGCCGGTGCCGGTTTGTTGAAATCGAACGAGACCTTGGGCGGCGTCTCGGCTCCGGCGCTGGCGGCGAAATATGGCTTCGAGCCGAAGCCGAAGGCACCGGCATAGAACACCGCCGGAAATGATTTGACGGCGGTGTTGTAACTTTGCACCGCTGTGTTGAAATCGCGGCGCTCGACGCTGATGCGGTTTTCCGTCCCTTCCAGTTGCGCCTGCAAATCGCGGAAATTCTCGGTCGCCTTCAAATCTGGATATCGCTCCACCACCACCAGCAGGCGGGACAGGGCCGACGACAGTTGGCCTTGGGCCTGTTCAAATGCGGCCAGCTTGGCGGGGTCGCTCGGCGCGGAGTTGGGATCAAGCTTCACCTGCCCGACCGAGGCCCGCGCGGCGGTGATCTCCGTCAGCGTGGATTTCTCAAAATTGGCCGCGCCGGAAACTGTCGCCACCAGATTGGGAACGAGGTCGGCCCGCCGCTGATAGACGTTTTGCACTTGCGCCCATTGGCTGTCCACTCCCTGCGACAGTTTCACGAGATGGTTGTAGCTTCCGCCCGCCGCTACGATCAGGATTAAAACAAAAAGTCCCAGCACTGCCAGAACGCCGATAACAATGGCCAGTTTTTTCATAATGACTATTGCAGTCTAGCTACCGCCCGCCGGGTAACAATTAAAATTTGGCCGATATTTGGCATCGCGTGAACCTTTTGAAATCGTTCTGGCAATTAAACTTTAATACAAAAACCAACTTAAGAAAACTCCGTTTGCGGCCAAATCATCCTGCTCAAATAAATTTCATTTACTGTTTCACGGCGGTTTGCGGTGAACCTTTTGGTTTGGTGATCATTTCGAAGTTGTCCGTGCGA